>OGYD01002414.1_pt1 | contig 12150 bp, 8 predicted proteins | sample 1576441 | NCBI WGS metagenome assembly OGYD01 (sample SAMEA3541537, study PRJEB24748) | human gut metagenome | biome: human gut; feature: human-associated habitat; material: faeces | place: China | collected 2012 | reverse complement strand
CCCACCAGTGGAATCATCTGAAATACACACAGAATTCCACCGACATTTCCTATGGCATCATTAGACTTTCCCATAACCAGAAGTAACACAATTAAAGATCCCACCAAAAGAATAAGTCCACAGATATACCAGATCTTTCCGCAATAATGATGTGCAAATACCCAGGTGTCCTGATTCTTCATTGACATTGATGTTCTGTAACCAAACACATAATTGATCTGATCCGGTGCTTTTTTCAAAAACATTTTTCCGAAACCGATCATTGTAAACGGAATCAGTAAATCCATTATAAGCATAAAAATCCAGAATCCCATAGCCGCACCTCCATTATTTTATCTTTTTCAGTTTTTCTCAGATACACACACCCCAAATGTCTTATGTTTCAGTTTACTCTCTTGGGACAAATTAATCAACAAACCGTTTTCGGTTCTTGTGCATTTTGTGGTAAAAAAGAAACTGGAAATTTGTGCAAATGCTGGTGAATTCGGTTCTCTATACAAATCAATTTTTAAGGCAGGACTCGCTCCTTTCGGACTTGCTCTGACTCCTAATATTTCACTGGTGATCATCAACCTGATATTGCAGGGCGTAGGTAATGGAAGTCAGCCACTTATGAGCAAATATTATGGTGAAAAAAGGACAAATGACTTAACCGAAGCGAAACATATGGCTTATACTTTTGCTATTATTTATCTGCCATATTACTCGGATAAATTATATGATAAAACAAGGGACTTTTAGTTGCAGGTTGTTCTGGAGTTTCAAAATCTTCAGCGGAGAGCGATTGGCTATCAGATAAAAACACCAATTTCACATTTTTTGCATATCTTAAATGAGAATGTTATACCACCCAGGAGGACTTATGAAAAAAAATTTTATATCCTTACTTTTTGTTTCTGCTATAACTGTCGGCCTTTTATCAGCCTGCAGCTCTGCACCTGCCGATGATAATGCTACGAATCCTAAAGCTGAAACCGTCACTTCCCAAGCCAATCATGACACCAATTCTTCTCCTGTCTCTGTGACACTGAACGAAGTCGCCCATTCTATCTTCTATGCCCCGCAATACGTTGCGATTGAAAATGGGTATTTTGCGGATGAAGGAATTAATTTGACTCTTGTTACTGGTTTTGGGGCGGATAAAGTTATGACCGCCGTCCTCTCCGGTGAGGCAGATATTGGCTTTATGGGAAGTGAATCTTCGATTTATACTTACCAGGAGGGTGCAAATGATGTCATCAAAAACTTCGCACAGCTTACGCAACGCGCCGGAAACTTTCTGGTCGCACGTGAAGAAATGCCGGATTTTTCATGGGATGATCTGAAAGGAAAAGACGTTCTTGGCGGAAGAAAAGGTGGCATGCCGGAAATGGTCTTTGAATACATTTTGAAAAAAAACGGAATTAATCCACAGAAGGATCTTTCTATCAACCAGAGTATTGATTTCGGTTCAACCGCTGCTGCATTTTCCGGTGGGCAGGCAGACTATACCATCGAATTTGAACCGAGCGCTACTGCCCTTGAAGCGGAAAATTCCGGTTATGTCGTTGCTTCTCTCGGCGTTGATTCCGGCTATGTCCCATACACCGCCTATAGTGCCAAAACAAGTTATCTGAATGCTAATCCGAACATCATCCAGAAATTCACCAATGCCCTGCAAAAAGGAATGGATTTCGTTCAGTCCCATACTCCGGAAGAGATTGCAAAAGTCATTGCACCACAGTTCAAGGAAACCGATCTCGCTACAATTACAACCATTGTCAGCCGTTACTACGAACAAGACACCTGGAAATCGGATCTGATCTTCAACGAAGAAAGCTTCAATCTGCTGCAGGATATTCTGGAAAACTCCGGTGAGCTGAAAGAGCGTGTTCCTTATGAAGAACTAGTTACGACTACCTTTGCGAAGAAGGCCGCCCACTAAATAAAAGCGCAGACGCTTCATTTTAAGCCAGCGTCTGCGCTCTATTCTTACATTTTAAAATTTATCTTTCTGAAACTCTTACCGGATATATCCCTCCTGATAAGCCTTCTGCTTATTGAATGTGTACATCTCCGCAAAGGATGCCTGTACATACGGATTTACATAAAAAATCGCAAGAAGTCCACAGGTAACCGCACTCAGCAGATACCATCCAAGGAATGACAGATCCATGATAAATGCTTCCATTTTTTCTCCATCCATCATCTGTTTACTGATCTGGAATGCTTCTTTGTAATCCATTGCCGGATTCTCAGCAATAATATATGGTACCATCAGATATTCATAATGCTTAACGATTCCAGGTACCACCAAAAGCAGACTCCAAAGTGTAGTAAATAAATCTCTTAAAAACATGGTAAGAACAATATTAACATAATGTCCGGAACGGAAACCGTCAAGCAATGTTCCGATTCCCGGCTGTGCAGTCTGGTTCAGGATAAAGAACCGATATCCACCCATTTTCAGGAGATTACCTACAAATACTTTTGCCACAAGGACAATCAGTATTACTACCGTTGCGATTCCTGCAAGTAATCCGGTAATCATTCCCACATTAAATAAATTTCCACTATATATATCTGAATTCTCACTTACCCGTCTTGCACTGGATTCGCCAGAGACTGTGCCAAAGATTCCCATCAGAAGCGCAACTACAACGGCTGACACATAATTCTTCTTAAATGCCATATTGCCTCTCATTTTAAGTTCTGCTCTATTCCACATCATATACCTCTCCTCCTTCGAATACATTGATATGATTCTCACTACCTATACTTTATCATCTGTAAATCTGTCAATCACTTTACTGATTTTCTATCTGCTCAGCAAGATCATTCAAGTACACCCATCTGTCCATCTTTTCTTCCAGTGTTGTTTCTGTTTCTTCTTTCTCTTTCATAAGTTCGGACAACTTCACGGAATTGGTGGCATTCTTAACCATCTCCCGATCCAGCTTTTCGATCGTCTCTTCCAGCTTTGCGATATCCTCATCGATCGTCTCGTATTCCCGCTGTTCTTTATAAGAAAATTTCAGCTTTTTTTCCCGCTGCTTCCAGATCTTTTTGCTGTCAGACTCACCGGTCTGTGCAGAAGCTGCATCTGACATATTTTCTGCAATTGTCTGTCCGTCTTTCGGTTTTTCAAGCTCCACACGGATCAGATAATCGGAGTATCCACCTTCCGACTGGCGGATTTTCCCACCTCCATTAAATGCAAAAATACGACTGACAGTACGATCTAGGAAGTACCGGTCATGGGATACAATCAGAATAATACCATCAAAATGATCCAGATAATCCTCCAGGATTGTCAGCGTCTGGATATCCAGATCATTGGTTGGCTCATCCAGGATCAGTACATTTGGTGCTTCCATCAAAACACGTAGTAGATAAAGTCTCCGTTTCTCGCCTCCGGATAACTTTTCGATCCGCGACCACTGCATTACCCCGTCAAAAAGAAATCGTTCCAGCATCTGGGACGCGGTAATCTTCCCGTCAGAAGTTGCAATGTACTCACCTGCTTCTTTTACATAATCAATGACACGCTTGGATTCATCCATATATTCATTCTCCTGCGAGAAATAGCCAATCTTGATTGTCTGTCCAATTTCAATAGTTCCGACATCCGGTTTTATGATCCCGTTGATAATCTTGAGCAGCGTCGATTTTCCACATCCATTATGTCCAATAATTCCGATTCGGTCTTTCTTCAGAAAAATATAAGAGAAATCTTCGATCAGCTTCTTTTCTCCATAAGATTTGCAGATTCCGGAAAGTTCGATTGTTTTATTCCCCATACGGGAAGCCACAGAATCCAGCATTACTCGCTTTTCTTCCTGAATATCTTTCATTTCCTGCATAGCATGAATCCGGTCAATATGCGCTTTCTGTTTGGTACTTCTCGCCCTTGCGCCGCGGTGTAGCCATTCCAGCTCCGTACGCAAAAGGCTTTTTCTCTTACGTTCTGTGGCAAGCTCCATGTTCTGACGCTCGGCTTTCAGACGCACAAACTCGGAATAATTGCCTGGATAGTTATATAATTTCCCATGATCAACTTCCACGATACGATTTACCACACGGTCCAGGAAATAACGGTCATGCGTAACCATCAGGATCGCTCCCCGGAATTGGATCAGATATTCTTCCAGCCATTCGGACATCTCATTGTCCAAATGGTTCGTCGGTTCGTCAAGGACCAGAATGTCTGCCGGTGTTAAAAGTGCCCGGACAAGTGCCACCCTTTTCTTCTGTCCGCCGGACATATGCTCAATCTTTTCATCATAATCGGTAAATCCAAGCTGATTCAGCATAGACTTTGCTTCTGCCTCGATCGTCCAGCGGTTCAGCTCATCATAATTTCCTTCTGTTGCCGCGCGAAGAATTGTTGTTCCTGCTTCAAATACCGGCGTCTGCGGAAGATAGCAGATCTTCACCTGATTCCCCATGCTGATCGTTCCGGCATCACTTTCTTCGATTCCGGCAACGATTTTCAGCAAAGTGGATTTACCCATTCCGTTGACTCCGATCACACCAATTTTTTCATTTTTATTGATTCCAAATCCCACATCATCCAGAAGCACACGATCCGTATAGGCTTTGGATACATGTTCCATTGTCAGTAAATTCATATATTTTCCCCTGTGATTCTCTGTTTTGTCTTTTTCCATTATAGCAATTTGTACGGGTCCTAGTCAATCCAAAGTATCTCACCCGGCACCGATTCTGACACGCAAAAAGCACAGAATCCTATCCGTTACCGGACAGTCCCTGTGCTTTCACATATCCCCATATTCTTTTTATCTTATGATGTGAGTGTCAAAAATAAATTTTGCCGCTCACTGGTGTAATCAGATTGCTCCATTGCTAAGCAAGCTTGCATCGGCTTTCTGGCCTTTTTGACCCTGGTATCATCATCTTATAAGAAAATATATTTCAGGATAAACAGTATCACCAGTACATACATCAGTACACTGATCTTCTTTTCTTTTGCTTTTCCTGTAAGTACGTTGATTACTACATAAGAAATCACTCCCATGGAAATACCTTCTGAAATACTGTAGCAGAATGGCATTGCCGCGATACAGATAAAGCACGGAATTCCTTCGCTGTAATCACTGAAGTTAATTCCTGCCACATTGCTCAGCATATAGAAGCCGACGATGATCAGTGCCGGAGCTGTCGCAAAGGACGGAATTGCAAGAAAGATCGGTGATAAGAAAAGGGAAATTCCAAACAGAATCGCTGTTGTCAGGGATGTTAAACCTGTACGTCCTCCTTCTGTTACACCAGAAGCACTCTCTACGAATGTTGTTGTTGTAGAAGTTCCGAGTACTGCTCCAACTGTAGTTGCAACCGCATCTGCCATCAGTGCCCCTTTGATTCTCGGAAGCTTTCCGTCTTTGTCAAGCATGCCTGCCTTTGTAGATACACCGATCAGAGTTCCGAGTGTATCAAAAAGATCTACGAAAAGGAATGCAAATACTACAACAACGAATTCCAGTGAAAATACATTCTTAAAATCAAGCTTTCCAAATACCGGTGCAAGGCTTGGAATTGCAAGTCCGGAACTGAAATCCGGAAGCAGACTGTAGAATCCGATCTCCGGATTCGGTACATAAAGACCTGCTATCTGGCAGATGATTCCAAGTATCCATGTGATCAAGATACCCCAAAGGATATTTCCATTGATGTTCTTAATCACCATGATTGCTGTGATCAGCACACCTATGATTGCAAGAAGTACAGTAATTCCAACGTTATTGAAGCTTGCTTCCACTCCATTTGCCTGATTATATGCATCTACAGAGAAGAGCTGTACCAGAGTAGATCCTCCGACAACGATATTGGCATTCTGAAGTCCAAGAAATGCAATAAATAATCCGATACCAACGCTGACTGCTGTCTTAAGACAAGCCGGGATCGCATTGAAGATCGCTTCTCTGACATTCGTCAGGGAAAGAATAATGAAAATAATACCCTCTGCAAATACTGCAGTCAGTGCAGTCTGCCATGAGTAGCCCATACCAATTACTACAGTATAAGCAAAGTAAGCATTCAGTCCCATACCAGGTGCAAGTGCAAATGGATAATTTGCAAATGCTGCCATACACAGCGTACCGATCAGTGATGCAAGTGCTGTTGCAGTAAAGACTGCCCCCTGATCCATACCCGCTGCGGAAAGAATGCTTGGATTGACTGCCAGGATATACGCCATCGTCATAAATGTCGTAATACCTGCAAGAATCTCAGTTTTGACGTCGGTGTGATTTTCTTTAAGCTTAAACACCTTTTCCAACATATTGTTTTCCTCCTGCTGTCTGTCTCGGATATTCCCTCTCACTCCTTAAAATATCCTCGTACAATTTTCTTGTAGCAGAGAATATTTTAGCAAAAAAAAGAGAGAAAGTAAACACATTACTTTCTCTCTGATTTCTAACTCTTGTTCGCTATTACTGTTCATAGTAGCTGTATACCGCAACTATTTGCTCTCTCTGATCTTCTTTCTGAGCGGAAGTACCATTGCAGGGGATACGGATAATTCGTCTAATCCCATGCTTAAGAATTCTTCGGTCAGTTCGAGGTCAGCTCCGAGTTCGCCGCAGATTCCGATCCATTTGCCTTCTGCGTGGGCATTTTCGGCTGCCATGCGGATCATTGCAAGGACTGCCGGGTGGTGCGGATCGTAGAAGGCATCCAGCTTCTGGTTCTGACGGTCGATTGCCAGCGTGTACTGGGTCAGATCATTGGTCCCTACGCTGAAGAAATCCACTTCTTTTGCAAGCTCACGGCTCATCATAACGGCAGCCGGTGTCTCAATCATGATTCCCAGTTCCACATCCTCACGGAACGGGATCTGTGCCTCACGAAGCTCTTCTTTGACCTCCTCGATGATCACCTTGATCTGCTTCACTTCTTTTACCGAAATGATCATCGGGAACATAATGGCGATCTGTCCATAAGCAGATGCCCGGTACAGGGCACGAAGCTGGGTCTTGAAGATCTCCGGTCTTGTCAGGCAGATACGGATTGCCCGGTATCCCAGTGCCGGGTTCTCTTCTTTGTCAAGTCCAAAGTAATCCACCTGCTTGTCTGCTCCGATATCCAGGGTACGGATAATGACCTTTTTGCCTGCCATATTTTCTGCAACCTGTTTGTATACCTGGAACTGCTGTTCTTCGGTCGGGAAATCTTCGCTTTCCAGATACAGGAACTCGCTTCGGAAAAGTCCGATCCCTCCTGCATCATTTTTTAGTACGGCGCCCACATCGGAAAGATTACCGATATTCGCATAGACATTGATCTTCTGTCCGGAAAGGGTGACATTCTCTTTGCCCTTCAGTTCTTCCAGAAGTGTTTTCTGTCTGCGGTCTTCTTCGCGCTTTTCGGTCATAGCCTTCATGGTCTCTTCATCCGGATCAATGTAGATGGTCCCGGTAAAGCCGTCGATGGCTGCCATATGTCCGTCATATTCTTTTGCAAGCCCTTCTCCCAGACCAATAACGGCCGGGATGTTCATGGTCCTTGCAAGGATTGCCGTATGGGAATTTGCTGATCCGTACATGGTTGCAAATGCAAGCACTTTGGACTTGTCAAGCTGAACAGTCTCACTCGGTACCAGATCATCTGCTGCCACGATCACCGGTTCATCTGCCACAACACCACTTTCCCCGGCATCCGAAAGGATACCGAGAAGTCGGTCCGATACATCTTTTACATCGGCCGCACGTCCCTGCATGTAAGCATCATCCATAGATGCAAACATCTGGGAGAAGTTATCTCCTGTCGTCGCAACAGCATACTCTGCGTTGACTTCCTGGGTGGTAATAATATTCTTAATCGAATCCACATAATCCAGATCCATCAGCATCATCTGATGTACTTCAAAAATTGCCGCATTGGCTTCTCCTACATCTTCCATTGCCTTGTCATACAACTCACCGAGCTGTGCGATCGCAGTCTCCTGGGCATCCTCAAAACGTGCCGCCTCTGCTTCGGTATCCTCTACATGATACCGTCTTACCTGCTTTTCCTGTCTTTTATAGAAAGCAATCTTCCCGATGGCTACGCCACCAAAAACACTTTTACCACTTAGTGTAATCATAATCCTACAGATTCTCCTCTAATACTTTCTGGATTTCGGCGATTGCGTCTTCTTCGTCTTCGCCTTCAGCTGTGATGATAACCTCATTTCCTTTTTTTACGCCAAGACTCATAACTGCCATAATGCTCTTTGCATTGACTTCACGTGTATCTCCTGCTTTTTTGATCTTAATATCTGAAGTTTTTTTCGCAATTGCTTTTACCAGAATTCCTGCCGGTCTTGCGTGGATTCCCTGTGCATCTGTTACTACATACTTAAATTCTTTCATGATAAATTCTCCTCGTCTTTTTCTTTCATTTTTAGTTTACTTTTTTTACAGCGTTTTGCTTGCCAAAGCGCCGCCATTATTAAAACAGCTTTCGCTATTCTACTGTATCTACAGCAAATAGTGGATCGCCGGCTTTAACTTCTCCCGTTGCAAGGAGACGTACTTTCTGATTCTCTCCCAGTTCTGTACAAAGTACCGGTGAACAAAGAGACGGTGCATGCGAAGTCAGGAATGGAATATCGATCTTCATAAGCGGATCCCCCTTCTTCACTTTCTGACCATTTTCTACAAATACTTCAAATCCTTCACCGTTCAGAGATACGGTATCAATACCGATGTGAAGCAGCATGCCAAGTCCGCTTTCTGTCTGGAACCCAAGTGCATGCTTTGTTTCAAATACGAAAAGCACTTCTCCATCTTCCGGTGCGCAGATCACAGCATCTTCCGGTGTAACAACAGCTCCGTCACCCATCATTTTTCCTGCAAATCCTTCATCCGGACAGGTTGTAATATCGCCTGCCATACCGGTGATCGGACTGGATACAACAATTGTATTTACCACTTTTTCCTGGGTTTCATTATTTTCATTTACAGTATCTGTATTTTCTTCAACTGAATTCTCTTCTGACACAGCAGCGCTCTCATAATATTCATCCGGAGCTGTTTCCAGATAATCTTCCAGTTTAGACTTAATCACAGTTACCTGCGGACCATAAATGATCTGGACACCCTGTCCCTTTTTCACGATTCCTCTGGAACCTGTTGTCTTGATGATCTCATCATTTACGCGGGCTGCGTCATGAACTGTGATACGAAGTCTTGTTGCACAACAATCCACATCACTGATATTTTTCTTTCCGCCAAGCCCCTGTGTGATTGCCTCACTTACCGAATCTGCGGTCCCTGTATTCCCTGCTGTTTCTTTTCCTGCTTCTTTTCTGGCATTTACATCTGCCTTTGTATATAATTTTGTCTCTGTATCATCATCTTCACGTCCCGGTGTCTTGAAGTTAAACTTTTTGATCAGGAAACTGAAGATAAAGTAATACAGGAAGAAATAAATAATTCCAACCGGAATGATCCGAAGCCAGCTTGTCTTTGCATTTCCCTGCAGGATACCGAAAAGGAACAGATCCAGAAAACCACCAGAGAAGGTAAGTCCTACTGCTATATTCAGGATATGTGCGATCATGTAAGCAGAACCTGCAAGCACTACCTGTACAGCAAAAAGTGCCGGTGCAACAAAAAGAAATGAGAATTCCAGTGGCTCTGTAATACCCGTCATCATGCAGGCAAGTGTTGCAGAAAGTAGAAGTCCTCCTGCCTGTTTTTTCTTTTCCGGTTTTGCACAGCGGTACATCGCAAGTGCCGCTCCCGGAAGTCCGAAGATCATAAAGATAAATTCACCTGAGAAATATCTGGTCGCATCTGCGCTGAAATGTGCGATATTTGCAGAATCAGCAAGCTGTGCAAAGAAGATGTTCTGTCCTCCCTGTACCATCTGTCCCGCAACTTCCATTGTTCCACCGACTGCTGTCTGCCAGAATGGCATGTAAAATACGTGATGAAGTCCGAACGGAATCAAAGCCCTCTTAATAATACCAAAAATCAGGGTTCCCAGATATCCGCTTCCGGTTACCAGTCCGCCAAGTGCATAAATTCCATTCTGTACAACCGGCCAGGCAAAATACATTCCAATCCCAACAAACATGTACACCAGTGTAGAAATGATCGGAACAAATCTGGATCCTCCGAAGAATGATAACGCATTTGGAAGAACGATTTTGTGAAAACGGTTATGCAGAGCAGCAACACCAAGTCCTACAATAATACCACCAAACACACCCATCTGTAAGGACTGGATTCCGCAAACAGAAGTGATGGTTCCTTCCAGTACATTCGAAGCGATCGTTCCATCTGCGGTAATCTCTCCTGTGATCACAAGCATTGCATTGATTGCAACATTCATAACAAAGAATGCGATCAATGCAGAAAGTGCCGCTACTTCTTTTTCTTTCTTTGCCATACCGATTGCAACTCCAACCGCGAAAATCAGTGGCAAGTTGTCAAATACAGCACTGACTTCTGGTTCTCTGACTTCTTCTGCTTCCTCAGTCTGATTATTCCCATCCGATATCTGATCATCTGCATCTTCATTTTCGAAATCCTGCACTGGCTCTTCGTCCACGCCCTCTGTCTGCTGCGCAGGTTCTTCCGCTGCTGCATAAGATACTGGTGCAATCCCTGCTGTCAATGTAATCATAAGCATTACCGGAAGCAGCTTTCTAATCACATTACTCTTCATCTTCCATCCTTCCCCCTTTTACCTTATAACTACTGCCTGCATACCTCGTGCTGTATAAAGCATACTGATCCAATTTGCATCTTCTGTCAGATAACCGGAAATGGAATCTGACAGATAAACTACATTCTTGTTTCTATCATATCCTTTTAAAACCACCGTATGCGAATTCGTATAAGTTCTGTATTCTTTTCCATTATACCATTGTGAAGCATAACATGCACCTAAAAACTGCTGATAAATTGTAGTCCATATAATAACAGGATTTCCTTCATCCAGATAATCATACAACTTCTGCCAGGAACTGCCTGACACATCATACGCCCGTTTATTACTTCCGTGACTCTTCAGAAAACCGTTGGCTGCATTGGTAAGACCTGGTGCAGAAGTACAATTACCGTTAGAACTATGTGGATTTCCCCAAAAACAGGTTACAAAATTCCAACTACTGCGTGGAAGATAAGAATCTGCTATTGTCGACTTTCCAATATTATATCCATAATATTTCAGCACATTCGTAAGTGCAACCGATTCACAGCCCGTTGGAAGTTCTGGATACTGTTGCACACATGGAACTCCCAGGTTAACGGGCTCCGGTGTATAACTTGTAGATACAAAGGAAAATCGTTGTCCTCTACCTGCATTATCTGTGTAAACCTGAACATTTGCCCCATTATAGCTATTTTCCCCCGAAACATCCAGCACTAACGCATCGCCGAGTAATGAACTGATTCTAAATCCACCTTTCCCAGTATACGTAATCTTCCATTTCTGTGCATTTGAACCGTTGCCATCCCATTGCTGAACATTTGCCCCGGCTGTTCCCGATCCATTAAGTACATCCAGATATTTCTTACTTTTTGCATTAACGATGCTGTATGTACCATCTGAATTCCGGGTAATATTCCACTTCTGCGCACCGGTATTATTCGACTCCCATGTCTGAATATTCGCTCCTGATTTTCTGGATCCTGAACTTACATCAATTACCTGCTTCCGGTTACTGCTAATCTGTATAAGATAAATTCCATTAGCAATCACCGATGTCCCATCTATACGAAAACGCTGCGCATTTGTGGAATTCGCAGCATATGTCTGTACTTTTGTTCCATTTTTATTTGTACCACCTGCAACGTCAAGAACTTTTCCGTTTCCTACATTTTTCAGAATAAGATATCCCTTTGAAATTGTAGGCATCCACTGTTGATCTTCCTCCCCGCTTTCCTTCATCTGTACAACATTTCCATTTACGTCTGCAGTCAGCATCAATCCCGATACCAGAGATTCAAATGAGTATGTATTTTCTCTCCCTTCTACTGCCATAATCTTCCACTTTTGCGCAAGACTTCCATTTCCCTGCCAGATTTGGATTCCTGCGCCATCTGACATTGATCCATTTTTCACATCAAGCCATTTTCCTGCATCCAGACATGTACTGATTGAATAAATGCCTTCCTGCATCAGATTTGTCCGTCTCACCAGATAAAACCTCTGTTC
>OGYD01002410.1_pt1 | contig 12174 bp, 9 predicted proteins | sample 1576441 | NCBI WGS metagenome assembly OGYD01 (sample SAMEA3541537, study PRJEB24748) | human gut metagenome | biome: human gut; feature: human-associated habitat; material: faeces | place: China | collected 2012 | reverse complement strand
AACAACCCGTCTCCTTACGGCGGCATTACCCGCATCAAGTCCTCGGTCGAAGCTCGTCGAGCTCCCTCTCAGCCTTCCGGCTCCCGTTCGGTTGTGCCCTCATCTTCCCGCACCCGCCCGACAACCCGCTCCGCGCTGTTTTGTGCAAGAATGGGTGGCGGATTTTGTAGCGACGGATGTGGCGACGGAAGGGAGACGGTTATGACGACCGCACGAAACATGGGCGAATTGGCGGGATTTGCGATTCCACGGCTCGGCATGGGCACGATGGCTTTGGCGATTGAGGGGCGTCCGGACCGCGATACTGCGATTCGTACGATTCACGCCAGCTTGGACGCGGGTGTGCGATATCTGGACACCGCCTGGTCGTATTACCTGCCAAGCCAACCCGGCACCGGCACCGCCGAAGACCTGGGCTACGGCGAAAAAATGGTGCGCGACGCGCTCGCCAGCTGGGCCGGTCCGCGCGACGAAGTGCTGATTGCAACCAAAACCGGCTATCGCCGCACCATGGAGGCGCCGAACGTTGCCGAAAACGAGCCGGAACGCCAGCATTTGCAGGCTGTGGGCAGCCAGTACGGGTGGATGGCGGATTCGCGTCCGGAAACCATGATTCGTGACGCCAAGGAATCCGCGCTGCACTTGGGCGTCGATACGCTCGACCTGTTGTATTCGCACGGCCCGGACCCGGAAGTGGCTTATGAGGATCAGGTCGGCGCGCTCAAGCAATTGCTTGACGAAGGCGTGATTCGGTACGCGGGCATCTCCCGTGTTGACAACGCGCAGATCGACACTGCCCGTGAGATGCTTGGCGACAAGTTGGTCGCCGTGCAGAACCAGTTCTCGCCATCGCACCCTGATCCTGAGCATACGATGGAGCACTGCGCGGAACTTGGACTCGCGTTCGTTTGCTGGAGCCCCCTCGGCGGCTTTCTTGACGCGTTCGACCAGCGCGCGTACGACCCGTTCCGCACGGTCGCCGGCAACCACGGCTGCTCCTACCAGCGCGTGGTGCTCGCCTGGGAACTGAGCCGCTACGAGCGGTTGTTCACCATCCCCAGCGCCCGCAATCCGCAGGAAATCAACGATTCCTTCGCCGCCACCGAACTGACGCTCACGCAGGATGAGCTGGCGATGCTGAACGCCTCCGTCGACGCCCGTCGCGGCTGAATTCCGCGCAATACGTACGATTGGCCGCGCCCGATTCCGCACAATAATCGCGATTCGGGCCGCGGCCTTTTTCGTGCCTTCTGTAGCTTGCTCGCTGCAAAATCGCCTTGGGAATAACTTACACTGTAAAATGTTTACACTGTAAGATATTATGACGGCGATTGCGACGGAAGGAGGTGCCGCGTGGGCTTTGAAGAGGAACTGTTCCACGAATTGGCGACCAACGCATGGGACAAACGCTCGCGCATGCAGCAGGAGATGGTGAAAGGCGCGAAGGGCGAACCCTTCGCCGTGCAGGAACTCTATAGGAAAGGCCCGCTGACGCCATCGCAGCTCGCCTCTTCAATGAAAACCACCACCGGACGCGTGTCCACACTGCTGTCCGCGTTGGAGAAAAAAGGCCAGATCACACGCGAATCCGACCCCGACGATCGCCGTGTGGTGCACGTGAACCTCACCGAAGCCGGCAGGGAACGCGCCGAACGGCAGCGCGAAAGCATGCGCGAGGCGATCTGCTGGATCTTCTCGCAGATGGGGGAGCGCCGCGCGCGCGAATTCGTTGAGCTCACCGAGGAATTCACCACGTACATGTCGCTGTGCATGCCCGGCAAACCGCGCCCCACGGCGGACGAGGTCAAAGCCGCGTTCTCAGGAAACGCACAGGAAGACGCGTAGTATCTTACGCTGTAAATAATTCACAGTGTAAGTAATCGCAATCCAGTAATCGCAAAAACCGCGAAAAATCGCAAAAACTAATCGTAAGAAAACAAGCAAAACACAAAACAAGAGAAGGAACCAAGCATGCTTCGCATCGTACGATACCTCTCCAAAGCGGAGATCGGTCAGATGCTCGTCGCGCTGGTCAGCATCGTCGGTCAGATCTGGCTTGACCTGACCCTGCCGGATTATATGGCCGACATCACGCAGCTCGTCGAAACCCCCGGCAGCGAAATGCGCGACATCTGGGTGGCCGGCGGCAAAATGCTGCTCGTCTCGCTCGGCTCGGCGGCCTGCGCCATCGTCACCGGCTTCATCGCCGCGCGCGTGGGCGCCTCGTTCAGCCAGCGCCTGCGTTCGCTCGAATTCAACAAGGTGGAAAGCTTCGGACCGGCGGAAATGAACCGTTTCTCCACCGCGTCGCTCATCACCCGCTCCACGAACGACATCACGCAGATCCAGATGTTCATCACCATGGGCCTCATGATGATCGTCAAAGCGCCGATCATGGCCGTGTGGGCCGTGTGCAAGATCGCAGGAAAGGGCTTCGATTGGACGCTCGCAACCGGCATCGCCGTGGCCATCCTGCTGGTGGTCATCGCCGTGCTCATGCACTTCGTCATGCCGAAGTTCAAGGCCATGCAGCGCCTGACCGACAACATCAACCTCGTGGCGCGCGAGAACCTCACCGGCCTGCGCGTGGTGCGCGCGTACAACGCCGAGGACTACCAGGAAGCCAAGTTCACCGAAGCCAACAAGGAACTCACCGAGACCCAGCTGTTCACCAACCGTGCCATGGCCATCATGATGCCGTTGATGAACACCGTCATGAACGGCCTGATGCTCGCCGTCTACTGGATCGGCGCGTACCTTATCGACGCTGCCGACGCCGTCGACAAGCTCACCACCTTCTCCAACATGGTGGTGTTCTCCAGCTACTCCATCCAGGTCATCATGAGCTTCCTGCTGCTGAGCATGGTGTTCGTGCTCTGGCCGCGAGCCGACGTGTCCGCGCAGCGCGTGCTCGAAGTCATCGACACCGAGCCGATGGTCACCGACGGCACGCAGGACGCGGGCAAGCCGGGCGAGGAAGGCGAAATCGAATTCCGCAATGTGAGCTTCGCCTACCCCGACTCGCGTCAGGCCATGTTGGAAGGCGTCAATTTCAAAGCCAAGAAGGGTCAGACGGTGGCGTTCATCGGCTCGACCGGCTCCGGCAAATCGTCCCTCATCAACCTCGTGCCGCGTTTCTACGACGCCACGCAAGGCGAGGTGCTCGTCGACGGCGTCAACGTGCGCGACTACAAGCTGAAGGCGTTGCGCGACAAGATCGGCTACGTGCCGCAGCAGTCGTTCCTGTTCAAGGGAACGATCGCCAGCAACGTCGCGTACGGAGATACGGACCGCGACGACGACACCGTGCGCCGCGCATGCGACGTCGCGCAGGCGACGGAATTCATCGACAAAAAGCAGAAGAAGTATGATTCCGGCATTTCGCAGGGCGGTTCCAACGTTTCGGGCGGGCAGAAGCAGCGTCTGTCGATCGCACGCGCCGTCTACCGTCATCCGGAAATCCTGATCTTCGACGATTCCTTCTCCGCGCTCGACTTCAAAACCGACCGTGCCGTACGTGACGCGCTCGAAAAGGAAGCGAAGGATTCCACGAAACTCATCGTCGCGCAGCGCATCGGCACCATCATGAATGCCGACCGCATCATCGTGCTCGACGACGGCAAAGTGGTCGGCCAGGGTACACACGAGGAACTGCTCGACACGTGCGAAGTGTATCGGCAGATCGCCGAATCGCAGTTGAGCGAAGACGAACTGAAGCGCTGAAAGGGGGAGACATGCCAAGAGGAATGGGACGCGGCCGTGGGGCCGTGGAAAAGCCGAAGGACTTCGGCGGAGTGATGAAGAAGCTCGTGAAATTCTGCAGCCGGTACATTCCGGTGATGATTTTCGCGCTGGTTCTGGGCGCTGCCGGCACGGTGTGCCAGATCATCGGCCCGGACAAGCTCAAGGACATGACCAACGAGATTACGAAGGGTCTGCCGGCCATGGTGCACGGCAAGCCCGTCATGAATTCGATCGATATGGACGCGGTGTCGCGCATCGCATGGCTGCTCGTCGCGCTGTACGTCGGGTACGCGCTGCTGAGCTACCTGCAAAGCTGGCTGATGGCCAACGTCACGCAACGCACCGCACAGCAGCTACGTGAGGCGATCAGCCAGAAAATCAATCGCCTGCCGCTGAAATATTTCGACAAAGTCAGCTACGGCGACGTGCTGAGCCGCATCACCAACGACGTCGACGCGATCGGACAGACGCTCGGCCAGTCGGTCGGCTCGCTGATCACTTCGATCACGCTGTTCTTCGGCGCGCTCATCATGATGTTCTACAACAACGTGACCATGACGCTGTGCGCCATCGGCTCCGCGCTGCTCGGCCTGATCATCATGGGCGTGATCATGAAGGTGTCGCAGAAGTACTTCACCCGCCAGCAGGTGGCGCTCGGCGACGTCAACGGCCACGTCGAGGAAATGTACACCGGCCACACCGTGGTCAAGGCATACTGCGGCGAGGAACGCTCCATCGAGCAGTTCGAGAAGTACAACAACGACCTGTACGTGTCCGGCTGGAAAAGCCAGTTCCTGTCCGGCCTGATGATGCCGATCATGAACTTCGTCGGCAACTTCGGCTACGTGGTGGTGTGCGTGGTCGGCGCGGTGCTCGCCATGGACGGCAAGATCGAATTCGGCGTGATCGTGGCGTTCATGATGTACATCCGCCTGTTCACGCAGCCGCTGTCCCAGTTCGCGCAGGCGTTCCAGAACCTGCAGCGCTGCGCGGCCGCATCCGAACGCGTCTTCGGCTTCCTTGAGGAGCCGGAACTGTCCGACGAAACCGGCAAGCAGGCGCTGCTGGGCGTCGGCGCGGACGGCAAGCCGCAGCCGGTGCGCGGCGACGTGGAATTCAGCCACGTGCGCTTCGGCTACGACGCGGACAAGACCATCATCAACGACTTCTCCGCGTCCGTGAAGGCCGGCCAGAAGGTGGCTATCGTCGGCCCGACCGGCGCCGGCAAGACCACCATGGTCAACCTGCTGATGCGCTTCTACGAGATTTCCGGTGGCACGATTTCGATCGACGGCATCGACACCAAGTCCGTACCGCGTTGGAACGTGCACGACCAGTTCTCCATGGTGCTGCAGGACACGTGGGTGTTCCGTGGAACAGTGCGTGAAAACATCGCGTATTCGAAGAAGGACGTCACCGACGAGCAGATCGTGGCCGCATGCAAGGCCGTCGGCCTGCACCACTACATCATGTCGTTGCCGAACGGCTACGACACCGTGCTCGACGACAAGGCGTCGCTTTCCCAGGGCCAGCGCCAGCTGCTGACGATCGCCCGCGCGATGGTGGAGGACGCGCCGATCCTGATCCTCGACGAGGCCACCTCATCGGTCGATACACGCACCGAGGAGCTGATCCAGAAGGCGATGGACGCGCTGACCGTGGGCCGCACGAGCTTCGTGATCGCGCACCGCCTGTCCACCATCCGCGACGCCGACATGATCCTGGTGATGAACGGCGGCGACATCGTGGAACGCGGCACGCACGAGGAACTGCTCGCCAAGGGCGGCTTCTACGCCGACATCTACAACAGCCAGTTCACGCTGGCCGAGTGAGGTTGGTGTGCTGACTCGCTAAAAAATCCGGAGGGACCACCCCTCCGGATTTTTGCGTTTTGGCTTCGGCATTTTTATTGTGTTGCGCTGACGGGACGGCGGATTTACCATTGAGGTGACTGACGTCAATCGATTGACGTATTTGAAAATCACAAAGAAAGTGGGCAGTCATGAAAAGCATCGAAATCGGCAAATCGGCAGTGGTCGCATCGCAGGCGGCGCTCGGCGTGATGCGCATGGACGCGCTGGATGCGGACGCTGCGGCAGAAGTCGTGCGTACGGCCGCCGAGCATGGAGTCAACTTCTTCGACACGGCGGACATCTACGGATTCAACGTCAACCACGACCATGCCAGCTCGCGTGTGCTCGGCCGCGCGTGGAAGGACGCCGGGCTCAAGCGCGAGGACATCTTCCTGCAGACGAAGTTCGGCATCAACATCGACTTCAGCGACCCGAACAACGTGCACGCCACCCGCTACGACTTCTCCGCGAAGCACCTCATCACGCGACTCGACGAGGAACTGGAAGCGCTCGGCACCGATTACGTGGACTTCGCGCTCCTGCACAGGCCCGACACCCTGATGGAGGCCGAGGAAATCGTCGAAGCGTTCACCACCCTGCACAAGGCGGGCAAAGTGCGCCACTTCGGCGTGAGCAACGTGAACCCGTGGCAGGCGGAACTGCTGCAATCCTGGCTCGGAGACGACCCGGCCATGAGGCTCGAGGCGAACCAGCTGCAGTTCGGCCTGATGCACGCGCAGATGGTCAGCGACGAGCTGATGACCAACTCCGGCGCCGAAGGCATGGTCGTGGCCAACCATTCGGACGGCCTGCTGTCCTACTCGCGACTGCGCCACATGACCATCCAGGCATGGAGCCCGTTCCAGTCCGGCACGGAATACGGCCCGTTCGTAGGCAACGAGCACTTCCCGGAGCTGAACAAGGCACTGGACGAAAAGGGCGCCAAGTACGGCGTGAGCGCCAACGCCATCGCCACCGCATGGGTGCTCAGGCATCCGGCGAAGATCCAGATCGTGCTCGGCTCGATGAACCCCACCCGGCTGGGCGAAATGCTCGACGGCGCGGACATCGACCTCGACAAGCAGGATTGGTGGGACCTGTACGTGGCCGCCGGCAACCTCATTCCGTGAGTTTTGTTGGAAATCAGAAGAAGCGGCCGGGGAAACCGGCACTGATGGTGGCGTGACGGTCGACGTCCAACGTGGCGCAATCGAAAGCGAAAGTGCTGCTCAGCTCGTTCGGATCCGCAACGAACAGCGCCGTAGCCAACCCGTCCGCCACCGCAGTCGGATAGTCGCCAAATGACGCGGATCGCACCGCAACCCAGGCGGCTTCCGTTTGTTGCACGGGCAGGCCGTCGATGGCGTTGAGCAGGTGGTGAATCGCCAGATGCGTCTGTTCGTTCACCGCCACCTCCCAATGGCGACGGCTGGGCGCGCTCGCACAGAACGCGCCATCGCCGATCAGTGCGACGCCGACCGCGCAGGACGGATCATCCGGATCCTCAAGCGCCACACGGATCGGCTTGTTCGTGCGCGCCAGCAGATCGCCGCCCGCATCAATCACAAATTCCGGGGCAGCGCTTTCGCGTTTGCTGTCTGAGGTGGAAGATTGGCATGTCGGGTTGGTCGTTTCGGCTGACTTGACATGCGATGTGCGCGAAAGTTCTGAATCGGTGAGCAATCCGCCCAGCGAATCCACCAGATAACCCTTGCCGCACGCGCCGAAATCCACATGAACCGGACTGCGTGTAACCAATGTCGTGCCACTCGAACGAACCACATCACGACCCCATACGGCCCGTCCGTGCAGCGCGCCCAGGCGCTCGCCGGCGTCGGCTTCAACGGTGAAACTCAGCGCGGGATCGTAACCGAGACGAATCAGGTCCTCGCCCACGCACGGGTCGATCGCACCGCGCGTGGCGGCGTGCAGCGCGTCGTACAAATCGAATAGCGGGCCGGCCCAATCGGGAAAATCGAAATGCCCGCCATGCTCCGCATTGCCGATGTGCGCAACCAGCGAATCAGCGCGGAATCGCGAAAGCGCATGCTCGTATTCATCGATGAACCGTTCCATCTCGCCGCGCAATTCCGCAGTGATCGGGTGAGGCGTCGAAATCAACAACCCCGTGCCGAGCGCCTTGGGGAACGCGGTGGTATACGGCATGCGCTGTGCGAGCGGTGCAATGGAGTCCATACCACGATGCTAGCGCGTGCCCGGCTTGGCGTAGTTCGTGCTTGGGCAACCTGATATGCGCTATATGTGGCATGAGGCATCGCCTTATTTTGATACCCCCGTAGCTTTGTATGGTTACGATTATGCTAATCGTGATTATGCAAGTCGCGATTATACAAACTGACGCTTTGGCATGGAGTTCGCTTCACGTTTTCGGGCGGACGGGGGTGTTGCGGAACGGCGGTGAGCGTCACAATGTGAGACGACACGCGGAAAACGGGAAAAATAAAAACGGCGGAATTCCAACGTTTTTTCATGCGCGATACAACAAGACCAATTAAAAATCAAGACTGTTATTCAAAAAACTTTCGTTCTATCTTGGCTTCCGATGCGCGCTTCGTACGTCGGGTACGTCGGGGAAATCGCGCCGAAAAGATTTGCGGAAGGAAGGTTCGACCCATGTCATCTCGCGTCGCGCAGCGCCACGCAGCCGGTTCCTACGATTCGTGCGATTCGCGCGTCTCGGCTTCCGGCCGTCTCATCACGCTCGTCGCCGCGCTGATGATCGCGCTCGCCACGCTGTTTGTCGGCATCGCGATGCCGCGGCAGGCGTCCGCCGCTGACGGCAACCAGACGAATTTCGATTCCTGGACTGCCGTCGCGCAGAATATCGCCAAGCAGCTCGCCACCGCCGAGAACGACTACAACGACGGCGATTACGGCCAGGCCGGCACCGGCTTCCAGACCGCGCATTGGATCGGCTACGACGCATCCAACTTCTCGAAGGCCGTCAACGACACCATTTCCGCCGACAAGCAGCAGGCGCTGCTCACACAGTTCACCGATTTGGAAGGACTCGCGTACCAGCAGGGCCAGGGGAGCGCGATCGCAAACGGAATCAACGCGCTGAACGCGGACCTTGACACGGCCGCGCAGACGCTTGACGGCAACGCGAACCTCGCCGACCCCAAAACCTACGCGAAGCAGCGCGCCGAACAGACCGCCGCGGAACGTAAGAAGCTCGACGCGGCCAAAAAGAATTCCTCCAAAGGCAAAGGCGACCGCACGTGGAGCGAAGTCGCCAGCGAAATGAACGTCATCCTCGACAAGGCATACAAGGCCGCCATCTCCGGCAAGGGCGCGGAAGGCTCCAGCCTCGTCAACGACGCGTACTACCAGTACTACGAAAAGCTCGGCTTCGAAAAGAACGTCATGAACGCCATCTCCGGCGACCGCGTCTCGCAGGTGGAATACCAGTTCAAGATGACCCGCAAAACCATGCGCGACGGCGGTTCCGACAAGGAGATCAAAAAGCTTGTCGACGACCTGAAAAGCTGGCTCGTCGAAGACGCGGCCACCCTCGACGGTGGCGCGGTCGGCAACGTCAACGCCTTCACCAAAGCCATCACCAGCTCCGCCGGACAGGCGTTCCTCATCCTGATCCGCGAGGGTCTCGAAGCGCTGCTGGTGGTGGCCGCCGTGGTGGCCTACCTCGTCAAATCCGGCAACCAGCGTTTCACCAAGTGGATTTACCTCGGCGTGCTCGCGGGCCTTGCCGGCTCCGGTCTGGTCGCCGTGCTCTTCACGTTCCTGTTCGGCGGCTCCGGCCCGGTCCAGGAAATCAGCGAAGGCGTGTGCGCGCTGATCGCCATGCTCATGCTGCTGTGGACCAGCAACTGGATGCTCAACAAAAGTTCCGTGGAAGCGTGGAACCGTTACATCCGCACCAAAACCGAGTCCGCCGTGGCCGACGCGCAAAACAAAGTCGCCGCCGACGAAGGCGTGGGCCTGGGTATGGTCGTTTCGCTCGCCATGCTGAGCTTCCTAGCCGTGTTCCGTGAAGGCGCCGAAACCGTCATCTTCTACGAATCGATCTACTCGATGAGTCGCGACGCGCAAGGCATGTGGATCGGCGGCATCGCCGCGGGTGTGGTGCTGCTCGTCATCTTCCTCGTGCTGCGCTTCACCTCCGTAAAGATTCCGATTGGCCCGTTCTTCCTCGTTACGTCGATCCTGATGGCCGTGCTGGTCGTCATCTTCGCCGGCGGTGGCATCCACGCGCTCATCGAAGGTGACCTGATCGACGGCCACTATCTGTCCAGCGTGCCCACAAACGACTGGATCGGCCTGTATCCGTACGTCGAATGCCTTGCGGCACAAGCGATCGCGGCGATTGCCGTACTCGCGCTGTTCGCCGTCGGCTTCGCACGCAAACGCAAGTTGCGCACGCCTGACAATCGCAAGTAATACGCAAATTTTCCGAGATTTACCGATATTTTTTCCACATCCAACAACAAAGGAAAGAGAAATGAAGAACAAGAAGATCGCCGCTCTGCTCGGCATCCTGCTGGCCGGCTCCATGGCCTTCTCCCTGTCCGCATGCGGCAATTCCAACGATTCCGCCGCTTCGGACAAGTCCAGCGCCTCCGCGTCGGCTTCGAAGGCCGACGACTCCAGCAAGGACGATTCCAGCGATTCCGCCGGTTTCGAAGAGATCCAGGTCGATGAGAAGCACTCCGACCAGGAATGCGGCCCGCTGACCGTCAACGCCGTCTACTTCCAGCCGATCGACATGGAACCGTCCGGCATGGGCCTCAAGGCCGCCGATGCGAGCTTCCACCTCGAAGCCGACATCCATGCCAACCAGAAGGGCACCGAACTCGGCTACGGCAAGGGCGATTTCGTGCCGGACCTGACCGTCAACTACGACATCATCGACAAGACCTCCAACGCGTCCGTCGCCTCCGGAACCTTCATGCAGATGAACGCCTCCGACGGCCCGCACTACGGCGCCAACGTCAAGCTCGACAAGGCTGGCACCTACCAGCTCAAGCTCTCCATCGAGTCCCCGGCCTCCAAGGGCTGGATGCTGCACGTCGACCCGGAGACCGGTGTGAAGAACCACCAGTTCTGGACCGAGCCGATCGAGGTCACCTTCGACAATTGGGACTACACTCCGCGTCAGTGGTGACGGCGTAAGCCCGGTGGGCTGTTTGTAACCGTCACGAGCGATGCGACAGCATCGCGAGCAGCATTGAGCCGGCCGCAGGCTGTCCATAATTGCTGGTGATTTATTAAGCTCCCTCTGATGAGGGAGCTGGACGCCGAAGGCGGACTGAGGGAGAGAAGAACAGTAAAACAATACGTGGAGTCTCTCCCCCAGTCTGCTACGCAGACAGCCCCCTCGTCAGAGGGGGCTTATATTACTTTTAGCGCCAATGCAAAGAAAGGACGCGAATGCTTGAACAATTCGTGGCAGTGATGCCGGGAACATTGGCCCCCGCATTACTGGTGATGTGCCTGAGCGTGATGCTCGCGGTCGGCGAAGGGCGAGACAAGCCCGCCAGCGCGCATTGGCGTCTCATCGGCCTGATCGTTGGCCTGATCGCCGCCATCGTGTTCGCGAGCCTGCGCGCCTCGGCCGTGATCAACCAGCGCACATTCGTCAACTATCCGGTGCTGTGGTGCGCGATCATTGCCGACATCCTCGCCATCATCGTCGTAGTGTTCGCACGTCGCATCACCACCAATTGGCAGCGGCACAAGGCCATCATGCACATCGCGAACGCCATCGCCGCCATCGACATCGCGCTCACCCTGTTCTACGCACTGCCGGACGTTATTCTGCAGCTGACCATCTGGGTGGAGCCCGGCGATCCGATCTTCACCTCCGACATGCTGCTGCGCGCGCTCGGCTTCGCGCTGGGTCTGGCCATGTCGATTATCGTGGCCGCCATCTTCCGCACGCTGCGCTCCACCGCAGTGCGCGCCTCGTTCGCCGCCGCGGTCCTCGCGGTGATGGTGATTCTCTTCATCCAGCACCTGACCGGTGTCATGCAGATTCTGCAGGCGCGCGGTTTCCCGATGGGCCACACGGCCTTCGTGGCCCTCGCATGGTCGATCAACCACAACAGCTGGATGATCATGGCGCAGGCATTCGTGTTCCTGATTCCGGCCGCCGCCTCCGTGGTGGCCGGCTTCCGCATGCCGCTGACCGGTGCGAACGAAGCCATCGGACGCAAACACAAGGCATTCCGCCGCTGTGCCGTGGCCTCCGCCGTATGGAGCCTCGTGGCGATGATTGGTGTCACGCTGACCCTCACCGTCGGCGTCGCCGCAACCCAGCAGACCATCACTCTTTCGCCGCCGGAGGCCTACTCACTCAAGGACGGCGTGGCCACCATCCCATTCAGCCAAGTTGAGGACGGCCATCTGCACCGCTTTGAATACAAGGCCAAGGACGGCACCGTCATGCGCTTTATCATCATCAAGAAGAACGGTGGTGCGTATGGCATCGGTCTGGACGCCTGCGAGAACTGTGGCGACGCCGGCTATTACGAAAAGGATGGCAAGATCATCTGCAAGAAGTGCGAGGTGGCCATCAACCTGGCGACCATCGGCT
>OGYD01002398.1_pt1 | contig 12250 bp, 10 predicted proteins | sample 1576441 | NCBI WGS metagenome assembly OGYD01 (sample SAMEA3541537, study PRJEB24748) | human gut metagenome | biome: human gut; feature: human-associated habitat; material: faeces | place: China | collected 2012 | reverse complement strand
GGCAACGCTCATGGCTTTCCGTCAGAAAAAGAACAAACTGCACTATAATCTGACAGAACATGTATTTATACAGGCTTATATTGCTTGCCAGATACTCTTGCTCAGTATCATAGTGCTCCCTTTCAACGGCAGTGCACAGGTAGGCCATTTATACGAATTGCCCATACTATTCATCTTTGCCCTCTTCTGCCTGGATTATAAGCAACTGTATGGATATACCTGGTGGAGAAGTTTCTGGACTACAATACTGATGTTTTTCTATAGTTTGATACTGCTTATTATCTTTGCTATTATTGTAGTAGCACTGATAGTTGCGGCGGTTTATGTACTAAAGCCACTTTTGTAATTTTTCAGGTAAATCCGGTTCGCATCCTGTTTTGCTACGGAGCAGGTACGGAGCAAGCAGGTCTCAAGTACGTTTTATATACATTCCGATTTAAACAAGAGAATATTTCGCCACTGATTACCAAAAGGTTACAAGCAGTCCTTTTTCTGTTTACAAGAAGTTAAGAGTTTGTCGACAAGAAGTTAACTTCCTGTTTACAAACTCTTGACTTCCTGTAAGCAGAGAATATAAGGTTTTTCCATTGACTTTACAAAAATAGAGACGGATTCTAATACTTTTTCCGATCATGAATATCTTTTTTCGCCTGCTGCGCGCTTTGTGATATGCTCAGGTTTGCTCACTGTTCGTGTCTGCTTCGGTTTCCGTTTCCAGGGCTTCCGGCGTGTCCGAGCGGCTGCGGCGTGTGCGCATTTTGCCGAGCAGCCGGTTGAGCTGCTTTTCAATGTCGCGCGAGAGCTCGGCGGCCTTGGCCGCGACTTCGTCGGAGGGGGATGGGTCACTGTCCGCGTCCGCGGGCGCTTCTGCAGCCGGGGCTGCAGGCGCTTCGGTCTCTGCCTCCGGCACTTGTTCCGGCGGCTCCGGCTGCGCGAGCAGCGTCTGGAGCAGCTCCATGTCCGTCACGATCCGCTCGGACTCGATGCCGAGCGCGCGCGCGTCATGCTCGAGCACGGCGATGAGCAGGTCATAATAATCCCCGTCGCACTTGAGTGCCTTTGCGATCTGCGGCAGCGCCTTCTCGTGGAACGTGCGCAGGGAGTGCTCGCCGAGCCCAATGTACTCGAGCAACTGCTGGCGCGCCGTGTCCTCGGACATGGTGCGGTCGATATAATACATGCTGCCGTAGAGCCCGTAGAGCACGCGCTGCGCGTCAAAATAGCCGAGGCGCATATTCCGGCGGCTCTGTTCGGCGTCGAAGTTCAGGATGTTGCCGAGGTCGACCGTCGGGCCGATCGTCGTCACGTGCACATCGTCCGGGATGCGAAAGCGCTTTTCGATGCCGAAGCCGAAGATGCGCAGCGCGATGATGTCCTTGCAGCCGTCCTCCACGAGCGCGTGGATGGGCACGACGTCCTGAACGCCGCCGTCGGCATAATACTTGCCGCCGAGCTTTTCGAGCCGGAACGCCGGCAGATAGGCGCTGGCAAGCAGCATGTCGCACAGCTCATCGCGGCTCAGGTCGGAGGCGCGCAGCTCCAGCTCCTGATGGTCGGACAGGGAGTAGGTAACAATGAAAAAGTCCGTGTCGGAGCTGCAGATCTTGTCTGCGTCCACGACCTCGGCGACCCATTTGCGCAGCGGCGTTACGTCAAAGCCGCGATTGCGGATAATCTCGGCCACACTGCGCAGCGTGCCCTTAAGCTCGGACAGGGGAATGTCGCGGGTCATCAGACGGCGCATTTCTTCGTCATCCACGTCCATGACCTGGGAAAAGTGGATGTTGTTCCAGACATCCTCCGCCTTTTGCAGATCGTCCATGACGATCATGGCGCCGTTGAGCGCACCGACAGATGTGCCGGATACGGCGGAAAAACGGATGCCGGCCTCGCGCAGCGCTTTCCACGCACCGATCTGGTAGGCGCCCTTCGCGCCGCCACCCTCGAGCGCCAGACCATAGGTCTTATTACGATCCAGTTTCAGTTCCATGTCGATTCTCCAATCTGTAGATTTTTGCGCAGCGCGGCGGCAGGTCGAACGCGGCCACACCGTCGTGAATGGCGGTGCGCTCGCCCGTGATGCACTCGCGCGCGCTGTCATAGGCGCTGCGCACAAACGAGAGCCGCGTCTCCTCGTTCAGGCCGGCGCCTGGGCAGGTGAGCTCCACATGGCAGCGCACCGTGTGCGCCGCACGGTTGACGGCCAGCAGCAGCGCCTCATCCTCGGCCTCAGCGCCGAAGGCGTCGTGCCCGCCCGTGATGATGCGCAGGATGCACACCACGTCGCCCGCCGGGGCGAACACGGCGATCTCGCCGCGCTGCAGCGCCGGATGCGCACTGCGCAGTGCCGAGAGCTTTGCGTACCATTGCAGCATCTGCGTATCGCACATCTGCAGCGGTGCGCGGTTGAAGGGGTCGCACAGCCCCTGCATCCCCGCCTCGTCCCCATAGTAGATCGACGGGATGCCCGGCAGCCAGAACTGCACGGCCGCCGCGAGCGGCTGCAGCTGCGCGCCGCGCGCTGCCATGGCGTCCGTAACGTCGAGCGCTGCCAGCTGTGCGCGTGTGCGGCTGCGGGGGTCAAAGTCCAGCGCCAGCGCCGAGCGCGTGCGCGCCACGTCGTGGCTCGCTGTCAGGTTCATGAGCGCGTAGTACAGCGGCTGCGGATAGTTCAGCCGCTGACTCAGCAGCAGGTCTGCGAGCGCACGCGCCGTGCTGCGCCCGGTCAAAAATGCGATCAGCGCGTCGCGCAGGGGATAGTTCATGACGCTGTCGAGCGCATCGCCGAGCGCGTATTGCCGCCGCGCACCGTAGCTGACCTTCGTCACGGCATCCTCCCACACCTCGCCGAGGAGCACACTGTCGGGATCGGTCTGCTTGGCGGCGGTGCGCAGGTCGCGCAGCACATCGTCCGGCAGCTCGTCGGCCACGTCCAGCCGCCAGCCGGACGCGCCGTCGTGCAGCCATGCTCTGACCACGCTGTGTTCGCCCGTGATCATGTATTTGCGCCAGTCGGGGTTGGCGGTGTTGATGGCGGGCAGGTCGCGGAAATTCCACCAGCACCTGTAGTCATTGGGGTAGTGGGCGAAATCGTACCAGCGTGTATAGACGGAATTGCTGCTGTTATACGCGCCGCAGCCGGGATAGTGCCGGAAGCGGTTGAAGTAGCGGCTGTCCGCGCCCGTGTGGGCAAACACGCCGTCAAGCACGATGCGGATGCCGCACGCTCCGGCGGCAGCACACAGCTTCTTGAAGTCCGTGTTCGTGCCGAGGATCGGATCGACCTTCCGGTAATCTCCGGTATCGTAGCGGTGGTTGGAGGCGCTCTCGAAGATGGGGTTGAGATACAGCACCGTCACGCCGAGCTTTTGCAGATAGGGCAGCCGGTCTGCGATGCCGCGCAGCGTGCCGCCGTAGAAGTCGACGGGCGCATATTCGCCCTCGGGGGTGTTGGCCTGCCACTCGACCGGCTCCTCCCAATCGGCGTGCGCATGCACGGTCTGCTCCATGCGGCGGTGGTGCTCCATGCCGCGCTGCGCGGTGGCGGAGCTGTCGCGCGCAAAGCGGTCGGGGAATATCTGATACATCACGCCGGTGCGAAACCACTCCGGCGTCGTAAAGCCGGCGCGATAGACCGTCAGCCGCCAGCCGTCCTCCGGCTCGTCACAAAGGCGGGCATGCCGCCCGTCCGGCGCAGCGCAGAGGTAGCGGATCCCGCCGTCGCTGCACGCGACGCGGAAGCGGTAGCGCAGCGCCTGCGGTGTTGCGGGCACGGTCACGGACGCGGCAAAGCCCGCAGCCGTCTGTGCCATGGCGACGGTGTCACTGTACGCATCGCCGTAGAGCTCCACGGCGGCATCGAACACGAACGACTCCGAGTCCGTAAAGGCGAGGCGCACGGTCGTACCGGTCTCCAGCGCACCGAGTGGACGGCGGAACGCCTCATCACCCGCGTCGTGCTTCGGCGCGGTGTCCTCCGGCAGCAGGAGCAGATACAGGTGCGCATAATCCTCCGCCGAGCGCGTGAAGCTGAAATCCTGCGCCATGGCCTGCCGCTGCACGCGGAGGTAGGCGTCGTGCTCATCGCGATAGAGTGCGAGCGCGCGGCGAACGGTTTCGGCGAGCTCATAGGCGTTGAAGTTTGCAAACGAGAACCCGGTGCCCTCACCGGTGAAGCGGTTATACGGCTGCACGCTGTCGCGCAGACCGCCGGTCTCGCGCACGATCGGCAGCGTGCCGTAGCGCATGGCGATCATCTGCGACAGGCCGCACGGTTCAAAGCTCGACGGCATGAGCAGGAAATCGCTGCCCGCATACACGCGGTGCGACAGCGCCTCGTCATAGCCGATGTAGGCGCACAGCCGCCCCTTGTGCCGCCACTCGGCGCTGCGCATGAAGTCCTCGTATTCGGCGTTGCCCGTGCCGAGGAGCACGAACGCCATGTCCTGTTCCTCCATGAGCTCGTCGAGCACGCACTGCACGAGATCGAAGCCCTTTTGCGGCGTCATGCGCGTGACCATGGCAACGATGGGCGTGTGTTCGCCGATCTCGAGCCCGAGCTCCTGACACAGCGCGGCGCGGCAGACCGCCTTACCGCTCATGTCGTCCATGGAGTAGGGCGCGGTGATGCCGCTGTCGTGCGCGGGGTCAAATACGGCGGTGTCGATGCCGTTGAGGATGCCCGACAGCTGGTGCTGCCGCGCGTTGAGAATGCCCTCGAGCCCCTCTCCGTAGGCAGCCGTGCGGATCTCGCCGGCGTAGCTCGGGCTGACGGTGTTGATGTGGTCAGCAAAGACGCAGCCGGCCTTGAGCAGGTTTGCGCAGCCGTTGAGCTCCATGAACTCCGGCGTATAATAGCGCGCGTCGATGCCAAGCAGATCCTGCACGAATTCGAAGCTGAACTTGCCCTGATAGGCGATGTTGTGGATCGTCAGCAGCGTCTGCATCCGCGACTGCATCCGGCCGGCGTACTGCGTTTTCATCAGCATGGGCAGCACGGCGGTGTGCCAGTCGTTGCAGTGGAGTACCTCGGGCGTGAAGTCCAGCCTTGGCAGCGCCTCCAGGATCGCGCGGGCAAAAAAGGCGTACTGCTCGCCCTCGGCCTCGCCGCCGAGATAAATGCGGTCTCCGAAGTAAAACTCGTTATCTACGAGGTAGATGACGATGCCGTCGAGCAGCAGCCGCTCGATGCCGACGTACTGATGCCGCCAGCCGAGGTCGATGTAGAAGTCTGTCAGGTGCGTGACCTGAGCGGCGTATTTGTCCTTGATCACGCGGTGATACGGCGTGATGATGCGCGCGTCAAAGCCGAGCGCCGCGAGGCTCTTCGGCAGCGTGCCGACCACGTCCGCAAGACCGCCGGTCTTGGCCAGCGGCGCACATTCGGCGGCTGCCAGCAGCACGCCGGGCAGGTCGCAGCGCCCCTTTTCGGCGAGCGCTGTGCGCAGTTCGGGTTTCATGGCGTCCCTCCTTTACCGGTTCGTGAAGGTGAAGTATACGGTCGAAAGCGGCGGCAGCGTCACGCGCGCGCAGCAGGGCAGCGCGCCGAAGGGCACGTCCTCACTGCGGATCTCGGGTGCGTTGCGGATGCCTGTGCCGCCGAAGTTCTCTGCGTCGCTCGAGAGCAGCTCGCGCAGCACGCCGCGCTTGGGCAGGCCGATGACAAAATCATCATAGCGCACGGGCGTGAAGTTGCACACGCACACGACTCGGCGGCCGTTGCGCGCCGTGCGCAGAAAGGCGATGGCGCTGCGCTCGGCATCGTCCACGTTCAGCCACGTGAAGCCGTCCCAGCCGTCATCGATGTCCCAGAGCGCGCGGCTGCCATGGTAGCAGGCGTTGAGCGCGCTGCACCAGCGCTGCATGGCCTTGTGCATGGGGTAGTCGAGCAGCAGCCAGTCGAGCCCCTGCTTATAGTTCCACTCGATGAATTGGCCGAATTCCGAGCCCATGAACGTGAGCTTCTTGCCCGGGTGCGCAAACTGATAGCCGTAGAGCGCGCGCAACGCGGCAAACTTCTGCTCATACGTGCCGTACATCTTGTCGAGCATCGACTTTTTGCCGTGCACGACCTCGTCATGGGAAAAGGCGAGGATGAAGTTCTCGGAAAAGGCGTACATCATCGAGAACGTCAGCTTGTCGTGGTGGTACTTGCGGAAGTAGGGATCGAGCTCCAGATAGTCGAGCGTGTCGTGCATGAAGCCCATGTCCCACTTGAAGCTGAAGCCGAGACCGCCGTCATAGGGCGGCTTTGTCACGCTGGGGTAGGCGGACGACTCCTCCGCAATCGTCATGCAGCCGGGCCATGCCGTGAGCAGCGTCGTGTTGAGCTTTTGCAGAAAGGCGACCGCGCCGAGGTTGATGTTGCCGCCGTCGCGGTTGGGCGTCCACTCGCCGTCGCGCCGGGCGTAGTTGAGGTACAGCATCGAGGACACCGCGTCGACGCGGATGCCGTCGATGTGGTAGCGGTCAAAAAACAGCATTGCCGACGAGATGAGAAAGCTCTGCACCTCCGGCATGGCGTAGTCAAAAATGAGTGTGCCCCATTCCGGGTGCTCTGCCATGCGCGCCTCCTTGCACTCGTAGAGCCGCGTGCCGTCAAAGCGCGCGAGTCCGTGCGCGTCCTTCGGAAAGTGCGCCGGGACCCAGTCCATGATCACGCCGATGCCGGCGCGGTGGAGCTTGTCGACAAAATACATGAAGTCCTGCGGCGTGCCGTAGCGGCTGGTGGGGGCGTAGTACCCCGTCACCTGATAGCCCCACGACCCGTCGTAGGGGTATTCCGTCACAGGCAGCAGCTCCACGTGCGTGTAGTGCATCTCGCGGCAGTAGTCTGCCAATTCATCCGCGACCGAGCGGTACCACGGCAGCCCGGTCTCCGGCCGGCGCCAGGAGCCGAGGTGCACCTCGTAAATGCTCATCGGCGCGCGGTACACATCACGCTCGGCGCGGCGGCGCAGATAGCTCCGGTCGTGCCAGACGTAGCCCTCGAGCGACCAGACCTTCGACGCCGTGGCAGGTCCTGTCTCGCAGTGCGCGGCAAAGGGGTCGGCCTTGAGCACCGTCTGCCCGTCCGCACCGGTGACGGCGTATTTATACAGCGCCCCGTCGTGCAGCCCGTCCACGGTCTGCACCCATGTGCCGTCCGGCAGCCGGTCCATCGGCGTCGCGTCTATGTCCCAGCCGTTGAAGTCGCCCACGAGCGCGACGCGCTGCGCGTGCGGTGCCCAGACGGCAAAGCGGTGCTCCGTCGTGCCGGGCAGGGCGTGACAGCCGAACGTGCGGTAAGCGTGCGCGGCCGCACCGGTATGGAATTCCTGCAGCTCCGACTTCGTCAAAAAGCCGGGCGCGCGTCCTGTCATATTCATGGCGCGCCTCCAATATCCCAGTCTGATATAAATATTATACCGTGTGCGGCATGAAATTCCAACAGTTTTTTGCGCGCATGCTTTGACAACGCGCGCGCCGGACGCTATACTTGTGACACAGAGATTCTATTTGGGAGGCACAGTATGTTTACCTTCAATCATTTCAATTTCAACGTCCTCGATCTTGCGCGCAGCGTGCAGTTTTATCATGATGCGCTCGGGCTGGAGCCCGTGCGCACGAAGGACGCGTCCGACGGCTCGTTCCGGCTCGTGTTTCTGGGCGACGGGCACTCGCCGTTTCAGCTGGAGCTGACATGGCTGCGTGACCGCACGCAGCCGTACGACCTCGGCGAGGGGGAGTTTCACCTCGCGTTCACCGTGCCGGATATGGATGCCGCGCACGCAAAGCACGCGGCCATGGGCTGCATCTGCTTTGAAAATCCCGGCATGGGCATCTACTTTATAGAGGATCCGGACGGGTACTGGATCGAGATTGTGCCGGAAAAGTGAACAGCGCGTCAAACACAGAAGCCGCTTCCCGACTTCTGTGTTTTTTTTGGTAAACCGATTGACAAATACAGGCACACGCGTTATTCTGGAGCTGGAAGCGAAATGGAATTTGCACGTTTTTCAGAAAGGAGCGACCGAACATGACGCGAAGAAAGCGACTCTGCCTGCTACTGGCGGTGCTGACGCTGCTGCTGGCGCTGAGTGCCTGTGGCGCGCAGAGCAAGCTGGTGCTGGCGACCACGGGCATGGAACCGACGCTGAATCTCACGCTGCCGGATACGATCACGCTCCCGGATAAGGGAAGGGATACGGTTTACAAATGCTATGTGGACAAGGCGTATTCCATGGCACTGGCGGCCGCGCTGCTGGATATGGACGCGGACACGATGCAGACGCAGCTGGCGGGCCGCCTCTCGTATGATGCGCAGACCGGCTACATCCAGTACTACACGCCGGTCGAGGAATTGACGCCCGGCGACCTGAGCGAATTCCCAACGGACGCGCAGCTCGAGCAGACCGTGCGCGAGCGGCTGAAAAAGGGCGCGCCGGAGCTCGCCGACACGTCCCGGATCGTCTTCAGCAGCGCAACCTATGATACGAACGTGAGCAGCAAAACGGTCGATGTGACGCCCGAGGTCAACGGCCGGATGGTGTATGGAAAGTATCACATCTCCGTCTCCTTTGACCGGGACGGCAATGTGACGGCGCTGACGCAGCAGTATGCTCCGCTCAAGGAGGGCGGCACCAAAACCGTCCGCCTGGCGGACGCCAAGACCGTACAGGCACAGCTGGATGCGCACGTATTTTCGGCGAATATCGCGCAGGAGCTCACAGGCTGCACGATTACAGGGTTTGAGCAGGCGTACTACATGAACGCCGGTTTCAACACCGAGGGCGACTACTCGCTCTATCCGATCTATGTCCTGCGTGGGCAGGGCACGGCGGCGGACGGCAGCGTGCAGGGCTTCGAAGTGCTCGTGCCTGCGCTCGCCGGATGATCAAACGGACGAAATGACCCGCGCCCCACAGAAAAATCTGCGGGGCGCGCTTTGTTGGCCGGTATGTGCGTTCAGTCGTCCGGCGCCGACAGCCGGCAGATGTCGAGTACGGACACCTCGAACGCCGTACGCTCGACGGCGCCGGTGTCCAGCACCTTGATGTAGCTGCGGCTCTGCAGCCGTCCTTCGAGAGACACGCGCGTACCCACGTCCCAAAGTGCGGTCTCGCATGCGCGCGCGCCCCACGTGATGCACGGCAGGTAGTCGCTGCGGCCGTAGTGCCGGTTCACGGCCAGCATCAGGTCGCAGATGTCGCGCCCCATCGGCGTCGTGCGCAGATTCGGCGGCTTGCAGAGCGTGCCGCTGAGCAGGATGAGATTGCGGTCGTACGGCTCGTCACAGGGCGTGATGTCGTGCGCAAAGACCGTGATGACGAGCTTTGCGCCTGGACCGCGGCGGTTGTTGAACGAGCGCACGTCACCGGTCACGCACAGCCGCTCCGTGCCCGCCGGTGGGAGCGCGGACAGCAGCCGCTCGCGCACGATGACGTTCACGCGGTCGACCGTGCCCGAGAGCCGCTGCGTCTCGAGCGGGAAGGTGAAAAAGCGTTCCTGTCGGTTTTCGTGCGACAGCGCGGGCGGCGCCGCTGCCGTGCCGCAGAGCTCGGCATAATTGTTTCGTTCCAGTTCGTCCATGTGCTGCACCTCTCTTGTTGGGTATCACAGCCTATGTGCCGGCGGCGCAAAATATGCGTCTTGTACAAAGCTGCCGGACGCGGTATAATAAGAGCACCTATTTTTCGTGCCTCATCAGAAAGGATGAACGATCATGGAACTTCGAGAGATTCTTTCCCGCTGCGATCATACGCTCCTGCGTGTGGATGCCACTGCAGCGGAGATCCGCGCCCTCTGCGATCAGGGCATGCGCTACGGCTGCGCCAGTGTGTGCATCCCGCCGTGCCACGTTGCCGGGGCGAAGAAATATGTCGATGACCGGCTGCGCATCTGCACGGTCATCGGCTTCCCAAACGGGTATCACACTCCGGCCGTCAAGGCGTTCGAGGCGGCGGAGGCCATCCGCAACGGCGCTGACGAGGTGGACATGGTCGTCAATCTGGCCATGGTCAAGGACGGCTGCTGGGACGATGTCGCGGCCGATATCCGCGCCGTGCGTGAGGTCAGCCGCGGCCGCATCCTCAAGGTCATCATCGAGTGCTGCCTGCTGACCGAGGAGGAAAAGCGCATGCTCTGCCGCATCGTCTCCGACAGCGGAGCGGACTATATCAAGACCTCCACCGGCTTTTCCACCGGCGGCGCCACGGCGGACGATGTACGTCTGCTGCGCGCCTGCTGCCCGCCGCACGTGAAGGTCAAGGCTGCCGGCGGCATCGCAAGCCTTGCCGACGCGGAGGAGTTTATCCGCCTCGGCGCCGACCGCCTCGGCACGAGCCGCGTCGTGAAGATCGCCATGGCACAGGAGCAGGCTGCACAGACCGGCACCGCTCCGGACGCGCAAGATACGCAGGACACGACTTACTGAGCCGGCATAAGCAGGGGAGCGGCACACCGGTGTGCCGCTCCCAGCCGCTTTGACTGCATTTTTGCGCTTTGACACAGAAAATACTTGACAGACCGCGTGGAGACTGCTATAGTATAAAAGCTGACAACAAAGTGGGCGTCCTATGGACTGCCTCACCCGGCCGCAAAGGCGGTCCGCGGTCAATAAAACCTGCTCCCCACGAGGGCTGTATGTGTTTTATGCGCGCGGATGTGTTTGGCATCCGTGCTTTTTTGTTCTGGGGCGATTGCTCCCGATGCAACCAATGGAGGTGTGTTCGTATCGCAACTGCAAACTATCAGATCAACGAAGAAATCCGCGACAAGGAAGTCCGCGTCATCGGCGCCGACGGTGCGCAGCTGGGCATTATGTCCTCTGCTGCCGCGCTCGAGATCGCGATTGAAAAAGACCTCGACCTCGTGAAGATCGCTCCGGGCTCGAATCCGCCGGTCTGCAAGATCATGGATTACGGCAAGTACCGTTTTGAGCAGGCCAAGCGCGAGAAGGAGGCCAGAAGGAATCAGCATGTGATCGAAGTCAAGGAGATCCGCATGTCGCCCGGCATCGGCGAGAACGACTTCAACACCAAGCTGAAAAACGGCCAGAAGTTCCTGCAGGGCGGCGATCGCCTGAAGGTGACCATCCGCTTCCGCGGCCGTGAAATGGCACACACCAACATCGGCGAGCAGCTGCTGCGCGACTTCGCTGCCAAGTGCGCGGATATCGCCAACCTCGACAAGCAGCCCAAGCTCGAGGGGCGCAATATGTCTATGTTCCTGTCGCCCAAGGCGCAGAACACCAATAATAAGAAGTAAGCAAACCAAGGAAGGAGCCAATACAATGCCCAAACTGAAATCTCACAGTGGCGCGAAAAAGAGATTCAATCTCACCAAGAACGGCAAGGTCAAGCGTGCCCATGCGTTCAAGAGCCACATTCTCACGAAGAAGGACACCAAGCGCTGCCGTCGTCTGCGTTCCACCACTTATGCGGATGCGACTACTGAAGCGACCATCAGAAAAATGATTCCTTATAAATAAGGATTGACCGCACAATAGGAGGAAACAACAATGGCAAGAGTCAAAGGCGCGATGATGACGCGCAAACATAGAAAAAAGATTCTCGGTCTGGCTAAGGGCTACTGGGGCCTCGGCCTCGTAGCGGGGGATGGTCATGCGGACGGTTGCGCAGTAGCGTTCGGGAAGGGTCCTGAGGGTGACATTGTAGTTCATAGGTTCGTCCTTTCTAAGTCGTCTCCTTGCCGTCTCGATCAGCCGCAGCCGCTGCGCCGTGTCCTCCGCCAGCGTCTCCAGGGTCTTCTGCTGCGCGGCCGATTACGAAGAGGTGCTCAAGACGCTGACCGACGCCGACGTACAGGCCATGGCCAAGAAGGTGCTTTCCGACGGTAACCTCGTGAAAGTCATCATGCGTCCCGCAAAGGAAGGGGCGAAATAAGCCCCCATCCGACAGAATGAAAGGCAGCCGTGAAAACGGCTGCCTTTTTGTTTGCAACAGGAGGTAAAAATATTACCTTTGCAAAAATTTTAAACCAAAGTGCTGCCACCATGTCTCGTAGTCTCAACCTGGTCTCAGGCCTCTATCTTAAAATATCCATTCTGACGATCGTCGCGGGGCTCGTACTCCGCATCGTGCTGCTCTTCAACGGGCAGACCAGCGACCTCGGTTTTTCACCGGGCGAGTGGTGCCAGGTATTCCTGCTGGGCGCCATGAACGACCTTTGTGCCGCAACGATCGGCTTCGGCTTCCTGTGGCTCTTCATGATGAGCGTCTCGGAGACGAAATACCGCAAACCGTGGGGC
>OGYD01002397.1_pt1 | contig 12251 bp, 10 predicted proteins | sample 1576441 | NCBI WGS metagenome assembly OGYD01 (sample SAMEA3541537, study PRJEB24748) | human gut metagenome | biome: human gut; feature: human-associated habitat; material: faeces | place: China | collected 2012 | reverse complement strand
CTGTAAGGCCTGACCGCTGTATCAAAAATTTTTTGCTGAAGTCGACAAAAAGGGGCTTGACAAATTAGCGAAAGCGCACTATAATCCGCACATATTGAAACGGCAAAGGCGTCGTGCAGTATTGCATGGCATCTTTGCCGATTTTTATTTTTGATCCCGCCGGCGCTGCGTCCCGGGAAGAAAGACGAGGTAGATCCATGAGCACAGTCACTGAGATTTTCGGCTGCAATGTATTCAACGATTCCGTTATGAGAGAGCGTCTTCCCAAGGACGTGTTCATGCAGGTGCAGCGCTCGATAAACGACGGCAAGCGCCTTGACAGTGCCGCCGCTACGGTCGTTGCAAACGCGATGAAGGATTGGGCCATTGAGAAAGGCGCAACCCACTTCACCCATTGGTTCCAGCCCATGACCGGCATCACCGCCGAGAAGCACGACAGCTTCATTTCCCCTGTTGCGGGCGGCAAGGTCATCATGGAATTCTCCGGCAAGGAGCTTATCCAGGGCGAGCCTGACGCCTCCAGCTTCCCCTCCGGCGGCCTGCGCGCGACCTTTGAAGCGCGCGGCTACAGCGCTTGGGACCCCACCGCATTTGCGTTTATCAAAGACGGAACGCTGTGCATCCCCACCGTGTTCTGCTCGTATTCCGGCGAGGCGCTGGACAAGAAAACTCCGCTGCTGCGCTCGTGTGATGCGGTCAGCCGCCAGGCGCTGCGCATACTGCGCCTTTTCGGCGATACCGAAACGCAGAAGGTAATTGCGCAGGTCGGCCCGGAGCAGGAGTATTTCCTGATAGATAAAGAGCTGTTTTTGGAGCGCGAGGATCTGCGCCTTTGCGGAAGGACACTGTTCGGCTCAAAGCCGCCCAAGGGTCAGGAGCTTGAGGATCACTATTTCGGAACGATCCGTCCGCGCGTTGCCGAATACATGCAGGACCTTGATGAGGAGCTGTGGAAGCTCGGCGTTCTGTCGAAAACGCGGCATAACGAGGTCGCCCCGGCTCAGCACGAGATGGCTCCGGTCTATTCCGATGCAAACACCGCAAACGATCAGAACCAGATCAGCATGGAGATCATGCAGAAGGTCGCAGACCGCCACGGCCTCGTCTGCCTGCTGCATGAAAAGCCCTTTGCCGGCGTAAACGGCTCGGGCAAGCACAACAACTGGTCGCTCGGCACGGACACGGGCAAGAACCTGTTCTCCCCGGGCAAGACTCCAAGCCAGAACGCGCAGTTTTTGCTGTTCCTTGCGGCATTCGTGAGAGGCGTTGATAAATATCAGGAGCTTTTGAGATGCTCGGTCGCCTTTGCCGGCAATGACCACCGCCTCGGCGCGCAGGAAGCGCCTCCGGCGATAATCTCGGTGTTCCTCGGCGAGGAACTTGAGGGCATAGTCGATTCCATCGTAAACGACACGGGCTACACCGAAAAGAGCAAGAGCACGCTGCGCATCGGCGTTGACGTTCTGCCGCCCATTCCGCGCGACACCACCGACCGCAACCGCACCTCGCCCGTTGCCTTCACCGGCAACAAATTCGAGTTCCGCATGCCCGGCTCGAGCCAGTCCATAGCCGGCCCGACGACGGTTCTGAACACGATCATTGCAGACTCGCTGTGCGTTTTCGCCGACGAGCTTGAAAAAGCATCGGACTTTACTTCGGCTCTGCACGAGCTTATAAAGCGCACGTTCAAGGAGCACGGCCGCATTCTTTTCGGCGGCAACGGCTATGACGAGTCGTGGGTCGCAGAGGCCGAAAAGCGCGGACTTAAAAACCTCAAGAACTCGTCCACGGCGCTGCCCGAGTACATGCTGCCGAAGAATATCGAGCTTCTGACCAAGTACGGCGTTTACACCGAGTCCGAGATCATCGCGCGTAATGAGATACATATGGAGCACTACTGCAAGGTCATCGCCATCGAGGGCGAGACGCTTGTTGACATGGTGCAGCACGGCATTCTCAACGCCGTTTCCGAGTACACCGCCGCGCTGAGCGAAACGCTTATCAAAAAGCGCAAGGCTCTGCCGGAGGTGCCCTGCCGTGTCGAAAGCGCACTGATAGGGACCCTCAGCAGCCTGAACGAGAGCCTGCTTGACAAGATGGTTTCCCTCAAATCCGCGCTTGAGACCGCGCCGAGCGTCGGCAGTGCCGAGCTTATGAAGTATTACCACGATGAGGTGTTCCTCAAAATGGAGGATATGCGTGCCGTTATCGACAAGCTCGAAACGCTCACCGCAACGGAATACTGGCCGTACCCCAGCTATTACGATATGCTGTTTTCTGTCTGACAGGCAGTGAATAAGATATAAATTCCAACGAGAGAGAGCAAATGATGATGAAGTATGTATTCGTAACAGGCGGAGTCGTGTCGGGGCTGGGCAAGGGAATATGCGCAGCCTCGCTCGGCAGACTTTTGAAGCAGCGCGGTCTGCGCGTGAAAAACCAGAAATTCGACCCCTATCTCAACGTTGACCCCGGCACGATGAGCCCCTATCAGCACGGCGAGGTTTTCGTCACCGATGACGGCGCGGAAACCGACCTCGATCTCGGCCACTACGAGCGATTTGTCGATGAAAGCCTGAGCGGGAACTCCTCGGTCTCGGCCGGGCGCATCTATTGGAACGTCTTAAACCGCGAGCGCCAGGGCGGATACCTCGGCGGCACGGTGCAGATAATACCCCATGTGACCGACGAGATAAAGCAGAGCGTATACGCAATGGAGGATGAGAATATCGACGTTCTCATCTGCGAGATCGGCGGCACGGTCGGCGATATCGAAAGCCAGCCGTTTCTTGAGGCCATACGTCAGGTGGCCGTCGAAAAGGGCAGGCAGAACGTGCTGTTTATCCATGTTCCGCTCATTGTGCAGATACCCGGCACGGGCGAGCTTAAAAGCAAGCCCACGCAGCACTCGGTCAAGGAGCTGCTGTCGGTCGGCATCCAGCCGGACATTCTCGTCTGCCGCACGGACGCCCCGATAAGCGACGATATCCGCCGCAAGATAGCTCTTTTCTGCAACGTTGAGCCTGAGTGCGTCATCCAGAACGCAACGGCATCCACACTGTATGAAGCGCCGCTGCTCTTGGAGCGCGAGGGCCTGTCCTCGGTCGTGTGCCGCAGACTCGGCCTTGATTGCCCCGAGCCGGATCTTACCGAGTGGAAGGCCATGGTCGGCAGGATCAAGGGCGCTCACCGCGCGGTGAAGATAGCCCTTGTCGGCAAATATGTTCAGCTGCACGACGCTTATCTGTCCGTTGCCGAGTCGCTTAACCATGCGTCGGCCGCCGCCGATGCCGTTATGGAGATAAAGTGGGTCGATTCCGAGGAGCTTACGGAGGATAATATCACGTCCGTACTCGGAGATTGCAGCGGTATTCTCGTTCCCGGCGGCTTCGGAGACCGCGGTATTGAGGGAATGATACTTGCGGCAAAATATGCGCGCGAAAACGACGTTCCGTACCTCGGCATTTGCCTCGGACTTCAGATCGCGGTCATAGAATTTGCGCGCCATGTTCTCGGCTGGAAGGATGCAAACTCTGCCGAGTTCACCGCCGATTCGCAGCATCTTGTTATCGATCTCATGCCCGAGCAGCAGGGCATAACCGCAAAGGGAGGCACGATGCGCCTTGGCAAATACCCCTGTGTGCTCTCGCCCGAGAGTAAGGCTTACGAATACTACGGCGAGGGACTTATTTATGAGCGCCACCGCCACAGATACGAGGTCAACAACGACTTCCGTGAGGAGATCGTTGCGCGCGGACTTCTGCCCGTCGGCATGAGCCCGGACGGCTCGCTTGTCGAGATGGTTGAAAACCCGGCGTGCAAATGGTTCGTCGCGGCGCAGTTCCACCCCGAATTTAAAAGCAGACCGAATAAGCCGCATCCGCTGTTCAACGGCTTTGTAAAGGCGGCACTGGAAAGGTGAATTAAAATGAGAAACTACGAAAAAGAATATATCCAGCGAGTTCAGTTCATCCGCTACGCCGTGCGCGAAAGCGGAGCCGACGGCATAGTTTACGGCAACTCCGGCGGCAAGGACTCCGCGCTTGTCGGCATCCTGTGCAAGGCGGCGTGCGAGAACACCGTGGGCGTTATTATGCCCTGCACCTCCGTGCGCAATTACGACATGGATAAGCGCGACGGCGAGACCGTTGCCGCGCAGTATGAGATCGAAACGCGCTATGCCGACCTTACGGCGGTCAAGGCCGCGGAAAAGGCCGTGCTTGCAGGCGTTACGAAGCTCACCGATGCCGCAGAGGCAAACATTGCGCCGCGCCTGAGAATGGCAACGCTCTATGCGATCGCCGCGTCGGAAAATCGCCTCGTTGCCGGAACGGGCAACCGCAGCGAAGCCTATGTCGGCTACTTCACCAAGTGGGGCGACGGCGCACACGATTTTAACCCCATCGACGATCTGACCGTCACGGAGATATACGAATTTCTGCGCTGGCTGAAGGCTCCCGAGTGCGTCATAGAAAAAGCGCCCTCTGCCGGCCTGTTTGACGGACAGACCGATGAGGGTGAGATGGGATTTACCTATAAAGAGCTTGACACTTACCTTGGCGGTGGTAAAATAGACGATGCGGTGCTTGAAAAGATCCAGCGTATGCATGCAAAAAGCGAACACAAGCGCCGCAGTATACTGACGTTTTGAGGTGCAAATATTTGAAGACTAAGGATATGGCCTACATCGCCCTGATGGCGGTGCTCATATCGGTCTGCTCATGGCTGTCGGTTCCGGCAGCCATTCCTTTTACCATGCAGACCTACGCGGTGTTTACGGCTCTGCTGCTTCTCGGCGGCAGGCGCGGCAGCATTGCCGTCGCGGTGTACATAGCGCTCGGCGCTGTCGGACTGCCGGTGTTCTCCGGCTTTGCCGGCGGTATCGGGAAGCTCATGGGGCCGAGCGGCGGATATATCTTCGGCTTTATGCTCACGGCGCTTTGCTATTGGCTCTGCGAAAGAGTCCTCGGCAAAAAGCTGTGGGTAAAAACAGTGTCGCTCGTCGTGGGGCTTGCTCTGTGCTACGCCTTCGGCACGGTGTGGTTTGTTAAGGTCTATTCCGCGGCAAAGCCCATAAGCTATGCCTCGGCGCTGGGCATGTGCGTTTTTCCGTTCATCGTCCCGGATCTTGTCAAAATGGCGCTTGCGTTCCTGACCGAGCGGGTGATAAAAAAACATGTGAATATCGAGTGAAAAAAGCAGCCCGTCCACGGACGGGCTGCTTTTGCGTGAAATTACGGCGGAGCGAAAGGCAGACCGGAATTTACGAATCCTTTTCATATGATATTCCAAGCAACAGCAAATTCAAGATTACCGTAAAGACCAGCAGTCCAATGCAGGTAGCGATTACGGCACCGATCGTATCTTCGATACCTCCGATGTCCCCTGCTGTTACGCGCGCTTTAATCGTAAACAGCTCCATAATTGCAGCTATTGTACAAAATGTGAAGCTGATGACTGAAAATAGATACGGACGCTTCAGCGGCTTTTTCCCATTTTTCCAAATAGCGAACGCCGGAATTCCTATTGCGACAACAATTGAAATAATTGGAATCATAGTATTCCCTCCTATAAATTTCGATTTATCAGAATGTCGAACTGCTGAAGACCACAGAATGAAACGTCATATACTGTTTTCTTCGCCCCAGACGCAGAGCTTGTCGAGCACCTCCATGAGCGATCTTCCGCGCTCTGTCAGGGAATATTCGACCTTGGGCGGTATCTGCGGATACTCTTTGCGCGATATCAGCCTGTCGGCCTCCAGCTCCTTGAGGTTTGTGCTGAGCGTTTTGTCGGTAATGCGGCCGAGGTAGCGCTTCATCTCGTTAAACCGCACCGGCTCATATTCCATCAGGCAATAGAGTATCACCATCTTGTGCTTGCCGCTTATAAGCGACATGGTGTAGCTAAAGCCGGTGTCCTCAAAATTTGCGTTGCTGATATATTTCTCCATGCAGCTCATGCGGTCACACTTTCTTTTGGGATAGTATATATCCGAAATAACAGTACTTGAAATATTATTTGTGCTTGCTATAATTATATCAGACAAAAGATCAAAGTCAATCATGTATGGAGGTAATTATAATGAAAAAAGATCTGGGCGTAAATCCGTATCTGTTCCCGATGCCGGTGCTTATGATAGCAACCTACGGCGAGGACGGCGTTGTTGACGTGATGAACATGGCCTGGGGCGGCATCTGTGCCGAAAACATGGTCTCGCTTAACATCAGCGAGGGTCACAAGACCTCGGAAAACATCAAAAAGCGCGGCGCATTCACGCTGAGCATTGCCGATATTCCGCACATAAAGGAAGCCGACTTCCTCGGCACCGCTTCCGGCAACACCATGCCCGATAAGTTTGCCCGCAGCGGCCTGACCGCCGTAAAGAGCGAAAAGGTCGATGCTCCCGTAATTCAGGAGTTCCCCATAACCCTCGAGTGCAAGGTCGTCGAGGATAAAACCGAGGTTTACGGCCACCATGTTTTGGGCGAGATAGTCGGCGTTCTGGCCGATGAGAGCGTGCTCGACGAAAGCGGCAGGGTAGACCCGTCAAAGCTCAACGCCTTTGTTTTCGATCAGTTCCAAAACGGCTACTACGCGATCGGCGAGAAGCTCGGCCTTGCGTGGAACATCGGCAAGGAGTTTTTGAAAAAGTGAATTTGCGCAGAAAAAATCCTCTCCGAAATTTTCTTCGGAGAGGATGATTTTTTTAAAATTTACTTCATTGCGGTGACTGCGTCGAAGTCCTCGCAGATCTTTGCGTCGGGAGCTTTGGTCAGAAGCGAAACGACAACGATGAAGATGCAGGAGGTGATGAATGCGGGCAGCAGCTCGTAGATCGCAAACGCGCCGCCGATGGGAGCTATTGCATACTTCCAGATGAAGACCATTGCCGCGCCCGAGAACATGCCGGCTATCGCGCCCCATTTGTTGCAGCGCTTCCAGTAAAGCGAGAACAGAACGATGGGGCCGAAGGTTGCGCCGAAGCCTGCCCATGCAAACGATACGACGCGGAAGATTGAGCTTGTGGGATCAAGTGCGAACAGCACACCGCAGACAGCCACGCACAGAACGGTGACGCGGGCAACGATCATGCTCTTCTTGTCGTCAAGCTCAACGCCGAACACGCCGCGGATGATATTCTGCGCGATAGCGCTTGCTGCCGCCAAGAGCTGAACGTCGGCGGTGGACATGGTGGCGGCGAGTATGCCGGCAAGGACAAGACCTGCGAGGATAGCGAAGAATGCGCCGTACTCGGACAGGACAGCAGCAATGGTGACGATAAGTGCCTCGGCGGAGGAAGCATCGCCGAACATGGCGATGATGTTCTCCTTAGCCATGGAGTAGCCGACTATGCCGATGATGACGGCAACGGACAGGGAAACAACAACCCAGACAGTAGCTACACGGCGGCTGAGCTTGAGCTTCTTTTCGTCCTTGATTGCCATGAAGTGAAGAACAACGTGGGGCATGCCGAAGTAGCCGAGCGCCCATGCGAGGGTGGATATTATCTTGAGAGTGCCGAACTCGCCGGCCTCGGCGGCCTGAATGCTGGTGGTTGCGGTCATGCTGAGGTAGCCGGGGATGGCCTTGGCGTTTGCAACGACATTTTCCCAGCCGCCGACGGAGTTGATGCCGAAGATGAGGACAACCGCCAGAGCAAAGACCATGATAAGGCTTTGAACAAGGCTCGTTACCGATGCTGCCGTGAAGCCGCCGCATGTGGTGTATGCTACGATTACGGCAGCGCTTATTATCATGGTGGGAACGTAGTCATATCCGAACAGAGTTCCGAAAAGCTTGCCGCAGGCCGAGAAGCCGGAAGCTGTGTAGGGAACGTAGAAAACGATGATGGTTATGGCACCTATAAGCTCAATGAGCTTGGTGTTATCATAGAAGCGGCGGGATATGTACTCGGGCAGAGTCAGCGCGCCCAGCCGCACCGAGTAGCGGCGCAGGCGCTTTGCAACGAACAGCCAGTTGAGATAGGTGCCAAGCGCAAGGCCGATAGCCGTCCAGCTCGCTTCCGCGATGCCGCAGAAGAACGCCAGTCCGGGAACGCCCATGAGCAGATATGCGCTCATGTCCGAAGCTTCGGTGGAAAGCGCCGTCACGATAGGGCCGAGCTTGCGGCCGCCGAGGTAAAACTCGTGTGCGTCGGACTGCCCCTTGGAATAGTAAACGCCGATGGCGACCATACCGGCAAGGTAGACCACAATGGCGATCAGGATGCAAATAATATTACCTGTCATGTTTCTCTCTCCAATCATTTTTAAACGATGTTTGAATTATAGCCGCACAAAAAGTGCGTTGCAAGGCGAAATATTATCGAAATTACTTGATTTTCAGAAAAAACGCGGTATATTATTACCATACCTAATTATTTTCATGCTAACATGAATAAAATTCATGTAAATTCCCCGGAGGAGCAATATGAGCATTTCAAAATACGAAACTCTCGCGAAAGTGGTGGAGTTGGGCAGCCTTACAAGAGCGGCCGACGCCCTCGGATGCACGCAGTCGGCAGTCAGCCATACTATTAATAATTTGGAGGCCGAGCTTGGCTTTTCGGTCATAACCCGCTCGCGCGCCGGAGTTAAGCTCACCGCCGACGGAGAGCGCATAATGCCGTCGGTGCGCGGAATGCTCAACTATGAAGAGCAGCTTAGGCAGACAGCCTCTGCCATCCGCGGCCTTGATTCCGGCACGGTGCGCATAGGCGCATTCACCTCCGTTGCGGTCCACTGGCTGCCCGGCGTAATAAAAGAGTTCCAGCACGATTACCCGAACGTCGATCTCAAGCTCTTAAACGGCGACTATTACGATGTTGAACGCTGGATAGACGAGGGCAGCGTTGACCTCGGCTTCGTTAACGTCCCGACTAAGATCAAATGCGAGTGCATACCGCTGATGGAGGACAGACTGCTTGCAATATTGCCGCACGGGCACAAATTCGAGTCTTATCCCAAATTTCCGCTCGTTGAGTGCGAGACGGAGGCGTTCATAACCTTGCTCGAAGAATCGAACCACGACGCAAATCGCGCTCTTGCCGCAGCGGGGATAAAGCCGAATATCCGCTTTTCCACCAAGGACGACTACGCCATAATCGCAATGGTCGAAAAGGGACTGGGCATATCCATCATGCCCGAGCTTCTGCTGACCGGACGGCACGACGACGTTGTTGTAAAAGAGCTTGTTCCGCCCTCAAAGCGTGTTATCGGCCTCGCAATAACCGAAACCAGCCGCAACAGCCCGGCGACACGCAAGTTTGCCGATTATACCGTTGACTGGGTGCGCCGCGGTATTGCTACGGTGTAAATAATATGTTAATATATACGTTACTGGATTTTTCAAAATAGACATATTGAGAGGATCTGAAAAATGAAGATCGTAATAGTCGGCGCAGGCAAGATAGGCTATTCGCTTGCCGAGGAGCTGGCCAATGAGAACCACGATATAACCGTGGTCGATATAGAAAAGGAAAAGGTAAAGCTTCTATCCGACACGCTTGATGTCATGACCCTTTGCGGCAACGGCGCGGCGATATCCGTCCAGCGCGAGGCAAACGTTGACGAGAGCGACCTGCTCATCGCCGTCACGGCGCAGGACGAGCTGAACATGCTTGCGTGCATCGTAGCGCGCAAGCTCGGCTGCAAAAACACCATCGCGCGCGTGCGTAATCTTGAGTATACCGAGCAGCTTTACGTTCTCAAGTCGGAGCTTGGCCTGTCCATGACCATAAACCCCGAGCTTCTGGCCGCCAAGGAGATCTACCGTCTGCTGCAGATCCCGGCCTTCATAAAGCGCGATACCTTTGCCGAGGGCAAGGCCGAGATAGTCGAGCTTTTCATTGCCGACGGCAGCCCGCTTGACGGGCTTCAGCTTGCCGATCTGCGTCGGAAAATACGGGTGCATGTCCTCATCTGCGCGGTCCTGCGCGAGGAAAAGGTCTTTATTCCCGACGGCAGCTTTGTTCTGCGCAAGGGCGATAAAATATACGTCACCGCGCCGGCATCGTCGCTCGTCGAGCTTACGCACGAGCTGAAGCTGCGCAGCAAAAAAAGCAAAAACGTGCTCATCGTCGGCGGCGGCAGGATCGCCGAATACCTCGCTCCGATGCTGATAAAAACCGGCACAAGCATCAAGCTCATCGAGATGAAGCGCTCGCGGTGCGAGTACCTCGCCGAAAAATACCCCGAGGTGAACGTCATCTGCTCGGACGGCTCGAGTCAGGCGGTGCTCAGGACGCACAACATCCGCCAGATGGACGCTGTCCTTCCGCTGACGAACATGGACGAGGAGAACATCATCATCGGCATGTTCGCGCGCAAGATGGGAGTTCCGCAGCTCCTGACGAAGATAAACCGCCTCGAATACGGCGAGATCCTCGGCGACCGCGGCGCGGACAGCCTGATAAGCCCGAAAAGCCTGAGCACCTACGCCATCATCCGTTATGTCCGTGCGATGGAGAACACCGGCGGCAGCGCGGTGCTCACGATCCACCGCATAGCCGACGGCGGCGCGGAAGCGCTGGAGTTCGCCGTGACCGACGTGACCGAGCACCTGCACGAGCGGCTTGCCGATATCCGGCTCAAGCCCGGCATACTGATCGTCTGCATAAACCACATGGGCAGGATCATCATCCCCGGCGGCCGGGACACGCTCTCGGCCGGCGATACGGTCGTCATCGTCACGACAGCCGGACGCGAGATCCTTGACCTCAACGACATATTTGCGTAATGAATATTGGAACGATAAGAAAAACGATAGGCGTCATATTGTGCATCGAGGCGGCGTTCATGCTGCCTCCGCTGCTGCTTGCGCTCGCCGACGGCGACGCGGCTGCGCTGCGCGGCTTTGCCGCGGCGATCGCGGCGGTGCTCGCGGTCGGATTGCCCTGCGGCCTGATAAAGAGCAAGGGTCGCCCGCTCGGCGCGCGCGACGGCTTTGTCACCGTCGCCATGGCGTGGATCATCATATCGCTGTTCGGAGCGATCCCGTTTTACGCATCCGGCACGATCGACAGCGTGTCCGACGCCGTGTTCGAGACGATATCCGGCTTCTCCACCACGGGCGCCACGATCATCGACGATGTCGAGGCCGCGCCCCGGGCGATACTGCTCTGGCGCAGCATCACCAACTGGATCGGCGGCATGGGCGTGCTGGTTTTCCTGCTTGCGATAGCGCCGGTCGCGCGCGAGGGCGGCTCGATGTTTCTGCTGCGCGCGGAGTTCCCGGGGCCGATGGCGTCAAAGCTCGTGCCGCGCATGCAGAAGTCGGCAAAGCTTTTGTATGAGATATATATAGCAATGACCGTCTTGCAGATCGTCCTGCTGCTTCTGGGGGACATACCGCTGTTTGACTCTGTGAACATATCGCTCAGCACGGTGTCCACCGGCGGCTTCTGCGTCCGCAACGACAGTATGGCGTCCTACGGCGCGTATGCGCAAAACGTCACGCTCGTATTCATGACCCTGTGCAGCATGAGCTTCAGCCTGTTTTACTGCGTCCTTGCGCTCGAGTTTCTTCGCATCCGCCGCAGCCGCGAGCTGCGCGCGTTTGTCATCGTCGTGCTGGGCGTTGCGCTGCTCATGGGCATCGACACTGCCTCGAAATTCGCGTCCGTCGCCGACGGCGTCCACCACACTCTGTTCCAGGTCGTCTCGATCATCAGCACGACCTGCTATGTGTCGATCGACGCAAGCTTCTGGTCGCCCTTTGTGTGGGCGATGCTGACCGTTTTGATGATAACCGGCCCAATGTCCGGCTCCACCGGCGGCGGCATGAAGCTGTCGCGCGTGATGATCCTCTGCAAGAGCACCTACCGCGCCATTGCGCGCACCGTCACGCCGAACTCCGTGCACCTTATCCACCTTGACGGCGAGATCGTCGAGGAGGACACGGTCTCCGCGGTCGAGAGCTTTGCCGTAGCGTATTTCATGGCGGTCATTTTTACTGCCGTGGTGCTGTCGATAAACGGCCTGAGCATCGGCGACGGCATGCTTGCGGCGATCTCGAGCCTCAGCAACGTCGGCTACGGCATCGACTCGAACACCTTCACCATGGGCGTTTCCGGGCTTAATATAATAAGTAAGGCGGTCCTGTGCTTCGACATGTTCCTCGGCCGCCTCGAGATCTTCCCCATGCTCGTCCTCTTCGCCCCCGAAACATGGAGGAAGTAGGTCATTGCCATTGCCTTCCCCTTGAGTAAACGCTGATTAAATCCAACCAAGTCCGGAAGAAATATGGTA
>OGYD01002393.1_pt1 | contig 12265 bp, 10 predicted proteins | sample 1576441 | NCBI WGS metagenome assembly OGYD01 (sample SAMEA3541537, study PRJEB24748) | human gut metagenome | biome: human gut; feature: human-associated habitat; material: faeces | place: China | collected 2012 | reverse complement strand
CCAAGGATCTTCCGGTGATTCCGCTGTGGAACGACAACGTCGCCGCCGCGTCCGCAACGAACGTGAAGAACGTATCGTTCGATTACACCAATCTGCCTACCTACAACACCATCACTAAGTGATGTTTCTGGCCGGTGGACGAACGATTCGCCGGCCATATAGGGAGCTCAAGTACAGTGGGGTTCGAATCCTTCATGGATTCGAACCCCACTGTACTTTTGTGGCTTGTTTGCCGGTTTGCCACTACAGCATCAACTCTGCACGTAGCTACCCTTCGGAGACTTCCAACCGCAGTTCATCATCTCGCTATTGAACACCATTGCGCCTTCACCATGAGCCGGAACGACGATCATACCGCCATCGCCATGATGACGGGCGACACCATCCAGCGCCGCCTTCGCAGCCTCGACCGGCTCTTCCTTGGCGTACAGAACACGATCGGAAACCTGATGCGCAGCAACTTCCTTGACGAACGCCTCACCGATGCCGGTGCAGGAGATCGCGACGGAATCGTTGTTGGCATAGGTACCACAGCCCGGCAGAGGCGAATCGCCGACACGTCCCGGCATCTGGTTGGTAATGCCACCGGTGGAGGTGCCGGCAGCGATGTTGCCGGACGAGTCACGGGCGACAGCGCCGATGGTGCCATGCTTCTCCCACTCATCGCCGTTGGATTGCGCCTCACGCAAGGATTCCTGACGTGCCGGAGTGATGAAATAATCACTGTCGCACAGTTCGATTCCCCACTCCTTAAGCAAATCATTACCAGGCTTGGCAAACATGACATGCTTGGTCTTTTCCTTGATGGCACGCGCTACGTTGATCGGATTCTTAGACGTGGTCAGACCGCACGCGGAACCAACCTCGCCATCGACACCAGTCATCAGGCAGGAATCCATGGATACGATGCCTTCACTCGTCAATGCAGCGCCACGACCAGCGTTGAACTCCGGAGCATCCTCCATAACACGGATAGCCGCGCACACGGCATCCTCCGCCGGAGCCCCCTGCTCCAGCAACGCATAGCCAGCTTCAAGAGCCCTGTTCAAATCCTGCTCCACCTGGGCACGACGTTCCGGCGTATCCTTTTTGCCACGATTGCCGGCACCCGCGTGAATCACCAGCAGAATCCCGTCCGGATCAGCTTGGGCGATGTGGACCGTCGACTGAGGCAGTGCAGCTTCGTTCATTGATATCTTCTCCACTCCATTTTTATTGATTATTCGCAGATATCTTACGTCGTCCTTCGATAAGAAATGACCGAACACGCAAAAATACGTCAATTAGACCGCGTAAAGTCAATTGAACCCGCAAAAGGGACGAACGGCGAAAGGACGGGACGCATATGGCTCACAGGACGGCAATGATCGACGTCGGCGGCGGTTTCCGCGCGATCTACGGTGCGGGCGTGATGGACCGCATGCTTGAGGACGGCATCAGCGTCGACCACTGCTATGGTGTTTCCGCCGGCAGCGCCAACATGGTTTCGTTCATCGCGAAGCAGCATGGGCGCAACCACACGTTCTACACGCAGTACGCGTTCCGCAAGGAATACGCGAGCTTCGACAGCTATGTCAAGAACCATAATTTCGCCAACCTCGATTACGTGTATAGCACGCTCAGCAATCATGATGGCGAAAATCCGGTTGACTACGCGGCTTTCGAAGCCAACCCGACCGGTTTCACCGTGGTTGCGTGCAACGCCGAAGACGGCTCCACGAAGTATTTCGGCAAATCCGACGTGGGCTACGACAATTTCGACATCCTGAAGGCGTCATCAGCGGTGCCGGTAGCTTGCGAACCGTATGCGATCGATGGCGTCCCCTATTACGACGGCGGCATCGCCGATCCGATTCCGGTGCAGAAGGCCATCGATGACGGCTACGACCGTATCGTGGTGATACTCACCCGCCCGAAAGACACCGTACGCGAACAGAAGAGGGACATCGGCCCGGCCAGGATTTTGAAGCGCAGCCACCCCGAAGCCGCGGAAAAACTGCTCAACCGTTATCAGACGTACAACGACGAAGTGGCGCTGGCCAAGGAATACGAGCAGGACGGCCGCGTGCTCATCCTCGCGCCGGAAAGCCTGTACGGCCTGAACACGTTGAGCAAGTCGTTCGAAGGTTTGGAACGCATGTACCGCGCGGGCTATGCGGCGGCCGAGGCCATCCCCGCATTCCTAAAAAGCTGAGCACTACCCTCATATGAACACTCCAGCCGATAGCAACACGCGTGAAAACGCCAACACGAACACCGACATCAGCATCACCGCGAATGCCACGGGATTCAGCACGAAAACACTGAACCCGCAGATTCTGGTGACCTTGTGGAACGTGGAGCGTTTGGGCTCGTTCTCCGCGGTCGCGCGTGAAACCGGATGGTCGCAACCGGCCATCAGCCAGCAGATCCGCAAGATCGAACGTGAACTTGACGCAAAACTCGTGCAGCGCACGTCGCATGGCGTGGAATTGACTCCGATCGGCCGTATTCTGGCACGTCACGGGCAGCTTATCGACAATCGCGTCACCCAAGCCGTCAAAGATGTGGAAGAGTACCAGCGCAACGGATCGACGCATATTCGTTTGGTCGCTCCCCCATCGGTATGTTCGTCGTTCGTGGCACGCGTGCTCGTGCATATCAGCAAAACGTCCGACATTCGCGTGAGCCTCATGCAGATGGAGCCGCCTGAGGCCATGGAGGCGTTGGAACAGGGGCTTGCCGATTGCGCGATCATCTTCCAATACAATTCACTCCCCGCTTTGGCCGGACCGGACGATTTGGAAGTCGCTCCTTTCGGCGTCGATCCGCTGATGCTGCTGATCGGCGCGAACAATGCGATCGCGCGCCAGTACGAAAGCTCGCACCTGCCGGTCCAATTGGTTTCGGCACGCAGCGAACAGTGGATCGCCGGCTGCGAAACCTGCCAGGCGAATCTGGTGTCGTTGGCGCGTGCCGCCGGCTTCACACCGGAAATCACACATTCGACCGACGATTTTTGGGCCACGCAGAATCTGGTGGAAGTCGGCATGGGCGTCTCGATCATATCTCGCTTAGCCACAACCGCTGGAATCCAACCCGATTTGGCCGCACTGCCAATCGCCGACAACAACGCATTCCGCACAGTCTGTTTCGTCACAAGAAAAGTGGACGACCGACCGGCAGTGGCCCGCGTCAAAGACGAAATCGAAAGGGCGTCACACCAGTATTTGGAAAACATCTGATTCATCGTTTGATATCCGTGCTTATTCGCAATCGCGGAATACTGCAGCAAACAATTGTTTCCAGTATTTTGCTATATCGTCATAATCAGATTAATAATTGAATAGCAAAAGCATCTGATATAAGAAAACTTCATAACAGTCTTTGCTTTCAGTACAAGAACACACTGTTCGTGCAAGCATCGGTACGTCATGCTGGAACCATGGAAGAAATCATGGAAATGAAGCATCGTACCGGTTCCGGCTTTGACGCCGACGCCATCGACCACACCACCGCAGCCGATCTTGCCGCAGTCGGCTCCGACAAGTGGACACGCTACCCCGGCTGCATCGGCGCGTTCATCGCCGAAATGGACTACGGCCTGGCTCCCTGCATCCAAGAAGCCATCGACAACGCCTGCGACCATTGCAAACTCGGCTACATTCCCGAACCCTGGAAACAGCGCGTGGCAGCAGCATGCGCAGGATGGCAACGCTCGCATTACGGATGGGATATCGATCCGAGCATTATTCGCGTGGTTCCCGACGTACTCGAAGCTTATGAGATTTTCCTGCGTGAACTGGTCGGTGCGGGCAACAGCGTGATCGTGCCGACGCCTGCCTACATGCCGTTTTTGAGCGTTCCGAAACTGTACGACGTTGACGTGATCGAAATCGAAATGCTGCAAAGCGGCGACGCCGAAACCGGAGAGGCGCAATGGGTGTTCGACTTCGACGCCATCGAACGCGCGTTTGCGGCCGGATGCCATGCGTTCGTGCTCTGCAACCCGCACAACCCGATCGGCAAAGTGCTCACCTTGGAGGAGGAGCTGCGTCTGAGCGATCTTGCGGCACAGTATGACGTGCGTATTTTCAATGATGAGATTCATGCGCCGTTCGTGTTTGAGGGCAAGCACATTCCGTTCCCCACCATCAGCGAGCAGGCCGCATTACAGTCGATGACCGCTACCAGCGCGTCGAAATCGTTCAATATTCCGGGCACGAAGTGCGCGCAGGTGCTGCTTACCAATCCTGCGGATCGTGACATGTGGGCGGTCAAGGCGGAGTGGAGCGAACATCAGACCGCCACCATCGGCGCAATCGCCACCACCACCGCATATAACGAAGGCGACCTGTGGTTCCAGGATGCGTTTGCCTATGTGCGCAGGAATTTGGCGTTGTTCGACGAGCAGATGCGTGAAAGGTTCGCCGGCGTCGGCTATATCAAACCGCAGGGCACATATATCGCATGGCTTGATTTCTCGCCGCTTGGCATCGACGATCCGGCCGCATACTTCCTTGAGAAGGCGCAAGTGGCGTTGACCGACGGACGTTCATGCGGCGAGACCGGTGCCGGATGCGTGCGCGTGAACATAGCAATGCCGTATCCGCTGCTGGTCGAATGCCTGGACCGCATGTATGGCGCGTTGCATGCGGATGGATTGCTGTAAACTTCGCCACATATTCAGTGTTTTCCTCAACCAACGGCAGCATAACGGTGAACGTCGTGCCCTTCCCCACTTCGCTGTCCACCGTTATGGTGCCGTTGGAAATCTGCATACTATCGACATGCGATGGGAGGATGACATGCGTTTGAACGTGAGTACCAGCATTGATGTGACAGCCCGCGAAAAGGCCGGCGATGATCTGCTGTTCTTGGGATTTCATGGATTCAGCAATGATGAAAATGAGATGATCCGCATTATTGATGCGATTTATGATGTTCCGAAGCAAGACGCATCTTCAACGGACAACTCCATTGCTCCTGCCCAGCATCCGAATTATCTGTCGTTCCAAGGCACGTACGAACGTCCTTACATCGGAAGCTACTACTGGTATCCAGATGGATGTTCCGTAGAAGAGCGTCGACGTGAGTGCAGTGCCGTAGGCGACGCCGTCGTACGATTGCTGGATTCGCCCGCATACGCGCATTTCCGCAAGGTACTGATCGGGTTTTCGCAGGGCGGATACCTGTCGTATCGCATGGTTGCGGAACATCCCGATGCGTTCGACATGGCGATTCTAATGAGCCCATCATTCAAAGGCGAAACCGCTGAGCCTTTGCCCGCGACCGGACGCACGCGATTCGCGCTCTGCTACGGCAGCGAAGACCGCACAATTCCTTTAGCCGATCAACAGTGCGCGCACAACAAACTTGCGCAAACCGGCAATCTCACGTATTTCGAATATCCGGGAATGGGCCACGGCATCTGCGATCAGGAAATTCGTGACCTACGCGCCTGGCTGGGATTGTGATATGCACTGCGTGAGGAGTTCTGCGCATCTGAGACTCCGCACGCGTGCCCATAAACTCGTTTTCACCCCCTCGGATTGTCATTGAAACCAACTCGGAACTCTTGATACACCCTAATCGTCGAAATTTATGGACATACACCCAGTTCATCTGAACTGAACCGCGATATCTGGCTTATATATGGCAGATTTGGCATCTTGACCTGAAGTTTCTCGCTCATATATGGCACATGCCCTTCGAGAAAAGCCACTTAGGGGGCATGTTTTTGACACTTTTCGCACGAACACCTGCCATATATAAGCGAGAAGCCTCCGTACGAACCTCAAAATCTGCCATATATAGGCGAGATAGGCGGCATAATTAAGCATTTTCCCTCACTGATGAGCCGCAGAACAAACCAGACGACCGAAGTTTTACGATGTTATGTACGTCAAGCTCACCACGAACATCTCTCCACATATGTCGCAACAATATGGTCAGCGATCGCCCTTTTCCAATGCTCGGGCGGCCACTGCATGATGGTCGTAAAGTCAAGCTTATGCGGGTTGGATTGTCAGCCTGCCGCCGAGAGCGTGCACGATCCCTTCATAATGGTATGGAAGCTCGGGTTGACATTCCTGTCGAGGCTCTTGTAAAGACTTTCACGTCCCACACCCGCCTCCTTCGCGATCTGCCCCATACCCTTCGCTTTGGTCATATCGCCGATTACGGCCTGCCGCAACGCCGAATCGTCAAGCTCGGCCACCGATAAAGCAGCAACATGAGCGAGTCGCTCTTCTGCGCGGAGCAAACACGGTAGCCGGGACCGAAATTGAACCTCAGCGCGCTGGCCCCGTCACCAACCGTATGCAGGTCACCCACCGGCCGCCCCATCTAGAAGCGCAATCGGAGTCTCGCGCTGATTCGGGCTTTCGCGTTCCGGTCCTTTATCCGGCTGAACCATTGGCGATATTCGCCAGTCATATGTATTTCCATATGACATGTTGCATCCCATGAGACACAATATGTCTAGCTTGACGACCACTCACGAGATGAACGACCAAAGTAAAACAGAAATTCGACAGGTTAGCCAATTTCTCGTGCATCCGCACCCACCCGACCGTTTTCACATACACTATTTCTTTTACATAGCTTTCAGAAGCGACCCCATGCGAAACACCCAGTCGCAGTTCCTGCTCGTATTACCGTTGAAGTCGCCCCGAGCGGACAAAAACCCTGGTTTTCCGTTGCTAGCAGTCCCGCACATGTGGAATCCCGCATGTGCGGGGAACACTGGACATAAACAGGGAGAGCAACATCCACGCGGCGGCCGGAACGATGCAGACACCGATTTCAATCCACGCTCTCCATGAGGAGAGCGACTGATACGACGCTCGAAAATCATCTTAATCGTATCATTTCAATCCACGCTCTCCATGAGGAGAGCGACCCCTTGTACGGCGCGAACGCACTGCTCCCAGCTATTTCAATCCACGCTCTCCATGAGGAGAACGACGGGGATGCGGTCGAGGATCGGGCTGACCTGCGTATTTCAATCCACGCTCTCCATGAGGAGAGCGACGTCCTACACCGAGTCCACCGGCACCTTCAACCAATTTCAATCCACGCTCTCCATGAGGAGAGCGACTCGTTGGCCTGTTGCTTGATGGTATTGTCCGACGTATTTCAATCCACGCTCTCCATGAGGAGAGCGACCTGAGCTGCCTGCACCTGCACGGACGCGGCCTTATTTCAATCCACGCTCTCCATGAGGAGAGCGACATGTTGCGGGAGTCGGAGGCATACGGCCCGTCTTCATTTCAATCCACGCTCTCCATGAGGAGAGCGACACCATAAAACGGTGCACGCCCCTACGCTTGTCGGGATTTCAATCCACGCTCTCCATGAGGAGAGCGACCCTACATGTCACGCGGACGCTACGATGTGTTCGAATTTCAATCCACGCTCTCCATGAGGAGAGCGACTCAAGCATATTCCCTACTGTCCGTGTGGGATGGATTTCAATCCACGCTCTCCATGAGGAGAGCGACGAGTATTGACCGACATTGACCAACAATTATTGTACATTTCAATCCACGCTCTCCATGAGGAGAGCGACTGCCACTGTCCGAAAGATTAACCGTGACGTAAACATTTCAATCCACGCTCTCCATGAGGAGAGCGACACGTAGAGTGCGTACGAGTTTTCCGGTGATGTTATTTCAATCCACGCTCTCCATGAGGAGAGCGACGTTGCGACGCCGATATGTGATCGAGTCGCTCCATTTATTTCAATCCACGCTCTCCATGAGGAGAGCGACCAACATCGCAAGGAAACATTCTTCAAGGACATTCAAATTTCAATCCACGCTCTCCATGAGGAGAGCGACCGCATTGCAGAACGCCTACGCGAAGGCCACCGAATTTCAATCCACGCTCTCCATGAGGAGAGCGACCTGGACGGTGCCGAGTTCGGTGCTTTCGGTGTTATTTCAATCCACGCTCTCCATGAGGAGAGCGACTTTTATGCACCTGCCCTTTTTCACCATTCACGCATTTCAATCCACGCTCTCCATGAGGAGAGCGACTGATCGGGGTCAGTCCATACCGTCACACCGGACTCATTTCAATCCACGCTCTCCATGAGGAGAGCGACCACGTCACCGGCGCGAAGGCCTGGAGTGCCATATGATTTCAATCCACGCTCTCCATGAGGAGAGCGACGCGTGGACTCCTTTTGCTGACATGGCCAATTATAAATTTCAATCCACGCTCTCCATGAGGAGAGCGACCGCCGTGCATGTACCATCCGCTCAGGGCGTGGATATTTCAATCCACGCTCTCCATGAGGAGAGCGACGGATGGCGTAGGTGCCGGTGATGTGTTGTGTGGATTTCAATCCACGCTCTCCATGAGGAGAGCGACCCGCCTACATCATCGCGGACCGCACCGCCACGATTTCAATCCACGCTCTCCATGAGGAGAGCGACTGCCGCGAAGCTCTACAAGGAAATCGAGACGATATTTCAATCCACGCTCTCCATGAGGAGAGCGACCTGCGCCGTGCCATTGTATCCACCCTGTTTGGATTTCAATCCACGCTCTCCATGAGGAGAGCGACATCACTCTACACATCATGGCAGGATACCTAGCAGATTTCAATCCACGCTCTCCATGAGGAGAGCGACAGCAGAACATCGAGAACACCATCAACCAGAACCAATTTCAATCCACGCTCTCCATGAGGAGAGCGACATGGAAGGTTCCATGCGGGGCCGACCACATGCACATTTCAATCCACGCTCTCCATGAGGAGAGCGACCGCCCTTCTTGATCGGCTTGGACTGGAGCTGCAGATTTCAATCCACGCTCTCCATGAGGAGAGCGACGCGTGCCGGTAGTGCTCCACCATCAAGCGGCTGATTTCAATCCACGCTCTCCATGAGGAGAGCGACCCGGCACGCCACCGCAATTGACCGGCGGGGACGTGCAATTTCAATCCACGCTCTCCATGAGGAGAGCGACCTTCTGTGCGAGAAGATGCGCATAGATATTCACCATTTCAATCCACGCTCTCCATGAGGAGAGCGACTTCGGGTTTGATTCGCGCGCGCAATGCCGATGGTATTTCAATCCACGCTCTCCATGAGGAGAGCGACCATTGGCCGCCGCGATCAAGAACGCGGCCGACAGATTTCAATCCACGCTCTCCATGAGGAGAGCGACCCATTCCTCCGGCGTGAACGTGATCTCTCTACATTTCAATCCACGCTCTCCATGAGGAGAGCGACACGCTAGGAAAGGAGACAACGGCAATGGCAAGGAATTTCAATCCACGCTCTCCATGAGGAGAGCGACCACCTCCACGCCAAAATTTACGCTCCGTGTAATATTTCAATCCACGCTCTCCATGAGGAGAGCGACTGTAGACTCATCGACTTTGATATTTTTGTTGCCTTATTTCAATCCACGCTCTCCATGAGGAGAGCGACGATAAGGCGCAAGAGGTTCTTTGCGTCCGCTTCTATTTCAATCCACGCTCTCCATGAGGAGAGCGACCTATATTTACACGTACGATTCGGCGGACATTACCGATTTCAATCCACGCTCTCCATGAGGAGAGCGACCCCACTTGCGCACAAGCTCAGCGGCCTTATCATATATTTCAATCCACGCTCTCCATGAGGAGAGCGACCTAAGACGTTTGCCGCAAAACGATACGGCATCAAGATTTCAATCCACGCTCTCCATGAGGAGAGCGACCGGATTGGCGGTGTTCATTCCGAAATAACGCATCGATTTCAATCCACGCTCTCCATGAGGAGAGCGACCCTACGTGCGCGGCCTGACACCGCCGAGCTGCGATTTCAATCCACGCTCTCCATGAGGAGAGCGACGTGGATCCGTGAGCGACGGCACGATAGCCAATACATTTCAATCCACGCTCTCCATGAGGAGAGCGACACACGCACGTGTCGGCGAATTACGCGGCTCTGGTATTTCAATCCACGCTCTCCATGAGGAGAGCGACAATACATCGAAAAGCGGAAAGGCGCTGCAAACCAAATTTCAATCCACGCTCTCCATGAGGAGAGCGACTCACCCAGCAGGGAATCGACGTGGACGCTTTCATCCGCATTTCAATCCACGCTCTCCATGAGGAGAGCGACCTATACGCATGTGGCGATAGTCGCTGGAGACGGTGTATTTCAATCCACGCTCTCCATGAGGAGAGCGACCCGGTTGATTTCGAAATCAAGTCGCTGACCAACATTTCAATCCACGCTCTCCATGAGGAGAGCGACGGGAGTTCGTGGTTTCAAGCATTTCATCCCAACAATTTCAATCCACGCTCTCCATGAGGAGAGCGACATCAGGACGCCCGTGAATTCGTCGCGCAGATAGGGATTTCAATCCACGCTCTCCATGAGGAGAGCGACTGAATGGAGATTATTACAAAGGCGAATATGGCGTGGATTTCAATCCACGCTCTCCATGAGGAGAGCGACAGTGCAGCTGGACATTTTTGTCCGCTTTTTGAGACGCAAGCCAGCTGCCTAGCTTTAAGCATATCAAACAACACCGCCGATACGACGAACAACATGTCTAAAACGAGCAACTGGCTTTCTGTCTCATTTTAATGTCCATTATTTAGTTTTCAAAACGCCCCACGAAAATCACAATTCGGATTTCGATAGTTTTTCAGGTGCGAAAGACGTCCCTTATCATGAGCGCTTACACTTCGCACAAACACCATTCCAAGACCGGCCACCTTGCCGAAAACACAATACTGCTGGCTAGAAAACACACTCTGAATACCGGACGGCACACTCAAACGCTCAACCCAGCATACCCCACACCATATCGTTATGGCACCATGCCATTTTGCCTGTGCTATATCATCATCACATCATTAACCGGCAAACTCCGTTCACGTCCATAATGCTCAATCCTATCCGCATATCGAGCGCCAAGTTTATAAAAGCGCAGGCTGTCCTCATCGGTATTGGCAATCTTCAGCAAATCGTGCACCAACACCAGATAATCGGAAGGACTCACCGAGCATTCGAAAACACTGTTCTGCACACGCTGTCCGTATTTCATGCATATCTTCGCCACCAAACGAAGACGACGCTTCCCCTCAGGGGTTTCCGTACTCACATCGTACGCAACCACAACCATCATGGTTTTTCACCTCCAATAACGTATCACCACGAATCATCGCATACCGCCACACACAGCTACGCACCTTTTACTTCCACATAAATGGCGGGTAATCATCAAGATCACCCCGCAACGATCGAGCTAGCAGCAGCGCTTGCACATACGGAACCAACCCCCATGAAATTTTTTCTTGCAGGAACGGATGAAGAATCTGATCGCTCTTCTTTTTCTGCCACGCCGTAAGCACTTTCTTCCGCCCGGAATCAGACAGCAGCACACCACCATTCTCCCGTATTTCAAAATCCCCCGGCTTAACAGCGCCTGTATTAACCAATGTCAGCACAAAGCGGTCAGCCAACACCGGGCGAAACTCTTCAACCAGATCCAATGCCAGAGAGGCTCTCCCGGGCCGATCCGTATGCATAAAACCAACATACGGATCCAGCCCCACGCCTTGCAAAGCCGCAATGCAATCATTCGTCAATATGGAGTAGCAAAAAGACAACAATGCATTTAGTCTGTCCAGCGGAGGCCTCCTCGACCTATTGGTGAAAAAGAAATCATCTTTATTCTTCAGGACCAAATCGTCAAAAGCGTAGAAATAATCTTTGGCAGCAAGCCCTTCGACACCCCTCAACCCATCAACCGTCAAACTTTTCCGAGCTTCTAACAATGCCGCCGACAATTTGCCGCTCTGCTCGGCAAGTCGGTCAATATTTACCCGCAAAGCATGATCACGTTTCGTACGTTCGAGCACCCATTTCGCATTGTAAAGTTTTCCAACAATGAAAGATTTCGCGTAACACAAAGATTTTTGTTCGTCATCCGCGACTCGAAATTGTTCACGGCGAAGTAGCACATTACGATTCTCCTCCCCTAACACGGAACAGTAATAATGGCCTCTCGGTGAATAGAATGCCATAGAAACGCCCAGTTTGCCGCAGCGCCCCATAAGAGCAGGCGAAGCACCCTTATACGAGAAACACATGATTCCCTCAATTGACCGTAACGGCACTTTCGCCAAGGTTTTGTCATTCTGATGAATCACAACATTGTCGTTCTCCAAAGCAAGATAGGCATCTTCCGTCATCACAAACAGCGTGTTTAACAGCCGCTTCATCACTCCCCGCTTTCCTTGAGCCGTTCTTCGATATATGCTTTTGCCGAT
>OGYD01002390.1_pt1 | contig 12281 bp, 10 predicted proteins | sample 1576441 | NCBI WGS metagenome assembly OGYD01 (sample SAMEA3541537, study PRJEB24748) | human gut metagenome | biome: human gut; feature: human-associated habitat; material: faeces | place: China | collected 2012 | reverse complement strand
ATTCGACGCAGGCGCCAGCCGCGCCATCTGCGGCAGCATCGCCGTGCGCGAACCGGAATCGTTCGCCGAATGGCTCGCCAAATTCGGCGACGGGAAGCTGATCCTGGGCGCCGACATCCGCGACGGCGCGGTGGCCGTACAGGGATGGACGGAGCAATCCGAGATGACGGCGCAGGAGCTTATCGCCCGCTTCGCACCGCAGGGGCTCGCGCAGGTCATCTGCACCGACATCGCCCGCGACGGGATGCTGTGCGGCACCTCGGCGGAATTCTACGCTGGGTTGCAGGGACAGTTCCCCGGGGTGGAAATCACCGTGAGCGGCGGCATCGCCTCGATGACCGACATCGAGGCGCTCGACGGCGCGGGGCTGCGCAGCGTAATCGTCGGCAAAGCCCTCTACGAAGGACATATCACCCTCGAAGAACTGAAAAGATGCTTGCCAAACGCATAATCCCCTGCCTCGACATCCGCGAGGGACAGACCGTCAAGGGCATCAACTTCGTCGGGCTGCGCAACGTCGGCGACCCGGTGGAGCTGGGGGCGAAATACGCCGCCGAAGGGGCCGACGAACTGGTATACCTCGACATCAGCGCCACGGAAGAGGGGCGGCAGACCTTCACGGAGCTGGTCGCCCGAATCGCCGAACGCATCGACATCCCGTTCACCGTGGGCGGAGGCATCGCATCGGTCGCCGACGCCGGGCGGCTGCTCGACGCCGGGGCGGACAAGGTCACCGTCAACAGCGCCGCCGTACGCGACCCTGCGCTGATCGACGCCATCGCGTCGAAATACGGGTCGCAGTTCGTCGTCGCGGCGAAAAGGTGTGGAGCAGGATGTGGGCAGGGGTCTCTTCGATGTCCTCCCAGTAAGCGGGATACCACAGCCCCGCCCGGGGTGCGGCCTCCCCCACCGGCCAGAAGAGCGCCCGCACCGCCTCGGTGATGCTGCCCACAAGGGCGAACAGGCCGGTGGGCTGCTCGGGTACTGCCCGGACGATGAGGTCTTCCAGCGCGAAGCAGTTGAGGAAAACGTCGCTGCCCATGGTCAGCTCCCCCGCCCCGGCGCTCAGGCGGCGGAGCTTCCGGCAGTTGTAGAACGCACAGCTGCCCACGACCCGCAGGCTGTCGGGCAGGGAGACTTCTTCGAGGAAGTTCCCGCAGACGGGGTGCAGGTCGTCGTCCTGCGCCGACGCCGCAGGCGCATCGAAGTCGAAGCTGCGAGGCTGGGGAACTCAGGGATGGTGAGACCAGATATTTCGGTCTGGGCGTGCAGCATGCCGTGAAAAATATAGACGAGAAAATTGCAAGTGTTTTACTGGGAGAAAATGCCCTGGAGCAGATCCGTATCGATAGAATCCTACGGGAGACGGACGGCACGGACAACAAGAGCAGCTTAGGTGCCAATGCCATGCTGGCAGTGTCCATGGCGGTGGCAAGAGCAGCTGCGGAGGCACTGGGCCTTCCCCTGTATCGTTACTTCGGAGGAATCTCTCCGAGACTTCTGCCGGTACCTATGATGAATATCTTAAACGGCGGAAAGCATGCGGCGAACACCGTGGATTTCCAGGAGTTTATGATCATGCCCGTACAGGCGGAAACCTTTGCGGAAGGGTTACGGATCTGTGCGGAAATTTATCATAATCTGAAAAAACTGCTGGAGGAGAAAGGCTTGTCCACCGGAGTCGGGGATGAGGGCGGCTTTGCCCCCAATCTGCCGGATGCGGAGAGCGTGCTGGATTTCCTCGTGGAGGCGATCGAGGCTTCCGGATATGTACCGGGGCAGGATATCAAGATCGCCATGGATGCCGCTAGCAGTGAACTATATAATGAAAAAACGGGAATGTACCATTTCCCCGGAGAGAGTAAGCTGAAGGGAGAGGAAGTACTGCGGGATACCGGAGAAATGATCTCGTATTATGAACGGCTTGTGGAGAACTATCCCATTATCTCTATTGAGGACGGACTGGATGATACACAAAACGCCTGGCCCAGGAAACCTGGCAGGCGTCGCAGAGCTGGGACGGTTGGCAGGAGCTGACGAAACGGCTGGGAGAGAAAATCCAGTTAGTGGGAGATGACTTGTTTGTCACAAATACAAAACGGCTGGATGCCGGGATCAAACTTCATTGTGGTAATGCCATTTTAGTAAAGGTCAATCAGATCGGAACGCTGTCCGAAGCCTTCGAAGCGGTGGAGATGGCACACAAGAACGGCTATAAGGCAGTGATTTCCCACAGATCCGGCGAGACGGAGGATACCACCATAGCAGATATAGCGGTGGCACTGAATGCCGGACAGATCAAGACCGGAGCACCCTGTCGCAGCGATCGTGTGGCGAAGTACAACCGGCTGCTTGCCATTGAAGAGGAGTTAAAGGATGCCGCGGCATATATGGAGCCGTTTTGCAAAATCTGAGTGACTGCGCAACAAAATGAAAACTACAAAAAATAAAAAATGTATAAAAAAGAAGAATTTTCTGCACCGGAAATTCTTCTTTTTTTTGAGGAAAACTATAGAGACATACATGGGAGAAAGAAAAAAGAACAAAAATATAATGTGTAAATATACATCATATACTGGAAAATATACACTATATACAGGAATTGAAAAACAGAGACTATTTTTAATGAAAAACTTTTTCATAAATATACAGACAAATGTGCGTAGCACACGAACACGGTGGAGATAAATCAGGAATAAGAAAAACACGGAAACTGGCAGATGCTTCATATGTAATTCAGTTGACAGCCTTGAAAAAGTGTTGTAATATAACAAAAGTCGTTGTCGGAAAAGTAAAGTACATTTTACGTACGTGTATACTTGCATACAAATACGAAAAGTGTATTTTATGAATGTCCGTAGGCAAAAGAAAAGCAAGGAGTTGAAGAGATGCTTAAATATATTGCAAAACGTATCGGTCTGGCGCTGATCACGATTTTTACAGTATCAACACTCACCTTTTTCCTGATGAACATGGTCCCCGGTGGTCCGTTCCTCTCGGAGAAGGCAGTAAGCCCTGCTGCACAGGCAGCCCTGGAGGCAAAATATGGACTGGACAAGCCTTTGTCCCAGCAGTATCTGACGTATATGAAAGATGCTTTGCACGGTGATTTCGGAGAGAGTCTGAAGCAGAGAGGAAGAACCGTTACTTCTATTATAGTATCCAAGTTCCCTGTATCTGCAAGAGTAGGTGGACTTTCCGTTATCGTAGCGCTGTTGGTAGGTATCCCACTGGGATGTCTGGCAGCTACCCATCGTGGCAAGACGCTGGACAGCGTGATCTCCGTGATCTCCACTTGTGGTATTGCGGTACCAAGCTTCGTTATATGTACTCTGCTTCTGTATTTCCTGGGAAGTAAGGTAAAGATACTGCCCACCTACGGAATCGGCACCTGGAAGCATTATGTGATGCCCGTGATCGCACTGGCATTGTACCCAACTGCTTATATTATGAGACTGATGCGTTCTTCCATGCTGGATGTTCTGGGACAGGATTATATGAGAACCGCTACGGCGAAGGGAGTAAAACCTTTCTTCCGTCTGTTCAAGCATGCACTGAGAAATGCACTGCTCCCCGTTATCACCTATGTAGGTCCTATGATGGCTTATACTATGACAGGAAGCTTCGTAGTAGAGAAGATTTTCACGATCCCCGGTCTGGGCAATGAATTTGTCAGCTCGATCATTAACCGTGACTACACCATGATCATGGGTACCACCATTTTCCTCGCAACACTGATGGTTGTCATGAATGTGCTGGTGGATATCGTATATAAGCTCGTCGACCCCAGGATCAAGTTGAAGTAAGATTAACAGGAAGGAAGATACCGATGAAAGAACCGAATGCTATGAGCTTTCATGTAAAATATAAACCGGAAGATTTTATGCCGGCGAACGAAGAAGAGAAGCAGAGCCAGGTCATCATGCGTGAGAGCGTGGGCTTCTGGCAGGATGGCTTCCGCAGACTTCGTAAAAATAAGGTTGCCATGGTCAGCCTCTTCGTTATTATTGTAGTTATGATCTTTTCCTTTATCGTGCCGGCATTTTATCCCTATGATTACAAGACACAGATCAAAGGAAGCGAGAATCTGCACCCCATGCAGTATTCCGAGAAAGAGATAGAGCGTATGGATGCGGGAGAGAAGGTATTCCCCCATGTGCTCGGTACCGATAAAATGGGCCGTGATTATGCCATCCGTGTTATGATGGGAAGCCGTATCTCCCTGTTGGTTGGTCTGATCGCTACTGCCATCATTTTCGTGATCGGTTCCCTGATCGGTTCCATCTCTGCATTCTTCGGTGGATGGGTGGATCTGATCATCATGCGTATTGTGGATATTATCTATACGATACCGGATTTCCTGCTGATCGTGCTGCTGTCCTTTGCGTTAAAGGATCCTCTGGCAAAGCTGGCACAGCTTCCCGGATTCGGATGGATGCAGATCGTAGGATCTAACCTGATCAGTATCTTCATCGTATTCGCATTGCTGTACTGGGTAGGAATGGCACGTATGGTACGAAGCCAGATCCTGACCCTGAAGGAAAATGATTATGTCATGGCAGCCAAGGCTCTGGGAGCCAAGGATGGCCGTATCATTAAAAAGCATCTGCTGACTAACTGTATCGGTACGCTGATCGTTACCACCACACTGCAGATCCCTTCCTCTATTTTTACCGAGAGCTATCTGAGCTTCTTAGGTATGGGTGTGGCAGTTCCTCTGCCTTCCCTGGGAAGCCTTGCAAGTGATGCCATTAACGGAATGATCACATTCCCGTACCTGCTGTTTGCACCCTGTCTGCTGATCAGTCTGATCATCTTAAGCTTTAACCTGTTTGGTGACGGACTTCGTGACGCATTTGACCCGAAGCTTAAGAATTAATGGAAGGAGTAGTGAAGATGGATAACAATTATCTGGTAGATATACAGCATGAACGTCTCTCTTTCTTTACTCCTGCCGGAGAAGTAAAGGCACTGAACGATGTCTCCATTCACCTGAAGGAAGGGGAAGTACTGGGTATCGTAGGAGAGAGTGGTTCCGGTAAATCCGTAACCGCATACAGTCTGATGGGACTGACCGCTTATCCCGGTAAGCTGATCGGCGGAGAACTTCACTTCAATGGACACGAAGTGGAGAAAATGACCGAAAAAGATTTTTCCAAAATGCGTGGTAAAGAGGTTTCTATTATTTTCCAGGATCCTCTGACCAGCTTAAATCCCGTATATACCATTGGTAATCAGATCATGGAAGTGATCCGTCTGCATACCGATGCGGATAAGAAAAAGGCATATGCAAGAGCAGTGGAGCTTTTGTCGCTGGTAGGTATCAACGAACCGGAGAAGCGTATGAAGCAGTATCCTCACGAGCTGTCCGGTGGTATGAGACAGCGTGTCATGATCGCAATCGCGCTGGCATGTGAACCGAAGCTTCTGATCGCCGATGAGCCTACTACCGCACTGGACGTTACCATTCAGGCGCAGATCCTTGAGCTGATGATGGAGCTGAAGGACAAGCTGGGCATGGCCATCATCATGATCACCCATGACCTGGGTATCGTGGCGAGCATGTGTGACCGCATTGCAGTCATGTATGCAGGACGTATCGTGGAGACTGGTACCTGTGACGAGATCTTCTACCATCCGAAGCATGAATATACCAAGGGCCTTCTGGAGAGTATCCCCCGTCTGGACAGCACGAAGCATGAGAAGCTGATCCCCATCGAGGGTAATCCGGTGGATCTTCTGAATCCTCCCGAGGGATGTGCATTCGCACCCCGCTGTAAGAACTGCATGAAGATCTGCCTGAGAGAGAATCCTCCTAAGACGGATTTCAGTAAGACGCATTATGCACACTGCTTCATGAACCAGAAAGCTGAGATGGAGGGAGGAAATACCAATGAGTGATAAGTTACTTCAGGTTGAACATTTGAAGCAATACTTCCCCGCAGGCGGCATGGGTAAAAACCGTAAGTTCGTGAAGGCCGTGGATGATGTCAGCTTTTTTGTGAATAAAGGTGAGACTCTCGGACTGGTAGGAGAGAGCGGCTGTGGCAAGACCACCACCGGACGTTCTATCTTACGATTATATGAGCCCACCGGCGGCAAGATCACATTTGACGGCAATGTGATCCTGGATGTTGAAAATAAAGTAAAGGCGGATATGCTGCCTTATCGTCAGAAGATGCAGATGGTATTCCAGGATCCTTATGCAAGTCTGGATCCCAGAATGACCGTAGGAGATATCGTAGGGGAAGCCATCGACATCCATAAGCTGGCTGCCAATAAGAAGGAACGTCATGACAGGATCATCTCCATGCTGGAGAAGGTCGGACTGAACTCTGAGCATGCGAACAGATATCCTCATGAATTTTCCGGTGGACAGCGTCAGCGTGTCGGCATTGCGAGAGCACTGGCAGTGAACCCACAGTTCATCGTCTGCGATGAGCCGATCTCCGCACTGGATGTATCGATCCAGGCACAGGTGGTGAATATGTTCGAGGAGCTGCAGGAGCAGATGGGACTGACCTATCTGTTCATCGCACATGACCTCTCTGTCGTAAAACATATCTCCGACCGTATCGGCGTTATGTACCTCGGTAAGATGGTAGAGCTGGCAGACAGCTACGAGCTGGTAGCACGAAGCCTGCATCCTTATACCAAGAGCCTGATCTCTGCAATCCCCATTGCAGATCCCATCAAGGCAAGAGCAAGTAAACGTATTGTTCTGCAGGGAGATGTACCCAGCCCCTTAAATCCTCCTACCGGATGCCGTTTCCGCACCAGATGTCCTTATGCGGATGAGTGTTGCGCACAGAAAGAGCCCGAGTGGAGAGAAGTGGAAAAGGGTCACTACGTGGCTTGCCACCATGTGGAGAAGATCAATGCCTGAAATTAGGTATTGACAGCTGAGCAATTTAGTTGTTTAATATAAAGCTATACAAAGCATAGTGCTTTTGTATGAAAAGAAAGAGGAGGATAACTTTATGAAAAAGAAGTTAGCTATGCTGCTCACCGCAGCAATGCTGGTAGGTTCTCTGGCAGCATGCGGCAGCAGCGACAATGGTTCTTCTGCAACCGGCAGTGCCAGTGCAACTGACAGCACCAAAACCGATGCAGCAGCAACTGAAGTTAGTACCGAAGGCAAACAGCTTACCGTTCAGATCGGTCCCGATCCCGAGACCATCGATCCCGCACTGAACAGTGCAGTAGATGGCGGTAATATGCTGCTTCACTCTTTTGAGTGTCTTCTGACGATTGACCAGGATGGTAAGATCGCTCCCGGACAGGCTGAGACCTGGGAAGTATCTGAGGATGGTCTTACCTGGACTTTCCATCTTCGTGATGGATTAAAGTGGTCTGACGGCAGTGATCTGACCGCAGACGATTTCGTATACAGCTGGAAGCGTGTATGCGATCCCGTAGTAGCAGCTCCTTATGCTGAGACTGTTCTGGGTATGGTTAAGGGTTTTGCCGAGGCACAGGCAGGCGATGTAGACGCTCTGGCAGTATCTGCTCCCGATGCCAAGACCTTCGTTGTAGAACTTTCCAATCCCTGCCCTTACTTCGAGTCTCTGGCAGCATTCGCTACCCTGAGCCCTGTTCAGCAGGCAACTGTAGAGGCTAACGGCGATGCATGGGCAACCGCAGCTGAGACCTATATCTCCAACGGACCTTTCAACATTACCGAGTGGGTACCCGGTTCTCACATCATTATGTCCAAGAACCCGTACTACTGGAACGCAGATGCGATCAAGCTTGGCAGCATCAAGTTCGTACTGATGGAGGATTCCAACGCAGCTTATACTGCATACCAGTCCGGCGATGTACTGTTCATCAAGAGTGTACCTACCCAGGAGATCCCCAGCTTACAGGGTAACCCCGAGTTCCATGTAGATCCTATCTTAGGAACTTACTATCTGTCCCTGAACCTGGAAGATCCTGCATTCGCAGATGTAAATGTTCGTAAGGCTCTGAGCCTGGCAATTGATCGTGATTATGTAGCAAATACTCTGATGCAGGGAACTTACTCTCCCGCATACAACCTCGTAGGTGAGGGCTGGGTAGATACCGACGGCAGCTCCTTCAATGCAAATGCTAACGGCGGACAGAGCTACATCTCCGATGATTTCGATGCTAACCTGGAGGAGGCTAAGAAGCTTTTAGCTGATGCAGGCTATCCTAACGGTGAAGGACTTCCTACCATTACCTATACTACTAACGATGCAGGTTACCACAAAGTTGTTGCTGAGTACTTACAGCAGGCTTGGGGCGAGCTGGGTGTTAATGTAGAAGTAAATATCGTTGAGTGGTCCAGCTTCACTCCGATGAGACGTAACGGTGAGTACATGGTAGCACGTAACGGATGGGTAGGAGACTATAGCGATCCTTCCAATATGTTAGATCTGTTCTGCACCGGTAATGGTAATAATGATGGTAAGTTCTCCAACGCTGACTTCGATGCAGCTATGAAGAAGGCAGCTTCCACTATGGATACCGCTGAGCGTTCCGCAGCTCTTCATGAGGCTGAGGATGTTCTGATGGAGCAGGTAGGCTGCATCCCTGTTGCTTACTACAATGACTTCTGGCTGCAGAGCGAGAAGATCACCGGTATCTGGCATTCTGCTTATGGTTACTGGTACTTCATGTATGGTGACATCGCAGAGTAATCTGTGGATCTGATCATTCAGAATAAAAAACAAAGAACCCCTGTGAGATCGTAAAGATTTCCGGGGTTCTTTTTTATGCCGCTTTTTCGGTACTGTATTGTAAAATGTTGTTGCAATTGTGTACAATATATGGTAATATAAAAACTGCTTGACATTAGGAGGTGTGAAATGGAAGCATTAAGAATCGTAATCAACATAATTTTTATATTGGTATGTGTAGCACTGACAGTGTTAGTATTGATGCAGGAAGGTAAATCCGCAGGACTGGGTTCCATCAGCGGCGCTGCTGAGACCTACTGGGGCAGAAATAAAGGACGTTCCATGGAAGGTATGCTGGTGAAGATCACGAAGATCCTTGCAGTATTCTTCATGTTACTTGCAGTCGTACTGAATCTGAACGTATTTTAATCATTACGAAGGATGACACTCTTGTGTGCAGAGCATACAAGAGTGTTTTGTTATATGTAACTATTCAGAGCCTCGTAGAGGCGGTTTTGCGAATGGAGTTCTGAATAGTTACTGTTTGAGAGAGGTTACATGAGTAATAACGAAATCAGAGAGAAGAGAAAAAAAGTAATCTGTGATCTGGTGAAGGATGATTTTTACGTTCCGATGAAGGAAAAGGAACTGGCAATGTTTCTTCAGGTCGCAAAAGAAGACCGGGAAGAGTTTCGTGAGATTTTACGGGAACTTTTAGCGGAAGGAAAGCTTACCCTGACCGTAAAAGAAAAATATATGAAGTCCAACGGTAAGGTTCTGACGGGAACTTTTATCAGCAATGCCAAAGGCTTTGGATTTGTGGAAGTGGAAGGAAGGGACGAGGATCTGTTCATTCCGGAGGACAAGCAGGGTGGAGCATTCCATAAGGATACCGTGGAAGTGGCACTTCTGCCTGCGAAGACCGGCAAACGCCAGGAAGCGCAGGTTATCCGTATCATTGCCAGGGGAATGACTCAGGTGGTGGGAACCTATGAGCAGTCTAAGAGTAATTTCGGATTTGTCATTCCGGATAACACGAAGATAGCACAGGATATTTTCGTGCCGAAGGAGTGGTCGAAGGGGGCCATGACCGGACATAAGGTCGTGGTGGAGATCACCGGATACGGCACGAATACGAAGAGTCCTGAGGGCAAAGTGGTGGAGATCCTGGGACATATCAACGATCCCGGTGTAGATATCATGTCTATCGTACGTGGCTTTGATCTGCCGGTGGAATTCGGCGAGAAGATCATGAACCAGGTGGAGAGGGTATCCCAGGAGGTATCCGGGGCGGATTGTGCCGGACGCAGGGATCTGCGGGATGTGACCATGGTGACCATCGACGGAGAGGATGCCAAGGATCTGGATGACGCTGTCAGTGTATCCTTTGATGGGACATATTACCACTTAGGAGTACACATTGCAGACGTGACGAACTACGTGCAGGAGAATTCTGCGCTGGACAGAGAGGCATTAAAACGAGGCACCAGTGTCTATCTGGTGGACCGTGTGATCCCTATGCTGCCCCATGCATTGAGTAACGGTATCTGTTCCCTGAATGAGGGCGTGGACCGTCTGGCATTAAGCTGCCTGATGAAGGTGGATGAAGAGGGCGAGATCGTGGACTATGAGATCTGCGAATCTGTGATCCGGGTCAATAAGCGGATGTCTTATACCGTGGTGAAAAAGCTGCTGGAGGAGCCAGAGTGTGTAGAGCATAACGCCGATATGCCGGACGGAACCTCCGGGGAAGGCGTAGAAACCTCAACAGACTATTCACAGTACAGGGAACTGCTCCCTATGTTCCAACAAATGGCTGAGCTCGCGGACAAACTGCGGAAGAAGAGACAGAAGCGGGGATCCATTGATTTCGATTTTCCGGAGTGCAAGATCCTGTTAGATAAGGAAGGACATCCACTGGATATTAAGCCTTACGAGCGGAATGTGGCGACTATGCTGATCGAGGATTTCATGCTCGCAGCGAATGAGACAGTGGCACAGCATTTTTACTGGCAGGAGCTGCCCTTCGTCTACCGCGTCCATGATGTACCGGATCCGGAGCGGATCCAGAAGCTGTCTACGTTCATCAGCAATTATGGCTATTACATGAAGGCGCTGGGGCGCAGGAACAGCAAGGTCTCCACGGAGGAGATCCATCCCAAGGAGATCCAGAAGCTGTTACAGAAGATTGAGGGAACTCCCGAAGAGCCTATGATCGCCAGACTGACCCTGCGCAGCATGAAACAGGCAAAATACAGCACGGAGTGTACCGGACATTTTGGACTGGCATGTCAGTATTACTGTCATTTTACTTCGCCGATCCGCCGTTATCCGGATCTGCAGATCCATCGTATTATCAAGGAACAGCTGCGGGGACGTCTGAAGGAAGAGCGCATAGAGCATTATCGTGAGATTCTGCCGGAGGTGGCGAAGCATTCTTCTGAAATGGAGCGCCGTGCCGATGAGGCGGAGCGGGAGACGGATAAGCTGAAGAAGGTAGAATATATGGAACAGCACATCGGAGAGGAATACGAGGGTGTGATCTCCGGTGTCACCGGCTGGGGACTGTATGTGGAACTGCCCAATACCGTGGAAGGGCTGATCCATATTTCCACGATCCCGGGCGACTATTATCACTACAATGAGGCAGCCTGTGAGATGGTGGGAGAAGCCACCGGACGTTGCTTCAAACTGGGAATGCCGGTAAGGATCGAAGTGGAAGACTGTGACCGTTTTATGCGGACCATTAATTTCCGGCTGGTGGATAAATAAACCCATGAATCAAATGAACTGTTAGTTCATTGACAAATACGGAAAATATAGTAAACTGTAACTATTCAGAGCCGTTAAAAAGAAGCTCCGCAGGTGCGCCTTGTGAATGGGTTCTGAATAGTTACAAGGTTTTGAAGAGGTAGCCATGGCAAAAGGAAAAGAGTCCCAGAAGCTGATCGCGAACAATAAAAAAGCATATCATGATTTTTTCATTGATGAGACCTATGAGTGCGGCATTGCCTTGCACGGCACGGAAGTAAAGTCCATGCGTATGGGCAAGTGCAGTATCAAGGAGGCGTTCATCCGCATTGAAGACGGAGAAGTATTCGTCTACGGAATGCATGTAAGTCCTTATGAGAAGGGGAATATTTTCAACAAAGATCCTCTTCGTGTGAAAAAACTGTTGCTGCACAAGTACGAGATCAACAAGCTGTTGGGCAAGATCAAGGAAAAAGGGTATACATTAGTCCCTTTACAGGTATACTTTAAAGACGGTAAGGTAAAGGTAGAGATCGGACTGGCACGTGGTAAAAAGCTTTATGACAAGAGAGAAGCCATTGCCAAAAAGGATCAGCGCAGAGAGGCAGAGAAGGAATTCAAGGTCCGCAATCTGTAATGTGCAGGCTCTGATCCTGCAATGCTTTACTGCAAGTGCTTGACAGTGTGTGTGCCATCAAGTATACTTGGTCTGACAATTGAATAAGGGGTAGTAAAGGTTTCGACAGGGGTTTTGCAGCTGGAGAAGCGAGTCGCATGGTAATGCGTTAAATGGCCAAATTAAAATTAAACGCTAACGATAATTTAGCATACGCTGCCTAATGGCAGTCAGAAGGGTCCGGCATATTAGACGGATTAGTAAGGTCAATT
>OGYD01002377.1_pt1 | contig 12318 bp, 12 predicted proteins | sample 1576441 | NCBI WGS metagenome assembly OGYD01 (sample SAMEA3541537, study PRJEB24748) | human gut metagenome | biome: human gut; feature: human-associated habitat; material: faeces | place: China | collected 2012 | reverse complement strand
CAAGCCTTTCAAAACATACTGAAACACCGCAGGAAACAGAAGAAACTTGTGATTGACGGATATAGTGTTTTTTTATTCATCAACCGCAATGGCAATCCACAAGTGGCAGTAAATTATGAAGCTGTATTCCGAAAACTTGTAGACACTGTCGCGCTTGTGGCGCATGTAGCCAATGGGGTTCTTCTTGGTGTTCTCGACGAAGTTCTGCGTGTAGCCATCTGGCAGATAGTGGCAAATGGTGAGCACATGGTCGTAGGTGAGCATGTCGTAGTCATCGTCAATCGCAAAGAAGGCCATCGACTCGGCTACGAACTTCTCGCCAGGCGCCACCTCGTAGGGGTGCTGGCGCACGATTTCCGTGCGGTGGATGAGCGAGGTGTCGCCCTTGAAGCGGTATTTGTGGAGCAGGTCCCACATCTTGACCCTGGTCACACCTGCCGGCATGCGTGTTCCCAGTGGTGTGTTCTCATCTGTGCCCCGCAGGGCAACGATACCCGCGAGGGTGGCATCCTCCCGCGCGCCCTGCCACACGTCCATTATCTGTTCGATTGCCGTGGGAACCAGATGGTCATCGGAATCCACCACGAAGAAAAGCTCGTCTGAGCAGTGCTCCATACCTGTGTTAGTGGCACGCTGCTTGCCACCGTTCTCCTGGTAGATGTAGGTGATGGGCACAAGCCCCTCTGCCTGCCAGCTGCGAACCAGCGTGGAGGTGTTGTCTGTCGACCCGTCATCGACCACGAGCCAGGAGAAATCGCGCGAGGTTTGGGCTACCAGGCTCTTGTAGAGCTTGGGCAAGATGTAGGCGCGATTGTAAGTTGGTGTAAACACACAAACGGTTGCCATGGTGACAAATCTCCGATTGATGGCGTACGCGATGGTTCCGCTGCCGGAATGGAGAATTCATTTTTGCACGGAGATGTAATCAGCCAGTAAGGGCGTCGCAGAACGAAGAGAAAGCTCCAAATATGATGAAAGATTCTGAAAACTAGCGACTGCCGAAAAATGCGACCGTCAACCGATTCGAGACGACATATAGGCACGTTCCAGAGCCCGCACCGTCTGTGGCCAGGACAGGTCGCGCTCGACATGCGCGCGAAGCTCCCGCGCCTGTTCGGACGTCCAAGCTGCCACAACCTGGCGGATGCCGTCCGCCATGGTTGCAGGCTCGCGATCTGGTGCGATAAACCCAAAGGTTTTGCCGCCGTGGCAAAGCACCTCGCGCGCACCGCCCACATCTGGCACAACGCAGGGAACGCCCCAGGCTCCCGCTTCGAGAAGCGACGTGCAAAAGCCCTCGGAGCGTGTGGGAAGGCAGAAGACGTCTGTCTGCGAGAGCAGGGCAGAGAGATCCGCATGGCCGAGGTTTCCCACAAGGTGCGCATTCGCGGGGAGGTCTCGCTCGAGCTGGGGACGCAGAGCCCCCTCGCCCGCAAGGACGCAGGCGTACTTCTCGCCCAGCTGCCCCATTGCGGCCAGAAGGCGCTCGGGGCCCTTCTCGGGCGCAAGCCTGCCCACAAAGACAACGAGTGTCTTATCGTTTGGAATGCCAAGCTCGAAGCGGAAGTCCCTGCCAGACGATTCGCCCCGGAACGCCGCCGCATCGATGGCGTTGGGAATAACCAGAGAGGTCTTGATGCCAAAGGTCGAAAGCCATGCCGCACTCTTCTCGCTTATGCCGGCAAAGGTTGCACCAAGCGAGACGTCCCGGGCGGTCATGTGGCGCTCCCACGCATGGGCCGCGGCATCGGGCACCGCCCCACAGCCAAAGGTGAGCCACGCGGAGCCATGGTCGAGAAGCACTGCAGGCAGGTCATGCTCCCGTGCAAATCGAAGTCCCGTGACCGACGTGCCGTAGAAGCGGGTGTTCACGAGGACACGATCTACGCCCAGACCGGAAACGGCAGAGAGGAGCGAACGCTCGCGCGAGCCATGGCGTGAGAGCGGAAGCCTACCACCCATGAGCTGCGTACTGGGCAGGCGAACGATGCGCACGCCGTCTTCCTGGGTCTCGACCTCCGGCGCGCCAGCGCGGGCAGACGTCACCACACAAACCCCGTCACCACCTAGGACGAGCTGGTGGGCGAGGTTTGCTGTAAACGTCTCCACGCCTCCCACGTGTGGGAGGTACTGCGCAGAAAATATGGCGTAGGTTCGTGACATGAACCTAGCTTAGCAGTCGTAAGCGGGGTCTATCGCCTCAAGCTCGCGGAACGAGTCGATTTCCGTCACGTCAGAGAGCGAGCACTCCCGGGCATAAACCTTGTACTTGTCAGCAAAGTACTTGAGCGGGGCCTCGTCCCAAAAACGCTCCTTGCCACCAGGCATCGCAAACGTAGCAGGAATGTCCTCCGCAAGCTTCTTGCCGTCCTCAGGCGTCCAGTAAGAGACGCCCACCATCTGCCAGACGCCACCCTCGCCGCCAATACCCAGGTCCTTGATGACACCATTCTTGACTTCGAAGCACCAGTCGTCAGAGCGCTCCATAGGGATACCCAGGTAGTTGGACCGATCCTGGTAACGGGTTATAAGACTGGGGTTTCTCAGCAGCAGATCGGACTCAAAGACGTAGGCGCTCTGGAGGTAGTCCTTAGCAGCAACCATGCTCGAGATGTTGTTTGCCTCGTTGTAGAGGGGGTTATCGATGAGCTTGATGGTGGGGTATTTGTAGAGGAGCTGGTCGAACTGCTCGCCAAGATAGCCCCTCACCACATAGACCTCGGTGATGCCGGCCGCGTAGACCGCGTCGAGAATGGTGTCGATGATGCGCTTGCCGCCCACGCGCACCAGCGGCTTGGGTGTGTTGAGCGTGATGGGCACCATACGGGAGCCAAAGCCGGCAGCAATGAGCACAGCGCGCTTCACGCGATAGGGCTCAAGCGCGTCAAGGCCCTCGTCGGTGATATGCCTGTCTGCGACAAGCCCCTGTTCGGTGAGATTAGAGACTGCCTCGTTCACACTCCCCACAGACATCCCAGTCTGCGCCGCCACGGCGCGCTGGGTAAGCGGCGCCGGGGCCGTTGCGATGGTGGAGAGAACGAGGAACTCCTTGTGTGTCATGACGTACCTACCTCCAGGCGGCTATCGGGAAACTGGCTGTTGAGTATGGCGGTAGCGCCTTATGGCTGCTACCACCACCTTCTCAATAACGTTTGTGACAAGGATGAGAACGGAGACAAATGCAGAGCACTCTACCAGGCGTTGTGCGTCGAGGTCGGTCACCAGGAGCGCAAGCGGCATGTCAAGCGTGGTAGAGAGGAAGGAGACCGCAGAGATGGTCACCATGCAGTTGACAAAGAAGAACGAGAACATCTCGGCAATCGTGTCCGCCGTCGCCGGCACGAGAACGTCCAGCACGATGCGTGCACGCCCCACCCCCATGGTCTGGCCAACCGCCTCGAGGTTCTTGTTCACCTTGGAGAGAGAGTTATAGGCCATGAGATATGGCGACGCGATGAAGTGGACCAAGTTCACCAAGATGAGGATGGCAAACGTCCCGTAGATGAGAGATCCCTTGAAGGCAAGAGCAAACGAGAGGCCAAGGACAATGCCTGGCACGGCAAGGGTGGTGACAGACGCCAGGTGAAGGAGACGCGCGGATACGCCACCGACGCGAGCCGTAATGTAGGCAACGAGATAGGCAAGGATGGTCCCCAGGATGGAGACGACAAAGGCAGTGAAGAGTGAGTTCACCCAGTAGGAACCCGCCCCCATGGTGAAGGCTCGGCCAATGCTGGCAAGGGTGGGCGTGAGGTCAAGGGGATACTTCGTCGCAAATGACACCATGCAGAAGGTGGCGATGGGAGCAAGAAGAGCCAGCGTGACGATAACTGCCGCAACGTAACCAACGGCATCTCGCACCGCGTTTGGCTTGAGGTCAAACCCACGCGAGACATAGCGCACGCTGGCGCGATCCCGTGCAAGCACGTCGACAAGAAAGTCAATAACAGCGGGGATGAGCAGGACAAAGCCAATGGCAGCACCGGTGTCAAAGTCGAGAAGCCCCACTGCATTCTGATACATGAGCACGGGAAGCGTCGTGACCTTGCCACCCACCATCAGCGGCACACCGTAGTCCGTAATCACAAGGGCAAAGGTCGCAAACGCAGCAGAGATGAGCGGCTTTCTCAAAAAGGGAAGCGTGATGTGGGCGAACTGACTGGGCTTGGGAATGCCCAGGACGTCCGCTGCCTGGTAGGGCGTTGCATCCTCGTAGCGCATCACGTCATAGATCATGAGAAAGGCCGGCGGGAACGAGTAGAGAAACGACCCCATCACAATGCCCGGAAACCCATAGATGGACCACGATCCATGCAGCAGGTTCGTGAGTATCCCGTTCGACCCCAGAAGATACACCAGACTCATGCCGTGAGCGAGCGAGGGAACAAGCATAGGAACCGTGAGGAGAACGGCAAAGACGCTCTTCCCCTGGATTGCGGTCCTGCAGAGCACCCACGACATGAGGAGGGCAGCAAGCACCGAGATAACTGTGGTGATCGCCGCGACCACAAGGGAGTTGACGCATGCGCTAGCAAACGCCGGGGTCCCAAAGACCTCCCGTACCTGCGGGTCTGCCAGGCGCGAAAACATCCCTACCAGGGGAAGCACAACCGCCAGCAGGAAGAAGAGGAGGAGCGCTATCTTGAGGAGTCCCATGCCTTTTGAGCTGGTTTGACGAGCCATAACGACCCCCTATTCCAGCGGCGAGGCGAACCTCGCAAGCGAGTCGTACTTGGCCTTGAGGTTTGCCACCACAAAGTCGCGAACGTAGCTGTCCGCGGGGTTCTCGACGATGTGCAGGGGCTCGTCGAGCTGGTGGATTGAGCCTTCCCCCATCACCATGACGCGGTCGGCAAGTGCGAATGCCTCCTCTTGGTCGTGCGTGATGAAGATCATCGTGGTCCCATGGTCACGCTGAATGTTCTTGAGCTGCGAGCGCAGCGCAAGGCGCGCGTCAGCGTCGAGTCCGCTCGTTGGCTCGTCGAGGAGTATGACCTCGGGGCTCAAGGCAAGCGTGCGCGCAATGGACACGCGCTGCATCTGGCCACCAGAGAGACCAGCGACTGGCTTGTTGGCAAAGTCCGCCATGCCCAGGCTCGCAAGCGCATCGAGCGCAATCTGCGACCGACGCGCACGCCGGGTGGGGTCGAAGCGCAGTGCATACTCGACGTTACCCAGCGCGGTCATGTTCTCAAAGAGCGCATAGTCCTGAAAGACTATGCCCATGTGGCGCTTGCTTGGGGCGGCCTCCGTGATGTTCTCGCCATCGAGAAGCACGCTGCCGGCATCCGGATGCTCGAGACCAATGAGGATGCGCAGGAGGGTCGACTTTCCGCAGCCGGAGGGGCCCAGTATCGAGAGAAACTCTCCCCCCTGCACGTCGAAAGTAATTCCATGGAGCACTTCGCGGCCGTCAAAGGACTTCTTGATTCCTTTGACGGTGAGCTTATGGGGTGCGGTTGTCTCTTGGCTTTTGATGGTCATGGCAATCAGTGGCTCCATCTCTCGAGCAGACGCATCTTCTCGTCCACGTCGGTGATGCCGGTCATGTCGGCGTACTTGACGTCCTTGGGATAGTTGGGAATCTCTGGCGATACGCCTGCCAGCACTTGGTCGGGCACATAGGTTGCATTGTCTATGCGCACGCCCTCGGTGCAGAGCCACCCAAATACGTCATGGACTGCCTGACGGCCTGCTCGTCCTTGGATGATTCCGGATCCGTACACGTCCCAGGGCGACCCCTCTTCAAAGAAGTGGACGGAGAGTGGAGCACCCTCGTTTATCTCGGATACCGCGTGATAGGTCATGCCAAGCCCAACTGCTGCCTCACCCTGCACCAAAGCGTTCACAGGGCCAGAACCCGAGGACGTGAACTGGTAGACGTTCTCCGCCAGCGCGTCGAAGTAGTCAAAGGCGGCATCCTCACCCCATGCATTCACGAGGCTCTTGAGGAAGTTGTAGCCTGTGCCGGAGGTCTTGGGGTTGGGCATGGATACCACACCGGCATAGACGGGATCCAAGAGGTCCTGGTAGGAGGTAGGAGTTGGAATTCCTCGCTCTGACAGGATGTTGTCGTTCGTGGCGATGCAGGCACTCTCGCGGGAAAAGGGAAAGTAGCGGTCATCCGGATCGAGAAGGTCCTCGCAGTACATGGACTCGTCAAAGTCCGAGAGGACCTCGAGACTGTCTGACACCTGGTTGATGTAGCCGCCCTCAAGATCCAGTACGATGTCCGCCTCGGATGACGCCCCCTCCATGCGAAGCCTGGCAGCGCAGTTTCCCGTGGTGATGTAGTGCATGCGGATGTCGTAGTTGGGAAAAGCCTGCCGCAGGGCTGTCATCTGCGTCTCGTTACGAATGCCCTCGCAGCACGAATAGATGACAACGGAGTTGCTCGATGTTCCTCCCGCACCAGCAAGGGCACCAAGCCCTATACAAGCGGCAGCACCACCGGCAAGTTCGAAGAAGCCCCTGCGAGAAATACCAGGAGAGGCATCGTCATTATGAATGCGTCGCGCCATACAGTCACCGCCATGCGTTTTGTCATGAACACATCAACTGTCTGAAAGGAAGTTAGGATGTTCATAATACACGTATGCCATAGAAACATGAACGGCGTATGCAAATTTGGACACAGTTACCGCGAGATGATAGCCCGCCACACGCTTGAGTGACTACGAGGTCTCGCGCTCGTCCCCGCGCTCGTTGCCTTCATACCAGGAGAGCACGCGGTCTACGTTGTCCTGCGCGTAGCGATAGTAGATGAGAAGCCACTCGCCCACGTTGTCGCCCTCCGCCTCCTTCTCGAGCGACCACACGTACCAGCACCAGCCGGCAAATACCACGTAGCTCCAGAAGTGACGACGCTCGCGTGTGGTTGGCGTACGACCAAAGTAGTCATACAGGGCGTTCTCGGCCTCTTCGTTGGAGAGCTCGCAGCACACCGTGAAGGTGCCAAAATCGCTTGCCTCGTCGGACATGCCCGCGTATTCCCAGTCGATGAGACTGTATTCGTCCTGCTCGTCGATGAGGAAGTTGAGGTAGAAGAAGTCATTATGCGAGACACAGCGAGAGAAGCCGTCCCTCTCAGCGTAGTCCTTGAGCCTCAGCACCTTTTCCTTGAGGGCATCGTAGCCGGGAATCTCGATGGGTCCGCGCTCGGCGAGGAGCTTCTCGTACCCAAGCCCCTCCTCGACAAAGTCAAAGCTGCGGTTGAGTGTGGCCTTGCTCTGATGGAGCCTGCGGCACATCTGCATGGCGCGCTTGAGCTGCACAGGGTCATGCGGGTCGAGGGAGCGGGCGTTTGGCACGAAGCGCGAGATCTTCCAGCCCTGCTTCTGGTCCTCGTAGATGAAGGTGCTGTCAAGGCCAAGCTCGCGCGCAAGGCGCAGGCCCGCCTCCTCGGCGGCTCGGTCGACCATCTTCTCGGTCCCTAGGCCGGGGTGGCGGTACACGTACTCCTGCTCGGCCGCTCCCTCTCCCACCGAGAAGTGGCACGAGAGGTTGGTGAGGCCCTGCTTCAAGGGATAGAAGCCATGGATCTGTGACTTCTCACAGCCCAGGACCGAGACGATGTTGTCGAAGATGTTAGAGTCAACGTTCTCGATGAAGGCAGGGTCAAAGCCGCTCACCTGATCAAGGGTGTCAAACTCGTGAATCGAGGCTCCGGGATAGCGCCGAGCGGCCATGTGCAGCTCGTCTGTGTGGGCGCGGAAGATGTCTTCCCAAAGCCTGTCTGCCAACTCGGGTCGACGCACGGCATCATCGAGAAGCGGGACAAAGCTTGTGGAGAACGCACGGTCGAAGTACGCGTGGCCGAGCATTGTCCAGGCGTCCGTACCCCCCACGCTAACTTGGGTGATACGGTCTGACGAACCCGTGGTCACGCACCACTCCTCGGTTGGGCCATCAACGTACTGGGTGGCATAGTAGGCCTCGTAGACATAGTGCTCGAAGGGATTCTCCTCGAAGTAGTCATCTGACGAGCACACGTAGGTGTTGTCGAGGCGGTCGCGCACAAGCCACAGGGTGTAGCTGTTGTTCCTCGTCGCATATTGCGGGTTGACCTTGATGCGCACACCAAACTTACTTGCCAGATAGAAGAAGTACTCCTTCTTGTAGCCCACCACCACGGTGATGTCGGTAACGCCCGCCTCCTGGAGTTGGCGGAGCTGCCGCTCGATGAGGACCTCTCCGCGAACGCGGAGAAGACCCTTGGGCTTCTCGTAGGAGATGGGGGCGAGGCGAGAGGAAAGGCCCGCGGCCATGATAATGGCGTTTTCAACCTCGTAGGGCTTCAGCGACTTGAGCCCGTCGATGGTGAGCATACCGTCCGCAATAAGTCCAGCGTCCTCCGCCTCATGCAGGACGCCGTTCACCGTTCCAAGGGAGAGACCCGAGGCGGCGCTCAGCTGCCGCTGGGTCATATGAGTGTTTGACTTTGCAAGCGCAACAAGGACCTTGAACATGCTTCTGGAGAGCGCCATAGAACCTCCGGCGACGAAAAACCTAGTTCGTTAGGCTTCAGTATGCCAAAGGTAAACTGAATGTTCAATATGTTAGGCGCTTGTAAGACGATGAACACCCAAACAGCACCGCAAGGATGCCCAGGTGAGACTAGGAGTCCTTGTCTGCAGAGCCAAAGAGCTCGGCGTCAAGTGCAGCAAGCTCCTCCGGAGGCGTCGAAAGGTCGCAGCCAAAGCTCTCTGCCACTGCCTTGGCCTGCAGGCGGCGAAGGCCGGCAAGGTCATCGTTGCCCTGTTCCTCATACACGCGAGAAACACGGTCGAGCGCATAGCAAGCATAGGCAGCAACCGAGTCTCCCATGCCGGAGAGCACGAGCATGGTGACGAGCGAGTCCGGCGAGAGGGCCATGGCCGTCTGGACGTCGAGGTCAATGAGGTCTGCGACCTGCTGCTCGACCTCCTGGCAGGAGGCGGGGTCGCCCTTCTCGACAGCAAGCTTCAGCGCCCTTGTTACCGCCTCGATGAACTGCGAGATGAGCTCTGTGATGTAGTCCCTCTCTAGCATGGTGTCATCCTCTCTGCAAACGCTACCGCGTGCTTGATTCTAGCGCTGTGGTGGCAGCGGCACTCCAAGGTGCTCGAACGCGGCTGGGGTAGCCTGGCGTCCCTGCGGCGTACGAACGATGAGGCCACGCTGCAGGAGATACGGCTCGTAAACGTCCTCGAGGGTGGACGGGTCCTCCCCCACCGCAGAAGCGATCGTGGTGAGCCCCACGGGGCGCCCCCTGAAGGTGCTCGTGAGCGCAGTGAGGATCTTCTTGTCCATCCAGTCAAGGCCCATCTCGTCTATCTCGAAGAACGAGAGCGCCTTGGCAGCGACCTCCCACGTGATGGCACCTCCAGCCCTCACCTGGGCGTAGTCACGAACGCGCTTGAGCAGGCGGTTTGCCAGGCGCGGCGTTCCGCGCGATCGCGAGGCTATCTCTGCCGCCCCCTGCTCGTCAATCTGGACGCCAAGGATGGCCGCCGAACGCTGGACAATGCGCTTGAGCTCGTCGACGGTGTAGTAGTCCAGGCGGTATGAGATGCCAAAGCGGTCGCGCAAGGGTCCCGTGAGAAGCCCTGTACGCGTGGTTGCACCAATGAGCGTGAAATGCGGAACGTCAAGACGGATGGAGCGCGCTGCCGGACCCTTGCCAATGACAATGTCGAGGAAGAAGTCCTCCATTGCGGGGTAGAGGACCTCCTCGACCTGGTGGTTGAGGCGGTGTATCTCGTCCACAAAGAGGACGTCGCCCTCCTCGAGGTTGGTGAGTATGGCGGCAAGGTCTCCCGTGCGAGCGATAGCCGGCCCCGACGTGGTTCGCAGCCGGGCGCCCATCTCGTTGGCAACCACATTGGCAAGCGTGGTCTTTCCCAGGCCCGGAGGGCCAGAGAAGAGCACATGATCGAGCGTCTCGTGACGGTCCTTGGCGGCGGCAATGAGCACGCGGAGGTTGTCACGCACACGCTCCTGGCCGCAGTACTCGTCAAGCGTGGTTGGGCGAAGGCTACGGTCGACGTCGAGGTCATCTGCCGTGAGCTCGCCCGTCACGGGACGCGGCCCCCCATGGCCGTTGCCGGAACCCGGCACGTCGTCGAAGAGATCCTCTTCCTGAGCCTCCCACGTCACAGGTTGCCCCCAATCCTCTTGAGCGCAAACTGAATGGCCTTCTCGACCGTCACAGCGCCAGCCTCCTCATGCCCATCGAGAGCAATCTCTGTCTCCTGCGGCGAGAAGCCCATGGATAGAAGCGCGGCAGTTGCCTCCTCAGTTACGGATTGCGAGGTGTCTGGCACCTTGGACTGGCCTGCCGCGGGTTCGCTCATGCCCACAAGACCGCGCAGGGTTGCGTCCTTGGCAAAGACATCCTGCAGCTCGACGAGGAGTCGCTGGGCCTTCTTGCGTCCAACGCCAGGCACCTGCGCCATGCGTCCCTCGTCCTGGAGGGTGACGATGGATGCGAGCGTTGCCGGCGAGAATGTGGAGAGCACCGCAAGCGCGAGCTTTGGTCCCACACCAGAGACGGCAACGAGCTTGTCAAACACGGCGCGTTCCTCGCGCGTGGCAAAGCCATAGAGCTCGACGGAGTTCTCCTTCACGAGCATGCGCGTGAGCACGGTAACGCCAGCCTCGCCAACAGCTGGCAGCGATGCCGCGGTGGTTGCCGAGACGCCTAGCTCATAGCCAACGCCACCCACGTCGATGACCACATGAGAGGGCAGAACTTCGACGAGGGTGCCCGTGAGCTGCACGATCATTGGGTGTTCCTCCTGCTCTGCCGGACGTGGCCAAGAGGCGATGCCTCTCCACGTGCGCCTGCGAGACGTGCCGCCGTGGCAGCCGCCGTGACGCTGCGCGCCGTGGCGGCGTCAAGCTCCTCCTGTGCCCTCTCCTGCTCGAAGACCTGCACGGCCGCTCCCTCGCGCGTGAGCCGATGCGTTCGCGTAAGGTTGGCATGGCAGATGGCCGCCGCCAATGCGTCCGCGCAGTGGTCCGGGCGCGGGTCGTGATCAAGGGCAAGGATGTTCCTCACCATAAAGATCACCTGGCGCTTGTCCGCAGACCCCGTACCCACCACTGCCTGCTTGATCTGCATGGGCGTGTACTCCCCCAGCTCGAGCCCGGCCTCTGCAGCGGCGACAAGGGCTGCGCCACGCGCGTGTGCCGTTGCAAGTGCAGAGCGGGAGTTATCGCCAAAGAAGATCTTCTCGATGGCAAGCTGACTGGGCGCGTAGGTCTCTATGGCCTTGGAGATGCCCTCGTAGATCTTTCCCAGGCGGCGATCGATGGACTCGGCCGAGGAGGTGGAGACGCAACCATACGCACGTGCCCTGCACACAGAGCCGCGCGTCTCGACCACGCCCCAGCCCGTGTTGGCAAGGCCGGGATCTATGCCCAAGATAATCAAGCGGTTGCACCTCCCCACGCGTGGAATTGTTAGAACGTTCGTTCTATTCTAGCATACCACGCACCCAAGGGAAGGGCATTCTCAGTTCTCCGAGAAGGTGCGCCAGCCGGAGCCGCCACCCGGCATTCCACCGCGGCCTGGACGACCGCCCTGACCGTGCTTTCCTCCACGGCCATCCGGTTGGTCGGCGGCAAGGCCACCCGTGAGCGAGAGGTCTCGGAGGAGGTTCACAACTCCGCGCATGTCCTGCTCGGGGTCGTGCTTCTCCGCAGCGGCCTTGCGCGCATCCTCGGCCGCACGCGTCTGGCGCTCGCCCTCCGTATCCGCCGACGAGCGCTTGGCAATTGCCTCGTCCACGTCCTTGCCAAGCGAGACCGCACCCTCCATCAAGTTGCCAGCGCGTTCTTCCTTGGTGCGCGGACGGTCACGCCACGCCATGCCCAAGGGCCATGGCGCGTCGTCGAGCGTGCAAGTGGACATCACGATGACCAGGCAGCAGGACATTCGACCTGGCTGGCACGTTGCAAGACGGTCAAGGATGGCCGAGACCACCTGGGGGTGCCCCTCGATATCAGCGATATCGGAGAGGGCTCGCGCCCACTCGATGTGGCTGGACGAACCCCAGCCGCTGCTCGGGCGTAGGGCCGCATTCCTCGACGCCTGGGATGGCGGGCACCTCGAAGGCACGGCAGGAGTCACGCGAGATGACCGGCGAAATGGTGTTTCTCGTGTGCACAAGATCGAGCACGGTGGAGCGGTAGACGTCCCCCAGGGGGGCAAGCCCTGCGGGGGCGAGCATGCCGGGCATGATCTCAAGTGCCATGGCTGTCTTGTCGAGGTTCGAGAGCGGCATGGCGCCCTCCTCGCGCGCCAGAGCCGCCAAATGGGCCTTTGCGAGGTCT
>OGYD01002376.1_pt1 | contig 12321 bp, 10 predicted proteins | sample 1576441 | NCBI WGS metagenome assembly OGYD01 (sample SAMEA3541537, study PRJEB24748) | human gut metagenome | biome: human gut; feature: human-associated habitat; material: faeces | place: China | collected 2012 | reverse complement strand
CCCCCACGGCGGGCTTTTTCAAGATTCCTGCCGACCACGTCATCGTTCTGTGCGACGATATCACCCAGAACCCCGGCAAGCTGCGCATCCGGCCCTCCGGCTCCGCAGGCGGACATAACGGCCTGAAGAGCATCATCGTCCGCTTGGGCGGGGAGAACTTCCCCCGCATCCGCATCGGCGTGGGTGCCAAGCCCCGCCCGGACTACGACCTGGCGGATTGGGTGCTGGGCAAATTTCCGGCCGAGGACGCCAAGGCCATCACCGATCGCTACGCCGACCTTGAAGCCGCCGCCAAGCTCATCATGGACGGCAAGCTGAGTCTGGCACAAAGCAAGTATAACGGGTAAGAGCCCCATTTAAAACGCCCTCCGCTTGCGCTCTGGGCATTTTCAGCGGAATTTTATTTTTATTGTTTGTGTTTGTCGCGGCCTGCGGGCCGCTCCAAGCACCTTTTCACAAATCAGGACAAATCAGCAAAAAATGCAGTTTCTGGTCACAGCCCCTCCGTGAAAAAACAGTTCTGGAAAATCCGCAGATTTTCCAGAACTGCAAATAAAAAATATTTTTCCGCTGAAAATATTCGGGTTGCGGCACGCGGCGGCTATGTTTAATGGTTCTCTTTGCCTGTTTCTTCGTGCAGAGTGCCGGTGCCGCCCTCCACCACGCCGTCGTGCTTAAGCACCGCGGCAATGGTGCCGAAGAAGCATTTCACATCCAGCCCAAAGCTCAGATGCTCCACATACCAGCCGTCCAGCTTGGCCTTCTCGGCAATTTCCAGCTCGTCGCGGCCATGGATCTGTGCCCAGCCGGTCAGGCCCGGGCGCACATCGTTTGCATGGTACTTGTCGCGCTCTGCCAGCAGATCATACTGGTTCCACAAAGCAGGCCGCGGGCCGATGACCGCCATATCACCTACAAAGATGTTCCACAGCTGGGGCAGCTCGTCCAGACTGGTCTTGCGCAGGAAATGACCCATGCGGGTGATATACTGGTCCGGGTCGTGCAGCAGATGGGTGGGCATATCGTGGGGCGTGTCGATGCGCATGGTGCGGAACTTTAAAATGTAAAAGTGCTTTTTGCCAATGCCCACACGCTTCTGTTTGAAGAACACCGGGCCGGGCGAGTCCAGCTTGATGGCGACGGCCAGAATGAGAAAAAGCCAGGACAGGCAGATCATGCCGCACAGCGACAGCACCACCGCCAGCAGGCGCTTGATTCCATTGCGATACATGGGTTTCCTCCATTTTCCGATTCAAAGTAGCAGTTCCAGTATAACAGTATGGGCCGGAATTTGCAATTGCATCCGCCGCCTGCCGCCGATATTTTTATGCTTTGGCTGCGTTCTGCCGGTTTTGTGGCAAAAAAGTGCCGGTTTTGTCTCTTGTTTTGCAGCGTGGCCCGGGGTAAGATAAAGAAAATGAGAAGTCCACTCCCCCAGTCTCGCTTTCGCTCGACAGTCCCCTCGGAGATGGAGCCTTTGGCAAAACCTCTCACTTTGAGAGAGGTGGCACGCCGAAAGGCGTGACGGAGAGGGCAAGGATGCTACAAGGAGGTCCCCCTATGATCCAGCGTTTCCGTTTTGGCCTGCCCCTGCCCACCGACAGTGTGGTGCAGGAGATCCCAGTTTCCGCCGGGCCGGTGCCCTTCCTCACAGCCGAAGAAGACGGCTGGGCCTACCGGATGGCTCCGGATGCCATCGTGTACGGTCTGGGCGAAATGCCCCGCGGCATCAACAAGCGCGGCTGGCACTACGTGACCAACAACACCGATGAAGCCCGCCACAGCGAGGATAAGCTTTCCTACTATGGTGCGCACAATTTTCTGCTCATTGACGGCGGTGCGGGCCGTGAATGCTTTGGTGTGTTCATCGATTTCCCGGGCAAAGTGCGTTACGATATCGGCTACACCGAATACGATGCCCTGCGCTTTACCACCGAAGAGCCGGACTATGAGCTTTACATCATTACCGGCGATGACCTGAACGCTATCAGCCGCCAGTTCCGGCAGCTCATCGGCCGCAGCTATATCCCGCCCAAGTGGGCCTTTGGTCTGGCACAGAGCCGCTTTGGCTACAAGACCGCTGAGGACGTGCGGGAGGTGGCCCGCCAGTACAAAGAGAACGATCTGCCGCTGGATATGATCTGCATGGACATCGATTACATGCAGGACTACGCGGATTTTACCGTAAACAAGCAGCGCTTCCCGGACCTTGCCGCCCTGAGCGCCGAACTGAAGGCACAGGGCATCCGGCTGGTGCCCATCATCGATGCGGGTGTGCGCATCGACCCGGAAAACCCCGTCTGTGCCGAGGGCCTTGCAAACGGTTTCTTCTGCACCAAAGCCGACGGCACCCCCTTTGTGGCGGCGGTGTGGCCCGGCAAGGCTTACTTTGCGGACTTCCTGCGCCCGGAGGTGCGGGAGTGGTTCGGCCGGCAGTACAAGGCACTGACCGACTGCGGCATCGAGGGCTTCTGGAACGACATGAACGAGCCTGCGCTGTTTTACTCGCCCGAGCGGCTCAAAGCTTTCTTTGAGAGCATGGACGAACTGAGCCGGAAGGACAACATCGTGCAGGATGAATTCTTTGGCAAGGTGGTGGGCGGCGCGCTGGGCCTGATGAACGCCCCGGAGGACTACGCCAGCTTCTACCACGATGTGAACGGCCAGCGGGTGCGCCATGACAGGGTGCACAACCTCTACGGCGGCAATATGACCCGTGAGGCCGATTTCCGCCAGATGCTCCAGCCTTTGCCCGCCTGCGGCCCGGCAGACGCACGCTGCTCTACAGCCGTTCCAGCTTCATCGGCAGCCACCGCTACGGCGGCATCTGGCTGGGTGACAACGCTTCCACATGGGCACAGCTTCTGGCCAATATCCAGATGATGCCCAACGTGCAGCTGTGCGGCTTTCTTTATACCGGTGCCGACCTGTGCGGTTTTTCCTACGATACTACGCCTGATCTGGCTCTGCGCTGGCTGGAGTTCGGCCTGTTCACGCCGCTGATGCGCAACCATGCCACCGACGGCTCCCGGATGCAGGAATACTACCGCTTTGCGGATATGCTGCCTGCCCTGCGGAAGATGCTCCGGCTGCGGTATGCCCTGCTGCCCTACCTTTATAGTACCTTCATGAAGGCGGCATTGGAAAATACCAGTTACTTCCGGCCCTTGGGCTTTGATTTCCCTGCTGACCCGGATGCCCGCGAGGTGCAGGACCAGCTGCTGCTGGGCGAGGGTGTGATGGTAGCGCCTGTCTACACCCAGAACGCCAGCGGACGGCACGTCTACCTGCCGGAAGCAATGAAGCTCTACCGCATCCGCAGTGTGGACGACTACGACACCGAGCTTCTGCCCGCCGGGCACCACTACGTCCGCTGCGCACTGGACGAAGTGCTGCTGTTCATCCGCCCGGGCAACTATGGTGCGGTGGAACAAGCCACTTCTTCCCCTGCGTACATAGCCATGGCAAACAGTGCCAAAGGATGGATAGACCGAGGTGTGGACGGACTGCGGCTGGATGCTGTCAAGCACATCTACCACAGTGCTACCAGCAACGAAAATCCCCGTTTTCTGAATATGTTCTACGAAGACATGAACACTTATTACAAGCAAAAAGGACACACGGACAATTTCTACATGGTGGGTGAAGTACTGTCCGAATACAACGAAGTAGCCCCCTATTATGCCGGTCTGCCCGCTTTGTTCGAGTTCTCTTTCTGGTATCGTCTGGAATGGGCTCTCAATAATGCCACCGGATGTTATTTCACCAAAGACATCCTGAACTATAGGCAAGAATATGCCGCCTATCGTCCCGGGTACATCGCAGCAACCAAACTAAGCAACCATGATGAAGATCGTGCAGCCTCCAAGCTAGGTAAATCTACCGCCAAGGAGAAATTAGCAGCCGCTGTCCTGCTCACTACTCCCGGCTCACCTTATATTTATTATGGTGAAGAACTAGGATTATACGGCACCAAAGACAAAGGAGATGAATATGTACGCGGACCTATGTTGTGGGGAGACAGTTATACCACCCACTATACCGACAAAATAGATGCCACAGTAAGCACAAACATCCCCGATGTAACCAAACAGACGGCAGACCATCAGTCAGTATTGAATACCTACTTGATCTTTACCGCATTGCGTAACACCTATCCAGCGCTGGCCCAAGGAACCATGACCCGTCATGCTCTGTTCAACGAATCGGGAGAGGGAGAAAAAAAATACAAAAGTATTGCCGCCTGGTACATGACTAAAGATAGCGAGAAACTATTGGTTATTCATAATTTTGGCAATTCTGAAATAGAGATTCCCTTGACGGACAGGACGGAGAAAGCTATCGCCGTATCCGGAAATGTACAGGAGAAGGAAGACCATGGAAACTTTTATTTAAAACTAGACGGATATGCCTCCGTTGTCTATCTTCTAAAAAACTAATATACGAAAACACATGAAAGAAATATATCATAACCTCAAGAATTATATGCTAACCGCTTTGCTGGTATTATCCTCGTCAGCTTGCGGAAGCCACGGCAACGAACAGTCCGGAACAGATAATTCCGATACACCAGCACCTTCCAAAACCAGTTTTACTCAAGGAGCCGACATCAGTTGGGTGAGTGAAATGGAAAAAAAAGGGTTGAAGTTTTACAATCATGAAGGCATAGAAACCGACTGCTTCCAACTGATGAAAGAGCTGGGCATAAATGCCATCCGCCTGCGCGTATGGGTAAATCCCAAAGACAGATGGAACGGTAAACAAGACGTTGTGAACAAAGCCCGACGAGCCAAAGAACAAGGTCTGGATGTCATGGTAGACTTCCATTACAGCGACTCATGGGCTGATCCCGGACAACAGTTCAAGCCCAAGGCATGGATCGGCAAATCAGTAGCGGAACTAAAGACGGCCATTGCCGCCCATACCATCGACATCTTGCAAGCATTAAAGGCGGAAGACATATCCCCACGATGGGTACAAGTGGGTAACGAAATCCGTCCAGGAATGTTGTGGGATGAGAATGTCGCACTCAGCGGTGCATTCTATGATATCCGAGAATGTGATGTCAAAGGCTTAAACAGTACCAATGAGCGAGTGAAATATCCACAAAACACACAAAATCTGGCCGAGTTTGTCAATACCGGCTACGATGCCGTAAAAAAAATCTTCCCCCAAAGTATCGTTATTGTTCACATAGACAATGCCTGGGACGACCTAACTTGGTGGTTCAAGCAGTTCAAAGAAGCTGGAGGAAAATTGGATATGATTGGCCTGTCACACTATCCACAAACTCATTCCACAAAATTATGGCAAGAAATGAACTTGTTAGCATTAAAACACATCAGCCAACTAGCAAAGACTTTCCAAGTAAAAGTCATGATAACCGAAATAGGGGTAAAACAAAATGATTCCGCTTCCGCCCAAGTCCTTGCCGATTTTATAAACAAAGCCCGAGACATGGAATCTTGCGCTGGTGTATGGTACTGGGAACCGGAATGTTACGAATGGAACGGATATGATATGGGAGCCTTTGACAAAAACGGAAAACCCACAGCCATTATGAATGCATTCCAATCATCTACAAAAAGAAAGTAAAGATAACTCATAATCTTCCTGTTAATAACCGATAACCTAGAAGCCTAATATATGTATATAGGCTTCTAGGACTAACCGTGCAAGAGTTAAAAAGAGTATCCTAAAGAAATCCAAAACGTATTTCTGGCAAGACATTCATGTCCCGCAAACATCCACGCAAAATCCAAATGCACACCTGCATATTCCACTCCTGCCCCGGCCGTAGCATAACTGGCATCTCCTTTATTCTTATCACCATAATGATAACCGCCACGCAACATGAGATGCTCCATCCATGCATATTCCGCCCCGGCACTTACATTTAACGCCTGTACATCATCGGGGGAAAGCCTGTAACCCAGATCAGCGGTCAAAGTCAACCTATGCATTGATGCAAAAGGCAAGTCAGCAGCACCTCCTACTTTGACCATTGCAGGAAGAGCCTCTTTAGAGGTTAGGTATTTTATTTTCGGTCCAAGATTACTCGCATGAATCCCGACCGACCAACCGGCACCTTCCCAATCCTTTATCTCACGCTTATATAATATCCCCAAATCAAAAGCCACAGAACTCGCACCGTTGCTATTTCCTATCTTACCCATATCCGAATACAGATATTTAAAAGTAGCGGAAACCGAAAGATTCTTTATGACCTCGTATGCATAACCTGCCGCCACAGCTATTTCTTTGGGATGTATTCCCGAAGCATCCTCCCCTATTCCATCCATCTCCGGATAGCCGAAATAACGGAAACCTAACAGAATGGCATTGCGCTTATTAATTTTATAAAAACCGCCTAAACTATGAAGAGAGTATCCAGACTCATAGTCACGCATCCACGGGGAATAAGTATACGTAACCCCACCTTTGTGCATGGCCTCCGATAAAGTTGCCGCACCATTATGGAAAACGGCATTATTTCCCCTCGAAATCGCCACACCGGCACCTCCCATGGCTGCGCTGCGTGCATCAACCGGTATAGTCAGATAGTTTGCCGCTCCGGTATTGACAGGTCCGGAATCCTCTTGTCCATAAGCTTTAATAAAAGTTATGCCTATTATAAACAGATATAGTCCTATTCGTTTCATGTCCTATTTCATTTTATCAGGATTAGTACTTGATAAATTTCTCTCTGATCTCCATCCCGTTCGCTCGGTACACCAATGTATAATATCCGGCAGAAAGCTTGGTTATGTCCACAGAATGCAAGGAGGCGGCTTCAAGTTCCAAATGAAGACTCAGCACCTTATTGCCAATGCCATTATACAAAGTCAGTTCTCCATTACCAGCCATACTGCTGCTTACACTAAATATCAGAGTATTATCAGTTACCTGATTGGACTTCAATGTAAAAGGATGAAGATTAGAAACATCTATCTTTAAAGCAGCTGTGGCATCCACGCATCCGTGCCCCAACTGGCCGGTATACCTCGGATTATATTCATCCAAATCGTATGCGCTTTGATAGAGGATTTCCTTCAGAGTTTCCGGTGTAAACCCTTTCTTGCCTACCCCATACTTCTCTATCACCAGTGCCGCCACACCGCTGACCAGCGGACACGCCATAGATGTACCGGCCAGATATTCATAATTACCGGCCAGTTTTGTGGTCGTACTCCATATCCGCCCATCTCCGTTCAATGCTCCTCCGGGAGCAGAAATATCCATATATGTACCATAATTGGAATAAGAAGCCTTTCTATAATCGGCCTCAATGGCTGCAACCGCAACTACCTTGTCATAATCAGCCGGCGCCGCTATCCTGGGGTCAGAAGTATTCGCATTGCCTGATGCAAACAATACAATCCCTCCTTTCATTGGACTTCCGTCAAGTTGCTCTCCGTTGTTATCACATCCGGCATATTTTATAAAGTAATCAATAGCTTCCTTATGTACAGGATTAATATATGAAGAGGTATTCCTCCCCGTTCCGACAGCGTATCCCCAACTATTCTGACTGATAACAGCTCCATTATCAGCACCATATTTAATAGCGGCAGCAATAAACGGATCAGAAGCGACTTCTCCTCCAGTGGAAGTCAGACTTTTTAAAATTTGGCAACTCATGAGTTTCACCCCACTTCCGGGAGTTCCGTTCCCTCCTGCAATGCTGCTGATACCTGTTTCATTATTATTTGTCGCACCAATGGTACCCGCCACATGAGTTCCGTGACGATGAGGGACCAAAATTGCATTATCATCTACAAAATTATAACCATGTACATCATCTATATACCCATTGCCATCATCATCTATACCATTCTTTGGTATCTCACCCGGATTCGTCCATAAATTATCCTGCAAATCAGGATGCTCCTGATTAATGCCGCCATCTACAACCGCTACAATAATAGCCGGATTCCCATTGTATTGTTTCCACACATCAACTAAACGGATATCCGCACCTTCCCTCTGCCAGGATTCTGTACCGGGATTATCAAAATACCATTGTTTGGATAAATCCGGATCATTGAACAACCACTCCCCCGCTTTGACACCATACATATCCCATACTGTTTCCGGCCTTGCCCTGGAAACTATCTTAGGAACAGGAACAGCCATTTCAATACCATCTAGAAAAGCTACTTCAGCAGCTGCACGAGTCGCTGATGTGTCTTTGGAGAACCAAACATTGTACCATAAATGAAGCCCCTCCTTACGAGTACGTTCTTCAAATTTGCCGGCGTAGGGAAACGTACGTTCCATTCTCTCTATTTTCAAAGAAGAGGCAGCCCGGTCCAACACCTTAATTCCTGTCCTTACCGTGTTGCCAATACTCCTTACCTGCACCTCTTCTGTAGGTTCTTCTTTCAGTTTCACATAAATACAACCCTGAAGTGCATCTTCATCTGATAAATCAAAAATCGGCTGATTCCCTTCCGGTTTATCGGGAACAGAAGGGATTTCTTCTTGATGGCACGAGGCTATCAATATAGTCATCAGAAAAAAAAGGACAGTCTTTTTCATTATAATATTCTGTGTTGTTAGTTGAAGTAGTTAATTATTTCACAAATATAGCGCATTTCCCCGGTCTTGCAATAAAAAGAGGAAACAACCTCATTGAAATGAAAGGGTAAGCCTTTTTTCTTGTATTTTTGTCCGGCTGCGTTCATTGCTTCACCTTGGTGAAGAGACGATTTCACTTAGGTAAACAGCCGTTGTCACATGGGTGAAGCAGTTGCTTCACCCATGTGAAATTTCAAACGGAACGGAGTGAAGATATGATAGGGAACATCAAAAAACGGGAATAGAGTAAACCAACCCGATAGAAATACGTTGCGTGTCCGGACTCATACCTCCCAAAGCCTGCGCACGCCGGGTCAAATGATGCCCTTTATATAAAAGATGAGCAAAAATAAGCAGTTCACTATTACGCATCGGGAAATATTCCACACAAGCCTGCACATTCCATGTAGTACGATAAAGTCCTTTCTCAAAAGGTCCGTTTGTTTTATAGATACCCGCTGTTTCATAAGCACCTTTCAGGTAAAGATTCCAATTAGGATGGATACGATAGTCAAAATTCACCACCGTAGTAAAGTATTCTGCATTCTGCGCCGTAGATGGAGTCATTAAAACAGGACCTTGCAAATCACTGATAATACCTTTGCTATCCAGTCCTTCACGAGAATACATTAAATCAATATAAGCAATAACAGGGCCTTTCTCATAAATATTACCCGCCGTAAAACAATAAAGATTCTTGCCTTCCGCCAGCTGCCCGTATGAGGCCGCATATCGTAATTGTACCGCGTTATCAAAGAAGAACCCGTTCCAATTGACTGTTGACAGAACAGGAACTTTAGCTTTTTCCACTCCTTGTGGCAAACCGTAAAGATAGGTTTCATCATTTTCTCCACTACGGTTATTTACTACCTGAAGCACCAACTCATTGGTGGATGACAGATTGAATCTTCCCGCTACTCCTGCCTGATAGCAACTGATGTTATCATTAAACTCACTATACTCGCGGACTTTGATGGCATTAACATAATATTCATAACCACCCAAAGCAATGTCTTGTTTCCCGACGGTCAAAGTAAACCGGTCAGACATTTTCCAATTCACCAAAGCATACTCAATGGAAGAGGATAAGTTGTCCAACGAGTGAGGATTGCTGTATTTATTAAATGACTGACGGAAATGATAAGAGAATTGTTTACTGAAAGAACCTAATATCTCCAGTTTCACACGATTCAATTTAAAAGAGGCATCCTCTAAATCTCCTTCAATAAAGTTGGTAACTCCCAAAGTGGAGAATTGCAGGTTCATGTGTGCCGAAAGATTCGGATTGCTATTAGGAAACAAACGTCCCACCAAACTACGGATAGAATCGTCCGGACTGATTAATGGCTGTTCTTGCGCCTTCAAGGTCGAAACGGCGCATAATAGAATACAGCATGACAAGAGTAGTCTTTTCATAGGGTATTTTCGTAGTATTAAATTTCGGTTAATGTAATAAATCAGGAATGATAAAAATCGAAGATGCTTAAATCATTCCTCTTTTCTTCAATTCTTCTGCCGCAACCTCCAGCTCTTTATACCATTCTTCACCAAATTTCCGCACCAACGGTTCCTTTAAGAACTTGTATACAGGAAGGTTCTCTTTTTTTCCCAATAACACTGCGGCTTTACATACATCCCAACGATGGTAATTCACCGCTTTGTAAGGGCCATAATCACCTATACGGATGGGGTAAAGATGACAAGAGATTGGCTTATAGAAATCGGTCTTACCTGCCCGGAAGGCTTTCTCAATGGCACAATAACAGTACCCTTTCTCATCATAGCAGGTAAATACACAATCTTTATGATTGACAATAGAAGTTACCAAATCACCTTCTTCATCTGTATAAACCACTCCTTGTTTATCAATTACCGCCCGGGCCTCGGGTGAAAGTTCATCCCAAATAACAGGAAGCACCTCCTCTAGCTTTTCCACTTCCTCTAGTTCCACCGGTGCGCCGGCATCCCCTTCTATGCAGCACTCACCTTTACAGGCATCGAGATTACAAAGAAATTTCTCACGAAACACATCAAAGGAGATTACAACATCATCTATCTGTATCATCTCTTATTAAATTAAAATGTCATTCCGAACAAAGTGGCGAATCCATGCTTCATTACAGATTCCTCACCTTGTTCAGAATGACAAATAAATATACTTCCTACATTATTTTATTAAATCCCGTCCGGTCATGTCAGCAGGCTGAGGCATACCCAGAATGTGCAGGATAGAGGGAGCAACATCTGCCAATACCCCATTTTCTACTTTGGCATTCTTGTTCTCTGTTACATATACAAATGGAACAGGGTTCAAAGAGTGAGCCGTATTAGGTGTACCATCTTCGTTCAGTGCATGGTCGGCATTACCGTGGTCGGCAATAATAATCACTTCATAATCATTAGCTTTGGCAGCTTCCACTGTATCTTTTACACACTCGTCAATAGCCTTCACTGCTTTTTCAATAGCTTCATAGATACCTGTATGACCTACCATATCACCATTAGCGTAATTCACAACAATGAAATCGAACTTCTGGGTCTTGATAGCTTCTACCAATTTATCCTTCACTTCATAAGCACTCATCTCAGGCTTCAAGTCGTAAGTAGCTACTTTCGGAGATGGAACCAAGATACGCTCTTCGGCATCATACGGAGTTTCACGACCACCATTGAAGAAGAAAGTTACGTGAGCATACTTTTCTGTTTCTGCGATGTGCAGTTGAGTCTTACCGTTAGCAGCCAGGTATTCACCCAATGTATTTTGAACATTCTCCTTGTCGAACAGAATATGAACACCTTTGAAAGATGCATCATACGGAGTCATGCAATAAAACTGCAAGCCCGGAATAGTATGCATACCTTGTTCCGGCATATCCTGTTGAGTCAGCACAACAGTCAATTCCTTGGCACGGTCGTTACGATAGTTGAAGAAGATAACCACATCACCTTCTTTGATGGTACCGTCTACGGTAGAGTTATTGATCGGTTTGATGAATTCGTCTGTAACACCTTCATCGTATGATTCCTGCATAGCCTGAACCATATCGGCGGCTTGCTTTCCTTTACCTTCAACCAACAGGTCGTATGCTTCTTTCACACGTTCCCAACGCTTGTCACGGTCCATAGCATAGAAGCGACCAACGATAGAAGCGATTTTACCGGCTGATTTTTCGCAGTGCGCAGTCAGTTGTTCGATAAAGCCTTTACCACTCTTCGGGTCTGTGTCACGACCATCCATAAAGCAGTGGATAAATGTATTTTCAATGCCATATTCTTTAGAGATATCGCAAAGTTTGAACAAATGATCGAATGAACTGTGTACACCACCGTTTGAAGTCAATCCCATAAAGTGAATATTCTTGCCATTTTCCTTTGCGTAAGAGAAAGCGGAAACAATCTCGGGATTCTTCATTATGCTGTTGTCGGCACATGCACGGTTAATCTTTACCAAGTCTTGGTAAACGATACGCCCTGCACCGATATTCAAGTGTCCTACTTCGGAGTTACCCATCTGTCCGTCGGGCAAACCAACGTTCTCACCGCTAGCCTGCAATTCAGAGTGCGGATAGTTTGCCAACAGAGAATCCCAGTAAGGAGTGGGAGTGTTAAAGATTACATCGTCTTTACCTTGATCGCCGATACCCCAACCATCAAGAATCATTAAAAGGGCTTTTTTACTCATAATCTTATTTTGTTTAAAGTTTATCCTTGCTTTTTCCGGGTGCAAAGGTATAAAAAAGC
>OGYD01002371.1_pt1 | contig 12327 bp, 14 predicted proteins | sample 1576441 | NCBI WGS metagenome assembly OGYD01 (sample SAMEA3541537, study PRJEB24748) | human gut metagenome | biome: human gut; feature: human-associated habitat; material: faeces | place: China | collected 2012 | reverse complement strand
TACAGCACAGGTAAGACTTCTTTCTTTACCAGGATAGAATATCAGAAGAAAGCTGCGCTAAATAAAGACATAATAATTATAAAAGCAAAAAAACAATAATATGAAAGGAATCGCCGGGAATTATACCGTTCCAGTTACCAGTACTTCAAAAATGATTGATAAATTCCTGAACATAATAAAATGAAAAAAGTTTTGTTGATAATAGTTTTGTATGCACTCTTTCCAACATGGGGTATGTCAGAGTCTTTGAAAATTGATGTTTATAGGGCAAAAAACCTTGAAAACAAATTAAATTATCGTGACTCAGAGCGAGCATTTAAATGTCTCGCAAACGGAATCAATTTGACAACCACATCAAGATTTTTAAATGTGATGACAGAATTGTATGGAGATTCTATTACACATTCATTTTATAATGAAAAGAAACATGTTAGAATACATATACTCATTAACATTTCAACCAGAGAATGCATTCTGACCATACGGCCTATAAATAAAGATTCTGATTTATGCTTTTATAATTTTATTAAGAATCATCTGCCGGAAATGGTTAGGGCATATTGTATTAAATATGGAAATTTTGTCACATTTGATAGCACAGTCAATGACTGTGAAGAAATAGTATTCGGTTTGATGAGTTTATGGGTACTCAATGAAAACCTTCTTTCCTTAGAGCCAATATTGTCTCATGATAAAGATTTTGAGTTTGAACCAGATGTTTTCAATCGATATAAACTCATAAAAAAATCTGTCCACATTGACCGGATTGTATTAATTGATTATGATGATTATTATTTAATGGTCAGACAAGTTATGACTGGTAAGACAAGTTATTGAGCCTTATTCCCTTCAAAAGAATTGATATTGAAAAGATTCAAATACCGACCTTGTCGGTAAGATATTAAAAGCTAAAAAAGAAACTATAATAAACGAAAAACAATGAGAAAAACAATCTTAATATTATTTATATTCATAGGTTCTTCATTGTCTTTTGCGCAAGATAACAATATATCCATAAAAGAATACAACTATGAGTATTACCATTATTATGGCACAGAGAAAACGTATGTTTGGAATCTTGTGATTACAAATAATTCAGCTGAGAATTATCTTACATGGATAAACAAAAACGACAACGTTATGGACTACGCAGAGGAAACACAGATTAAAAATTTCTTTCGTGCAGGACGCCCTCGCCTATTCTTTCTTTGGTCTGATGGCGAATATTCGGAAAAAATACTTGGTCAGACATTCTTGAAGCTTTTGAAGCCAGGAGAGTCCTTCTCATATAACGTGGTACAAAAAGTCAAAAAAGAGCCTTCTATAAAAAAGAAAATTTCAATTGCAAAAGAATCAGTTGTGCAAATATATACCCAGTTCAAAATTTCAGAATGTTTTGACGTCCCATATCTGTATGCTTATAACAATCTTTGCTTATATGAAGAATAGGTTTCCAAGACACAGTGCCAGAACGGTTGGTAGCCCGACCCGCTCCCTCTCCCCCTACGCCTACTGCGCAAGTGTTGGCATATATCCTAATGACACGAAATACCCACAACCGCCATCTTCCGCTGATATTAAGTATGCAGGAGATGGTGCAAACTATTGCTTTGGAATGAGAGACGGAAGAGTATATATCTACGACAGAGCAGGTGTACAAGCCATTGTCCCATTGAATGATTTTGTAATGCCTAAAATTATAACCAAATGATAAAGCATATATTATTGACCGTAGCTGCAACATTGTTGTGTATCTGCAGAATCGATGCCCAATATAGGTTGAATATGGACTCTATAATAAACGAGAGTATCAGAATTGTAACTAAGGATATTATATCCAAGAATCCAGAATATGCAGAATATGGAAGGATTGTATTGACAGACTATACGCTGCCTCCGTTTTTTAAATTTGACAGTAAAGAAAAGCACCTTGGAATACTTCGCGCTTCTTCTCTGAGCCAAGACGAACTAATAGCTAAGAAAAATCTTGGAGACACAACTATTTGTTTAAATTTCTGCATTTCGTCAGAATATTACTCTTGTCAAGAATTTATAACATTCGAGGTTGCGAAATACTTGTTACATCCGTATAAACAAAAAGACGGAATTCAGATTATTTATAAACTGAATGAAGATAAAAATATTTGGGAATACATCGGCATCGTCAAACTACCCAGTTGTCCACTCTGCACACAAGAAGATGATTTTCCTATCGGTTTAACAAAAGACTCTATAGATATAGAATCTGATGTTTATTCAGATCAGACATTCCATATATACTCTGATTCAAATATATTTTACAAATATATCGCACCTAGCGAGATTATCTTTTGTAAAGGATTGAATGATTATTATAACTTAGTCAACAATGTCGTTATTGACGATATTTCTATAGAGACTTTAACTCGCAAAGTCCTTGAGAACAAGGCTAATGGGAAGTTCTTATTCAACAGTCTCTGTAAAGAGGAGATTGTATCAAACCTAAAACAGACTGACAAAGATGTATTCTATTGGATAACTTGGGACGATATGGACATCTACGGCAATACCTTGTCAATCAAATTGTCTTTAAAAGGTTGCAAATTAGACAAAAACGGGCATCTCAATATTGACAATCTGGGCTATCGTAAATTTAGATACATAATAAATTCAGATTAAGATGCAAATGCTTATGACATCACCCAACTACATCCCAGCCACGCGCCGCATGCACGTGGGCAAGGAGCTGGAGCAGTTCGAGAGCATCGACTGGTATGACAACGAAGCCCGATTCTACGACCCTCTGCTCGTGCGCTTCACCACGCCCGACCCGCTCCCTCTCCCCATACGCCTACTGCGCAAACAACCCGGTATGCAACGTGGACTTGAATGGAAAGAAAATACGTTTTGCAAAAGGAGTGTCCTCAGAATTCAAACAGCAATTCCCTACAGCGATAAAAATTCTAAACGAACATAATATTGGTGGTATCTTTGCAAAATTAGAGCAACGGCCGGAAATTATTTTTATAACAGAAGGCAAAAATCAATTTGATCCAAGCAATAATACTATTAGTTGGAATCCGACAGAGGGAATGATAACTGATAAGCTCTCCTGAAATTATATATAAAAGGAAAATGAAATGAGAAAAATTTTATTGACTACAATAATATTGACAATCTGTTGCAATGTGATTATCTCCTCACGACCGATAGACAGGATTGTGATTTCGTGCATTGCTCCAGAACCTAACGACAGTGTGACAGTCTTTTCGTTTGACAATAAGTTCAACGTAAAAAAGGCAATAAAACAGAGTGTGTCAGTAGACAGTGTGGATTTTGTCAAAGAACGAATCATGGGACTTGAAAAGAACAGCGATTTGGATTTCTCTAATTTAAAAGTTTCCTACAAAATTATGCTGATTAGAAATGATCGGATTGAAGCGACAGTGTTCGGTGGAGAAAAAGGCCTGACAATTCCTCCTTTTGCATATTGTCCCGACCAGACATTGCAAGATTATGCATTTTCATTTTCTGATTTTGAGAATAAAAAAGTTGAGCATTTGTCTGATCTACAGAATATGAAATTTCGCAACGCAAGAATTAGCTGTATCCCTTCTGATATATTTTTCTCATCCGACATCTCACCTGAAGAATTTGAATACACTTGCGATGATTTGAAGAAGGTTGAATATTTAAATGCCAAATCTATTGAAACGCTTTTAAAATCATTGAATTCTTATGTGCCTTCTAATAAAAATGTACTTTTTGACACCAGATGCCAAATCACATTGTTCGCAGAAAACGGAATATCATTCTCCATATTTTTAAACGAAGGCAGAAAGTATCTACTGCTTGACAACTTTTTATATGAAGCCTCAGATAGTCTGGATAGATTAGATATTTGTGAATAACTTTTTAAGGAATAACAATATGGAATATCTTTTAAAAGCGGCATTCGCATTTTTCGACATTCTTATGTTGACCATATTCGTTGTTGTTGGATTGTTTAATTTAGGCAATGGATATCCAACAAGGTCGATATACTTTGAATTATTTTGCTTAGTAATCCCTTTTTCATATGCCATATTCCTATGCCTGTGGTCTTTTATAAAGGTCTTTAATCAAAAAAGACGAGATTGCAATAACATCCCTGAATTTTCAAAAACGTTCATAAATATATTCCGCATACTATGGATACTGATAGACTCTTGGACAATGGCTATGTTTGTTGTAATGACGATGGATGAATTGTCTCATAATACAATATGCAGATCATACGAAATATTTCTTTGGCCAATTATCCCTTGTTTATTTGTTCTTGTGTCAGGGTTCTGCTTTGGCAATTGCATGTTTGATAAAATCAAGAAATAACAATAATATGCGGTTATTCGGCATCATATTACGCATTGTTGAACTGATATTGTTAATTTCAATATCTGTGCTTATTGTTTGTGTATTATGGACTTGTGAAGACAAAGCGACTTTGACTGACTGTCTCAGCGAAAGTGCCGTAGGGCTTTTTTGGTTATTTCCTATAACTATACCAATTGCCGCTTGCCTGCTTGTCTCCCTGTTTGTCTCCCTAATAAAGTCAGTCAAAACAAAGAACGTTTATAATAAATTCATCTTTGGAATCCATATGTTCAACATCTTTGTCATACCACTTACGTTCTTATTTTTACCTTCTTCCGGCGAACCACCTACCGCTCAAGCAATGGCTGACAATTACTACAAACATGCTGAAGATATGAAATGTTTGGTTGAACTAATTGAAGATTATGTTGGAAATGATGGGGGAATTGACTACACCAATGTCAACGGTAAGATATTGGCTCTTTCCATAAAATCAGGAGGCAAATGGATACATCAAAAAGAGATTAATGCCCAATGGCAAAAAGGCAAAACCGTGGCAGGGATATCGCGTCACAAACTGGATGTTCTGGATGCTTATATGCATGCAGCGAATGTTCAAGGTGTCAACTCCTGTGACAGACGATCAATCTCTCTATTGTTTAGGCGATATGGCTATACTAAATCTGTGTATGAAATATATAGGTCGAAAGATATAGCAATAACTGACAGCTATCGGCAAAGCAATTCATATATATTATTCAACGATACAATTGCCCTTGTGTATTACGGAGTATATCCAGGCAATAGTGGATTCCCAGATTACAAACAATTCACTGACCAAATGCGTCAACAAAAACGCCTAAATTGTGATAAACACTAATGCCGGTCAAGATACCGAGCAAGAGCAAGTAAGCACTTAGTCAAGGCGAATGATACAGCAACAATAGCTGCAAGTATGATAAAAGATACAAATACATCCATAAGAAACCATTTATTTTCTTTCGTGACTTTTATATGTTTAATAACACAAATAATAGGTTTCCAAGACACAGTGCCTAAACAGTTGGTACGCCCGACCCGCTCGCGCTCTAAATGTCGACGACGAAAAAAATTTGGCGAGTTTACGGGAAATTAGTAACTTCGCACATAATAATCTTCTAAACATTTTAAAATTATGAATGAGAAAAACGACCAAAGAGAAATAAAGATTGAATTGACTCCGGAAATGGCGTCTGGCAAATATGCCAACTTGGCTATCATCACCCACTCTGTAAATGAGTTCTTTATGGACTTCATCAGCGTGGTGCCAAACGCTCCACAAGCCCGCGTGCAGAGCCGAATCATCATGACTCCGGAAAACGCCAAGACTTTGCTGATGGCGCTCCAGGACAACATCCGCAAATACGAGGCCAACTTCGGCACCATCAAGCCTAAACAGCCTGAAGCTGGAATGCCGGTTGGCAAAGCATAACATATTAATTTTCAGATACGATGGAGAATCCGTTATTCATATATAACACGCTCTCCCGAAAAAAGGAACAATTCGTGCCGCTGCACGAGCCTAATGTCGGTATGTATGTGTGCGGTCCTACTGTCTACGGCGATCCGCACCTCGGACACACTCGCCCTGCCATCACGTTCGACGTGCTGTTCCGCTACCTGCGCCACCTGGGATACCGGGTGCGCTACGTGCGAAACATCACCGACGTGGGGCACCTGGAGCACGACGCCGACGAGGGAGAGGACAAAATTGAGAAAAAAGCACGCTTGGAGCAGCTGGAGCCGATGGAAGTGGCACAATACTACACAAACCGCTACCACAAGGCTATGGAGGCGCTCAACGTGCTGCCGCCAAGCATCGAGCCTCACGCTTCCGGACACATTCTTGAGCAAATCGAGTATATCAAGGAGATTCTAAAGGCTGGATATGCCTACGAAAGCAACGGTTCTGTATATTTCGATGTGGTGAAGTACAGCAAGGACTTCCACTACGGCAAACTGTCGGGACGAAACATCGACGAGTTGCTCAACACGACGCGTGCGCTCGACGGACAGTCGGAGAAGCACAACCCGGTCGACTTCGCGCTGTGGAAGAAAGCGTCGCCAGAACACATCATGCGATGGCCTTCGCCATGGAGCGACGGATTCCCAGGATGGCATCTCGAATGCTCTACGATGGGGCAGAAATATCTGGGCGAGACGTTCGACATCCACGGCGGTGGAATGGATCTTATGTTCCCTCACCATGAGTGCGAAATCGCGCAGTCGGTGGCTCACAACGGCCATGAGACGGTGCGCTACTGGATGCACAACAACATGATTACAATCAACGGGCAGAAGATGGGCAAATCGCTCGGAAACTTCATTACGCTCGAGGAATTTTTCAACGGGTCGCATCCTCTGCTCGAACAGGCTTACTCGCCGATGACAATACGCTTCTTCATCCTGCAAGCTCACTACCGCGGAACGGTCGACTTCTCAAACGACGCGCTTAAAGCCGCCGAGAAGGCTTACGACCGAATCGTTGACGGCTACCGCAGACTCCAGGAGCTGAAGCCTGCCGACTCGTCTTCGGTCAACGTGAAGGGATTCCGCAAGAAATGCTACGATGCCATCAACGATGACCTCAACACGCCTATTGTCATCGCCGAGCTTTTCGATGCCTGCAAGATAATCAACCAGGTGAACGACGGAAAGGCGACACTGACAAAGGACGACATCGACGAGCTGAAAGACTTGTTCCAGGCGTTTCTCATCGACATCCTCGGTGTGCGCACTGAAATCGTGGCTGGCGACGACGCTCAGGCTCTCGAACCGTTTGAAAAGGCTGTCGACCTTTTGCTCGAAATCCGAAAGGAGTCGAAAGTGAAAAAGGACTGGGCTACGTCCGACCTTATTCGCGACCGTCTCGCCGCAATCGGTTTCGATGTTAAAGATACAAAAGACGGTTTTGAATGGTCGCTGAAAATGTAATCACCTTGTTAAAGTTTGTGTATTTCCTTCATTAAAGGTTAATGGGGGGGGGCAATTTAAAATTTTTATTTTGCAGAACAAATTTTATACATTACATTTGTATCACGATTTAGGGCCTAAAGGTCTTATTTTGATAAGATTGATTGTACTTTTTTACAAGAAAATATATTACACTTCAACCTTAATCATTTAGTCTAAATTTCCCTACGTCGTTGACAGAAAAGAAGTATGTGACATATCGAATGGACGTAAAACGACACAACGGCAACGTGTTGCCGAAGAAGCCCCGGACATTGGTCCGGGGCTTCTTGATTTTACGCGGCTATGCCTGCTGAGCCACAAAAACGGCTCAGTAGAAATTTAGTGGGGATAAATTTCTACTGACCCGAAAAAACTGCCGAAGAGCAGTTTAATATGTTAGCACGGGGTTGGATCGCCTACCCCGTGACACCGGTGGCACGCGCAACTACCGCCGAAGTGCGGTTGTAGAAACGTCGAGAACCATCGCCACATACATCGTAGCGGAGCGACGGAACTTTTCCGCAACCCGGTACGCGGAGCGAAACGGATGCGTGCCGGAGGTTCGTCACTACTTGTGGCCGGACGGCTTCCCACGGATGGTTACGATGCCGCTGACTCAACTTTTCTCGCTAAAATATTTTCCGTGATTTATACAACCGCTCTTCGGCGGTAGATTATTCTTCCGCACCCTGACCCCAGGTAGGCTTGCCAACCTGGGGCTATGATTATACAACCGTCCTTCGGCGGTTGCCTCCATCACCGGACTGCCATTGATAAACTGCCGAAGTACGGTTTAATATGTCAGCACGGGGTTGGCTCGCCTACCCCGTGACACCGGTGGCACGCGCAACGCGGTGCCGCTGAAGCACATGGCATCATTAACCGCCACCGCTCCAATTGAAGTAGCATTGCCCTCAACCACCGCATCGGCTGATGATAATCCGTATTATATACGAGGTGCAACCAGTAGAAGAATTTGTGGAGGTTATTCTTAGTTTGATTTTCTTTAACACAATATGGCAGAAATATTAATGGAATTTCACATAACTCTGCAAGGTGATTTTTGGTGGTTTAGGAAAAATGTGTTAGTCCGAATACCAAACTGCTATCTCCATAAAGGTTCGTTTTCCCATCCTTGTGGAAAGCCCATGGCATGTAAATCAATATTGGGATAATCTGCAAGCAACCTGAGCAGCGAACTTTTCAAATCCATACAAGGAGTTATAGTTTGCTCCATATATAATAAGGTGCATAACTGATGGTAAAGTTTGATAGGCTTTTGGGTTGGAGCAATCCAAGAAAGTGGAAGCCGATTTGGCAATTGTGGCTTCAATGCAAAACGCCTATTCCATATACGAGCATGGTGTGCACAACAATTGCGAAGCACGGTTATGCACCTTATCCAACTTTCCAAGTAAGTGTATTGAGGTAGTCCAAACTCTCTTGCCACTTGCTTTTTAAGACGATTGTCCTTAAACAGACAAAATAATTTGGAAAGCGTACCAAACGAAACGACCTCCAATGTTTTCCACACAGGAGGGAGAGAAGGGAAAGTATACTTCTCGGAATGCTCCTTGATGAAATCTTCATTCGAACGAGACACCTCTTTCTTGATATTGTCAAGGCAGCCTTCATAAAAGTCTGCATTCTTGAACAATGATGCATCCATAAACCAAAATGCGCCATGCTCCATAGAAAATATCTGAATCATTTTGGTCCGAAGAGAAATCTCTATATCTTGAATTGCCTTGAATATGAGTTGACGAAGTTCTTTGTCAAAGAGATAAAGGTCGATGGCTTGTTCAAATGTACTACCCAGTTTATAATGATGAAACTGTCTGTCTTCCTCCATATATCGTAGGTAACTGGCAATACGAAAATAACTGATATTGCGAAGCTGCAATTTGACAGTTGCAATATCTTCTATCACCAGCCCTCTGTTCTGGAGCAAGGCAACCTGTTCATCTACGTTTATCGGTTGTTTGTCGTAATCTATATACCCTTTATAAAAAGCGAAGTCCCACCGTGGTACGCATCGTTGAGAGGCGTGGTGGGATTTGTTGCTGCAAAAATACTCTTTTTATTGGAAACTCCAAATATTTTCTTCAAAATCTGCTTGTCAAATATGGGTTTTAACGTAAAAAGTTCTAAGCACATGGCATCATTAACCGCCACTGCTCCAATTGAAGTAGCATTGCCCTCAACCACCGCATCGGCTGATGATAATTCGTATTATATACGAGGTGCAACCAGTAGAAGAGGTTATTCTTAGTTTGACACACATGAGGAATATTTAGAGGGTGTGCATTCTATTTTTCCATGCACACCCTCCGTTATTTTTTAGTTATTCGTTTGCTGTATCAGTTCTTCACGCGCTTCACGCCGTCTACGATGTAGATGCCTTGCTTGCGGGCGGGCACGTCGGCTGTAATGGTGCCGATGCTGTTGTTGTCTGGCGCAATCACCACCTTGTCGGTGACCGCCTCGCCGTTGAGAGCAACGGCGTGCACATTTGCATCAAAGGCTGCGCCAGTGGGCTGGGTGATGGAGCTGCCGTCAAGCACGAGGTTTTGGAGGTCGCAGATTGAGCCACTGCTGCCAGTTGCCTCAACGTATGCGTTGCGCAAGGTCAGTATCTCACCACTCTTGCCATCATTTCCTGCAACACCATATTTTCCTTCCGCATATAGCTTGACGCCTTCAACAGTGAGCGAAGAGGGCAGAAATATTCCACAATTCTCACTCTTCAGTCTGAGAGTACCAGAACCACTAATGGTGGATGTTTTATTTATCGCAATGCATGAAGATTTTGCCGTAATAGTGTTATTGCCTACTACCACAATCTTCAAGCCCTTTACAGATCCATTCCGAATTCCAACATTTTCGCCAGTTGTGTTAATAGTAACATCCTCCATAGTAAGGGTGTTAGTCTCGGGATCGTAGCTTATCTTTCCATCCACACCCGTTGTCCGACTCTCCCTAAAATCCGTTAGCTTGGTTTATGTTTTTTATTCCGGTTTGTTCGCAAAGTTATACAATATATCCAGATTCCAAACATTTATGTCTAAAAAAATTACCCCAATTTTTCATTATGATGATTTTTTACAACACAATCTCGTCATATCACAATCCACACGCCATCATTATCTTTGCCTTCTCGCTTCAAAACATCAAGTTTTTGCAAAACAGACAGATCGCGCTCGATGGTGCGTTGGCTCACCGACAAGATCTCCGACATTTTTTTCCCTGTTATTGTCGGAGACTCGTTAATAAGACGAAGTATTTTCCGCTGACGACCAGTAAGTCTCATCTCCGACACATCTCCGACATTTGTGGTGTCAGCAGAGGCATAGATAATGGTCTGAAACTGGGCTGGTGTTGAGTTGAATTTTGGGCTCAACGCTTCTTGGTATCCATCTAAAGCTTTTGTTTCGTTACAGATGCGAGTAAGACCACTTCCTCGCTTTTCCATATAGTCAAGCTGAGCCATAACATTTGCGAGAATCGGATTTCGTCTTTCGGATGACACATTTGCTATATCAAGGTTTTGAATAAGCGTACCATTGCACATACCACCCGGCGAGGTTACTGTCAGACGATCATCATATATATCAAGATGAACCTCCCCTCCCATAACCGTATAATCCCGGTGAATGAAATGGTTCACCATTGCTTCAAGGACAGCACGCTCTGCATACTCAGGCTTATTCTTTCGACCAGTAGGCAATTTCTCCCAACCCCTTCTGGTGTTAGACTTCACGAAATTCATTGATTCTCGCAATAACATAATGATATTGCCCGTAAATTCGGCATCATTTATTGCATCGCTCTTGTCTTTTCCATCCCAACGCGTGCAATACAACCGAGACTGCCATAAAGGACAATCATCAGAAAACAAAGCGCCAGCATTGGTCAGATAACCTTTGCTTGTTACAAGTCCAAACGAAAGCAGATATTTAGTATTCCAATCTTGCTCAGTTCGTTTTTTAAACTCATTGGCCAATATGATAAAAGAGTTATCATCCTTTTTGTAGTCCGTGATAAGAGAATCATAGGTTTTATTTGAGCCTTTGAGAACCAATCGTACCATATGCTCTGCTGTTGCAGGCACACTTTCATCTCCAATGCGTACAAAAGCGACACGTTGCCCATCACCGACATAATAGTATGGAGTGTAGTTGCCCGCATTTACCTTCAATTGCAAGACATTCATTCCTTCATCTGTTTTATGAGGAATCATCTCAACCTCTGGCAATGGGTCCATATAATCCCGAATCTTATTGCTAATCGTTTCGCAAACACGTTGTATGTCATCAAGTCCTTTAACAATCCCATCATTGTCAACCCCGATAAACAAGGAACCGCCGAGGCCATTGGCAAAAGCGCTCACACTCTTCAGCCAACTTTTCGGTCTTTTCTCTTCTAACATTATCTTGAAATCGTATGCAGTACATTCACTTATAAGATCCGTTGTTTTCATTTTTTATTGAACGTTACTAATATCAAACTAAACGAAATGCGTAGAGTAAAGGTAATTAATTTGCTGCATATTAAGCATAAATTATCCGAAAAAACTTGTCTATGACAACAAATTTTCAATTCATGATGATTTTTTACAACAAAAGAAACGCCCTCCGATTTTCACAAACCAGAGAGCGCATGATGTTACACTAATATTTTTTATAAAACTTACCTTATTGCTACCTTGACGGTGCCTTTCTTGAATTCCACGATATAGACTCCCGGCGACGGCACTTCAACCTGCCGGTTCAAGCCCATTCCGACAAGCATTCCGCCCGCCGAATAAACCTTAATCATCTCTGTTTCACCTACGCCGTCAACGCAGATGCGTCCGTCGCACACAGCCACACTCACACCGTCGCCTGCCACCGCCGACACGCCGCTTGTTGTCAGGTCGCCGATATTCGAGAATTCCTTCCATCCGGTGGCTGCGGCATAGGCTGCCATCGACTCTGCCGGCACACAGAGATGCGCCGAATA
>OGYD01002357.1_pt1 | contig 12399 bp, 18 predicted proteins | sample 1576441 | NCBI WGS metagenome assembly OGYD01 (sample SAMEA3541537, study PRJEB24748) | human gut metagenome | biome: human gut; feature: human-associated habitat; material: faeces | place: China | collected 2012 | reverse complement strand
TCAACTTTTTCAACAAGTGCTTCTGTTTCTTTTCGATACTGTTCGACTTGTGCGTTATAGTTACCAGTCACAACCCAAAAATCCGTGTTGCTGATTTCAGTACCTGCTGGCACATTTTTAGTAGATGTGTAACTTGTTCCCGAATATGTGACAATAGATAAGCTTTCATAACTCCTATTTTTATCCCATTCTCCCACTAAAATAGGAACATATCTGTTACCAATGTAAATGTTATTTTCGTTCATTTTCGTTGTTCTCCTTTCTTAATAAAAAACAAAGTGTGTTTTTAAAGTTATCTTCTCTGTACCTTTTTATAATTTCTTCTTTTGTCAAAAGCTCGTTAAAATTTTTAATATTTGAGTGTAAGGTGTCCATATAGCTCCCCCTTTTGGATAGTATCAAATTCTATTTCATCCCATGACTTTGGGATGTATGCAACAAAATAACCAGTATTTGACAGACCAAAGTAAACCTGCTTTACACTTTCTGCAACATAATCAAGTACAAGTTTTTTGATAAAATCCGTGTTAAAATCAGCAATCCATTTTTCAACATCAGCGATTGCTTTTTTTAACGCTGTTACATCTTCTGACAAGCCATCCATTTCTTGCATTAACTTTTTCATTTCATCACAAAGTTTGCACAAAACTTCATAATAACTCAAGCTTTCATCATACACTAAAGGAAGAACTTTTTGACACCAGTATCTTGTAAAACAAAAATTATCCATAGCTTCACCCCCTTTCAAAAATGTTTCACGTGAAACATTACCATAACTTCATAAACAAGTCTTTTAGATCATCAATAACAAGCATGTCAATGTTCATAAATGTTGAGCGATACTTTTCTAATAATTCAGAACCACTAACACCCGACAGTCCAACATTGTTGGCAATGTAATTTTCAAGCGTATTTTTTTTAGAATTTTCATTCATGGCTTGACTGCTATTATTTTTTTCATTTGCGTTTTCTGTTAGCTTTGAATTACTTGCGTTTGAACTGTCAACGTTTGAATTACTTGCTATTTCATCTACACCACTTTTTTCGTCATATATATTTTTGTGATTTCGTGTAAACTTTGACAGATAAGTGTTATTTTCAACATTACTTAGCGTTCCTTGCGGTGTATCTGATTCTGAAATATCATCATTGCCCGAGGTTACAACTTTTGAACCATAAATTGTTTTATTATCCTCTGTCGCTTTTGATGAACTCAAAGTAGATTCGTTTGAATCTTTCGAAACTGTATTAACACGCTCATTTGTTGTAGCTTGTGCTGTTTGTGCGTTAGATGTCATACTATCGTCACGTGTTGATGACTGCGAAGTGTCAATATTAACAAGTGGGTTGAAAGATAATTTTTCAGATTTGTAAAACTGATTATAATATGGCATTATTTCACTCATTTTTTGATTGAGTTTTAATAACCATAGTCCGACAGTTTCAAATCCTATTTCTCTTGTATAAAAATGTTTTAAAATTTTAGTTTCCAAAACACTCCTATAATTTTCGTCAAAAATTGGATATTTTTCAAAAATGCTGTGACGTGCTTTTTCTACAATATCATCAACTTTTGTAAAGCCTTGTGATTCGTCAAGCCCTGCAAATCGTTCGCATATAAAACGAACTTCTGTGGTGTATTTACTCAAGACTTCCACCCCCTGTATCATCAGTATCTACATTACTTTCATTTTGGTTGTCATAGTCTGTAAATTCGACAGAAATATCAGTACCAAACATAGCATTTATTTTTGTACACGCTTCTTTTCGTGCTTTCAGTCTTGAAAAACGTGAAGCTATCGAGCCTGCGTTCATTTGTTGGACTTCATCACGAACAAGTCTTTCTTTTTTTTGAACTTGAATATTTTGAATACCTAAAAATGTAAGAGCTTCATTGTATAAGTCAGTTTTATATTTAAACAGCTTATCAACAACATACGGAGCGTCCGTTTTTAAACATTCAAGACTATCCATATTAAAATCTTTATCAGCATAAATAAAAGGTTGGTTTCCATCATATTCTTTGTAAAGATTCACTAATGTAAGTTTTTCGTTTTCACTACATTTTAATAGCACAGGTGTTTTTTGTGCTTTTAGATTCGTCATAATTATGCGATCAACTTCATATAGCTTGTAAGCATAGTTTTCTATAAAACCTATTAGGTTAGTCCTTAATAAATCATTGTAGCATATTACGCTATCCTCTATCGTGCATTTGTTTGTATAACCATTATCGGCATATACAAAACGTAAAGTAGGGTTTCTGTACACGTCAAAACCCCCACCAAACGAGCACTTTAAAGATAATATTTTCTCGCTAACGTCATCCTTAAAAAAACAAATGCTACCATTCACACACAACATAAGCTCAATAAATCTTTCATCACAGCTAGCAGGCAAGTTGTTCCATTTAAAAACAGAAATTGCTAAATTCAAAAGATTCTTTTTATAATCTTCGAACGTCCACATATTAGCAATGAGCGACTGCTCAAATTGACGCATTTTTCGTTTACGCAAATTTTTTCAACTCCTCTCTTTACGCAGGTGAATTATCTAAGTCATAATTTCCTATTTCGCTTGCTTTTTTCCAAAAAGTTATACCTGTGTCAAAGGCTTTGCATATTTCGGCTAAATTTTCGACAGGACACGCACCTACAACATTAGCATTTTGTGTTTTAACAAAATTCCAATGCGGTCGACTTGAAATATTAGGTTTTTTGATCCTGTTAGTAGCGTAACCATAGCAAGTAAAGTAGTCATCTATTTGTTTAGCGTATTCCTTTGTCACTTGCATTTTTTTAAAATAAAAACCCATGTTTCTGCTAGCAAGATCAATATTTCCACTATTCAATCCCCGCACTTGATCGGGTGTAGCTTGTGCTGTTATACTGCTATTTAATGTGTTAGTCAATCCGATTGCCCCACCCACAATGGCTACTGGATTGCCTGTAACGATTCCGAATCCAGTCGTAACAGCCGAGGAAATTGCAGATATGTATTGAGTTGTGCTGTTTTGAGCTAACCAGTTTGTGTATCCGTCTACTGTGTATGGCATTTGCGGGAAGTTTTGTAATGTAAGCCTTTCATTATAGTTATAAAGACCAATTCCGCTACCATTGTAACCTACTGGCACTAATGCTATTTGAGCGTTAGGGGATACCACGCAAGCTAATTTTTGAAACTTAACACCATCTGAAAAATATTCATAACGGAAATGAGCAATACTAGATAGACTGTCAACATCAAGATAATTAAACGGATATGTCAAAAGTTTGTTATTTTTTGGCTTATATCCTTTAAAATCATTAGGGCGTTGTTTACTAATAACATCAGATAAAAATACACCACTTCCAAAGCTTGTATATTCACCAGGTATCATTATAATACTTTGAACATTTTGTATTTCTTTTTGTGCAACAAAAGTATGTAAATCTACTTGTAACTTGTCAATATCATTAGGCAATGTATATTCGACAACGTTGCAAGCACACACGCAACCTTGGAACTCTCCTGCGTCATGCCATTTTCCTAACGGTTTGACATTTGATCTTTCAGAAGTACAAAAAAGCAACGCTGTGTTGATATTAAATGTGTCTGATTCAATACCCGAACATATTATATTACCTATGTCGACTTGCTCACTCGTTAGATTATCGCCAACTTTGTCCGTTAAGCTGTGTTCTCGTACAACATATGACTGTTTTATATCGCATTGTAAAAGATAACTTTGTATGCTGTCGATTGAATACGTTATCTCACAACACGTATCAGACACATATTCCACTTTTTCAACAAAAGCATAAAACCATTTTTGCCCATAACTTGAATTTTGAAAAGCTAGATAACAAGCATTGTATAATCTATCTGCTACAGCATTAACTCTAATCGTTTTTTTATTTACTCTTTGATATGAGTTATTTTGAAAAGTAGCAATCGGAGTTTTTGAACCATGAAAGAAAGAATTTTGGTCTGCTACACTCCCAAAGTAAAGTGTGTTTTTATAACTTTTGTCAAGAGCTAAGTCCGTGTAAACTTTTATTATCGAATTCGGTTGCACACTCATATTTTTTCACTCCTTTTTTGTAAATGTTTCACGTGAAACATACAGCCACGAATCGGATTCACGTGAAACATACATTTTTTAAGGAATAGTAATATCACATTTTGCAGTTTTTGTATTATCCAAAACGCTTGTTGCTGTGATCTCTACCGTTCCTGTAGCATCGTCAAGGACTTCCACCAAACCAGTATTTGAAACTGTCACTTTTTCATTGCCAGATTTCCATGTGACTGCTTGACTTGCAAAGTTTTCTGTTTCAACATTAACAAAAAGCTGTAATCTTGCACCGGCTGATAACGTCGCTGTAGACGGTGAGACAGTAACAGATGTTACAGCAGGCACACCGCTTACGAACGTTACAGCATTTGAAAAAGGCGACGTAGAAAAGATTTTCCAAACGTGATAAAAATGATTGTAATACAATCCTTGCTGGTTATAGATTGTATCCATGTTCGTGTAATTGTCATAAATCTGAAAAAATGACTTATCAACTAAAAGGGCAGGAATCTCCGAAAGTGCTTTCATTTCATCATCTGAAATATCTTCATATAAAGAACCTAATAACTCTTTCATTCTTTCAACGTCAATATCTCCAAAATCATCAATCAAGATTCTGTGTGCAAGATAATCAACTTTGCTCATATTAAAAGCCCAAGCTAACACATCAACACTCATTTCTGCCTCAAAGTCTGTAGAAATCAAAATATACTGTTCATCAAGGTTAGTGACGGTCTTAACGCCCATCAAATTGAATTTATCTTTCATAAAAGTAAAGTCGTTTGATGTTTTTCTTAAAACTTTCGCTACTTTCGTTGTTGTGTCTTTGTCAACTGGCTTCACGATTGTTTCGGTTTTGGTAAGACCTTTTAAAATCAAATGTGCAAGCATATATTTGGTTGTAGTAAACTCGTCATACTGTTCGGCTGTAACCATGCTTTCAATGATTCTCGAAAGTAAGTCGTTCACACCGTCGTAACTCAAAAATGCTTGTCGAAGTGTAACGTCTTCGGTTGTCTGCTTGTAAAAAGTTTTAAAATTTACAACGTGAAAAGCTGTTCGAATGTCGGGTGTTTCACGTTTGAATACTTCGCTCGTAGCTGTATCTACGTCATACTTAAATGGCTTTGCTATATTTACAAAAATTTCTTCGATTGTCTCGCCGTAATCCATTTTTCCTTTTTTGAAAATGGATAAAGGATTCTTATAAGATTTTGATGTAGTGATAACATAGCCAATTCTGTTTACAAGAGTTTGCAAAAACTCATTTTTTAATGTGACGTTATCCATTAAAATATTGCCAATCTTTTTGATATCGTCGCCGTCCAGAAGAACTGGCACGTAGTTTTTGTAATTTTGTGAAGCACTTTCACGAATTGCGTTTAAGATCTCTCGCGTCGTGCTAGTTGCGATCTTAGGATTTTTTACTGGTGTTGTTGGCATTTTTAATCATCCTCCTTCTTTTTATCTTCCTTTAATAAGTCGTCAAGTGATGGGATATCTTCCTCTTCTTCCTCTTCTTCCTCTTCCTCTTCTTCCTCTGTGACTTTACCCGAAAAACGTGCAATATATTTTTCACGCCATTTCTTTTCAATGTCCGAAACAGCGTTGTCAATATCTTCCTGCGTAAAACCTTTTTCATTTGAAACGCTGTCCGTTATATCTTCTAATAGCTCAATAACTGCGTCATCCGTTCGATCACCAACGACTTCTTTCACTTTTTCAACAATTTCTTCTGAAGTTTTTACTGCCATTTTTTAACCCCCTTTATATTTTTGATAACAAACCATGTTACAGCACTTGCCACTTTTTCAATGTTTTTTTCTAACGCTTTACAATCGTTCTTGTTGTCGCAAAATCCTAATTCAATTAAAAAAGTCGGAGCATTAAACTGATTCATTATGTAAAGGTTTGTTCTCTTTACATCTCCTCTCTTTTTAATCCCTGCTTTTTTCATTGATGAATAATACTTCCGTGTATTAGGTTTTTTTGCCTTGTAAAGAACTTCCGTTCCATTTGCTGTTTTGTTGAAACAGTTTAAATGCAATGAAACATTGATCTTTTTTAAACAGTCATTTTCTCTTTCTTTTAATGTTGTCAACACGTCAACAGCACCTTTTGCGTTTTCAACTGTGATATCATTAAAAGTAATCTTGTGTTTTTTTAACTTCTTTTTTACCTCTTTTAAGACTTTTCGAGCGAATTTGCTTTCGTCTAAAATTCCTACAGCACCGCAGCCATTTTTATTTGGTGTGTTATGTCCTGCGTGAATGGTAATGTCATACTTTGGCTTGCTCATTTTTTGATCACTCCTTTTTATCTAATTTATCAGCAAGTTTTTGGATTGCAATCGTATTTGCATTTAAAGCTTCTACAAAGCTATCCGTTTCCGATTTATGCTTTTCCGTCAAATCTTTGATATACCAAAGGAGCATTAAACAAAGTGCAATAGGAAAACCTAAAGTCGTAATGATTGTAGTTACATCTTTTACCATTTTTATTCACCACCCTTTCTATCAAATGTTTCACGTGAAACATTCTTTTATTTTTTATGTAAATGAACACTTTTATTGCGTTCAAAAAACATCTTTTTAATTGCGCACATCATTTTTTAATAAAAATAATATACGCAATATATCCACACGAAAGTTGTTGTTTTTACCTAACTGGACGATCAAGCTATATTGTAAGTCGTATTTTTCAACGTTCCTAACACTTATCAATATCAAACAACAGTAATAACTTTCGTTGATACCTTAACTTAGCATATCAATAACTGCATTTTTCACAACTAAATCTTTAAAACGGAATAAACCACGTTCAAAGATCCCCTTTAATGATAATATCATAAGTCTTGTGTTTTTGTCAAGTATAAAATCCATATCATGTAAATCTTTAGAAGATAACAACCTTATTGGATAATCTATATCTACACTATCGTCAACATAATATATATTTTTTTCATAAAAATATCTTACGCAATACAAAGCATTTTCGGTTTTTATTGTACAAACATATCTATTTTTACCTGTCATTTGTTCTATAAAAATTTTGTCATCTAAATAAACATTTTCATTTGCAAATGATAGATACGAGTTATGACAAAATGCTTTATTGAAAATTGATTCTTCTTGTGCCATCTTCGCAGATTCGTTTGTTATCCGTTCCAATATCCAACCATTACCTCTAATATATTTCGCATTTTTTGTTAAACGTTTAGATATACCTAATTCGACAAAATATGGATTGATCAAACTGCAAGAATTTGAGCAAAGTATAAAACGAACAATTCTACTTTGTGTTCCATTACCTCGGCTAATTGATGTTTTTAACGACAAAAAATTTTTTATTTCATTTGGTAAATAAACGTTACTTTCAGTTTGGAACTCGTCAAAGAAAACACTATATACTTGACTAAAAAGATTACTAAATTTTTTTAATGCGTCAACATTTTTCAGCTGAAAAATATATCCGCATTTTAACCAGTCATCAAAACCTTTTTTTCTTATAAACAATGTTGAAAATAGCAAATCTTTTTGATTTTTTTGCATAACTTCATACTCACTCCAGTATATTTTTTCGACTGACGAAAAAGCACCCTGCCAATAATCGTAAATTTCGTTTTTATTACGCACGATAAATCCAAACATTTCTTTTTTCTTAAAGAATCGTTTTATCATATAATTTGTGTAGAACGTTGTTTTGCCTGCACTCCTGTTTGTATTTGAAATCAAAATTTCTGGTTTGTTTTTGTTGATGTCAAGCATATTTAATAGTTTATTTCCGTCATAATATTTTTTTTTGTTATCCATTTTTTTTTTTCACCTCTTTTTTATTATATCATTTAATTTATTTACCGTCAATATCTTTCGTGCATTTCGTAATCACCTTTCACTAAAAGTATTCCCCCCTCAATTCTTTTTTGAAAAAGCTTTGAGGGTACTTTTAATCCAACATTAAAATCATAAATGTTTCTTTTTTTTCTAATAAATTTCTTTTCGTTTTCGTCCAATTTTCCTAATTTTTCAATATCTTCTTTTTTATGCGTCATGGAAGCTATAAAAAGATTTTTGCACCGATCGGGCATACCTGCACACTTTACGTTATAGTAAGGTTCACATTTTTTTTCATCTTTATGCGTGCAATATTCAATATATGTTTTTGCTCTGACAAAATAGCCATTTATCCATCTGTTTTCAATTTTCCATGCGTTAAAATCAGATTCGTGTATTCTAATGCCTTGTATGACATCACCCTCACAATGGATACTGTCAGTATCGGCGTATACAAATATATCATAATTTGCTTGAGCTGATCGGATTTCAAAATCTCTAGCATAACTTGTAACAGCCGAACCGCATGCTATATAACCACAGCGTTTTTTATTTTCTGCAACTGTTTCAAACTGTACACTTTTTGTTTCGTCATCAAGATACGCTATCTTATATGAGCTATCTTTACCAGTCGCAAGTTTACCGTATAAGTTGTTTAAATAAAGCTTTGCAAGCGTTCGAATAGCTCCCTTGCTATTCATCTTTATCTTTTTATACTTATTTATATACGAATCAAAAATACCTTTTATTGTGTAAAACCAACATCCGTCTAGTATTTCAAAGTCAAAAACGTTATAATATTCTAAAAAACGTTTATAATCGGTACAAGTCATAGTCATGACAACAAATGTATCTTTTACTTTACCAGTCTCTTTTTCTCGATAATATCGAGTATATTTTTTTGCTTTTCTGTCATAAAAATCACTTGACGTCAGCATATCAGTGCTTCTGTAAATGTAACTGTCTTTTACTTGCACGAACGGTAAATGATTTTCTTTTAACTTAAAACGACACTTGAAACGTACGAAAAAATATCTATCTTTTCGTTGTGCTTCCTCGGGTATCATATCGCCTATCCAAAATGTTGGAACGCCACAAGGATATACATTTCCACTCTCCGAGTGCATTTGCGAGGGATAAAGTGAGTTGACGTCAGCAGTCAATCCTTTTTCTATTATCTTATTTGCTTTTTTAGGATTGACGTAAACCCAACCACCCCTATATGACTTATGAATATATTCATAAGCGTTTTCAAAATCATCCAAAGGCGTTTTGATTTCGTCTAATTGTGGAAACATTCTATCATAGCTCAAAAAAGGGTCAAAAGCTATATTTTTAAACTCGTTCATACAACACGCTCCGATAGTCAGCTTTAAATGGTTTTGGGTTACCATAATTTCTATTGCTTCTTTTAAACATAAAACGTCATTTACTATGTATTCACGTTCTTCCTTTGATATTTCGCAATTAGGTGAAAAATGATTGTCGTAATCCATTTCAAGTTTTTTGTGTTTCGTATCAAAACTTTTTCCAATCTCCGACAAAGAAAAAGGCAACAGCTTTAAGCTGTCTCTAAACTCAATTATATGATCATTTATTTTAAGCTTTAAACTATACCATTGAACCATCTTATTGGATATTAAATATGTGTATTCGCCATTTTTTAAATCTTTATCTTTTTTGAAAACTGGAATTGCTTTTCCATCTTCTGAAAACTCGTAACGTATACCCTGCTTGTACTTTTCTGAATGCGATAATAAATAGTACATAATAAAATTGCCGTCAAACTTTAAGTTATGATAATAAACAATAATGTTTTTTGTTTTTGCTTCTCTTTCAAAATATTGCATTCCATCAAGGATATTTCCAAAAATTATTGGTATATCCTCAAAAATTTTGCAGACGCAACAACTCCAGACTTCTGTTTTTGTCTGCCCATCATATACCGTAGTTTCAAAATCGGCAACATAAATATTTTTTTTCAAAACTTTCATATCATCATGCTTTCTAGTTTGTTTATTGTTTTGTTGATTTCTCCACCCATATCACCCATGTTAAGAATGAGGTATGCGTCCGTAAATGACTTTTGAACCTTAACGTCCTCACTCTCTTGTTCTATATCGTCAAAATCCTTATTCAAACGCTCAATAATGTTAGACTCTTTTAGATATTTTATATATTGTTTTTCATCAAAGGTATAATTGTCGTAGAGAGTGTCTAACAAAATGCGTTTTATTTCGTCTAAAGAATTTAATAATAATGGTGCACCATTTCGTCTAATTAAGCTTTCAATCTTGTTTGCTATTTCGTCAATGATCGAAAATTCTGACCGTCCAAAATCCCTATAAAAATCCTTTGGTTTTGCTTCTTGAATTTCTTTTAGTCGTTTTTTTGTTACTCGTTTCGGTCTCTCAATCTTGAATCCCTCGGGGATATTCCAACCCCTGCCCTTTGCCTTATACACTCCACCCATGATTCTGCTTATCTCTTTTTGATATAACGCTTGATTCTTTGTCATAATAAAAAGAGGAATGAAAATTTTTAATTTCTCATTCCTCTTTTATTCACCCCCTTTATTAGCAATGTTTCACGTGAAACATTTTATATTCTTATGCAATGGTGCAAGTGAAAAACTCTCTTCCAGAATAGTTTTTTGATGGTACGCCATAAATCTCAATCGGAAAGTCTAAACTTTCATTGCTTTCTTTTGCCAATTCTAACAACTCTAAATAGCTGTCTTTTAATGTTTCCGATGATGACGTATAAAGCTCGTCACCACACACAAAACAAAGAATTGTATAGTCCTCGTTCTCTGCTGCTGGATTGTGTACTTCTAAAATTGCATAATAATCAGGTTTGATTGTAAGTTTTTTATCTTCTGAAAATGCAAGTTCTTTATCAATCTTCTTCTCTCCAGCTAACTTCACCAGTCTTGCGCGTTCTCTAAAATTTAATTCTTTACCCTCTGTCACTTCTGCAATAACTACCTTGTATTTATTTTCCATATTTTTTTTTTACCTCTTTCTTTTTGATATTTTTTTCGGGTTGCTTACTAATCTTCTACAATTTCGCTGTGCTTGATAAAGTCATCAATCGACATCTCTCTAATGACTTCTATTTCATCAAAGCTAATGAGTTGCACGATTTTTACGGTTTCATCTGAAAAATCTTTCATTACTTTTTTTGCCTTTCGCTCTGAAAATTTTCCTAAAAACTTTAGCTTCATTTCTTTTGTTTCGTAAGTCTTTACATTTGTTGCCAGAACCGTAACGATTGTGTAAATAAGTTTTTTTCTAATCATGATTGTTCACCCCCTTTCGTATATGATAGTATCATATATTGCTTATTTTGTCAACAAAAAATTTAATTTTTATATTAAATTAGCAACATATAACTTTCCGTTAGAAATAACAAATTCAGCACCGTATACTATTGCATCTAATATATTTTCGATTGTCCCATAATAGTATACTCGATAATATATTTTATAACCCAATATTAAAATATCATTCATTTTATCGCTCCTCTCTTAAAGTCATATAAAAAACATTGTTTAGTTAATCAAGTATTATCAATGATTTGTAAATTGCAGATCTCCAACGTGACTTCTCAAAATCTTTGTAAACTTCCTTTAAATTAAAATAAACATAAGGCAACTCATAACTCATATATGTCTTTTTAAGATTAGTATAATTTTCGTTTAATGCTATACATTTAATCATTGTTACTAATTGGCTTTCAACGTATGAAGATATATCCAAATCTGATGTATAACACAAACTGCCTAAAATATCTTTGATCTTTTCTATTGCTACTTGTTTGTCTTTTTCAAATATATTTTTCATAAGATCTCACCTCACTTCCATTTAATATAATATTTTAAACCCTCTAAAATATCATTATATGCTTTTATTGTTATTTGCTCACTCCTCAAATCATCTTTTTTATAATCGTACATACAATCTAAACATAAATCTATAAATGCAATACCCTCTTCCACCGTAAAGCCTAAATTTACAGCTTCTTGTAATAAATCAATAGTTTTTTTCATAATATGCTACCTCACTTTCATGTATTATATTTCATCTACTGAAAAAATAGAACCATTGCCAGTTTCATCATTATAATGATTTAAAACGTTAGCAATATCATACATTGATACGCACGATTTTAAATCATTATTATAATTTTTAATCATTTCGGAAAGATACTTCTTGAAATCATTGCTAAGACCACATGAAAGATCTTCTATATCCTTTTTAGAAAACATATAGTATCTTTTTACTAAATCAACATTTGTAAAATGAATTTCGTTATCTTTACTATTTCGTAATACTAACATCTTGCTACCTCGCTTTCATGTTGTGCATTTCTTATTTACAAGTATATTATACAATTTTATGTAAAAAAAGTCAACACTTTTTTGTAAATTTTTTTTGCAAAATTTTGCACAAAAATATAGGCGTTTGGGGAGCAAATTTTTGTGCAATTTTTCGTGTGAACAGCACC
>OGYD01002352.1_pt1 | contig 12439 bp, 8 predicted proteins | sample 1576441 | NCBI WGS metagenome assembly OGYD01 (sample SAMEA3541537, study PRJEB24748) | human gut metagenome | biome: human gut; feature: human-associated habitat; material: faeces | place: China | collected 2012 | reverse complement strand
TAAAATTGCTATGGGTATAATCAAGATTCGCCATTTTTTGCCCGATCATATCGACAATGCTTCCTTGACCTCCCATTGCCTCATACATATTCCAAAAAGCGATATGGCTATCAGCCGCAATGGACTGTTGATAACGGATAAGATTCTTGACTCCGGGCATGGTGCGGAGATCTCCATTCTCGTTTTTATATTCACGGTCACCCACACTGACCAGTAAAATGCTGGTTTCAGGAAAAGCTGTCTTCAAATGCTCTATCACCGTAAGCATCCCTTTCTTATAGCCATCGTATTTTACGCCTCGTTCCGTAGCCACATTCAAACCATATTGGACCACAATCAAATCGTATGGACGAAGACGTTGGAAATCGCGAAGCGTATGTAAAGGAATACTACGTAAATGAAGCCCACTGCTACCACGTACGCTAAAATTATCCAAAGATATTCCCTGCTTGCCATCCATAGCCACTCCATAGAAAGTAGCAGAATCAGCATGTTCCACACTCCACCGTACTTGTCCTATCCTTCCTCTCACCGAAACAGCCTGCACACCTCCTGTTCCTACTTCCTCATGCAACTCTCCTTCCGCAGCATTATTCACTTTAGAACGGACAGCGGCAAAACCTTTATTTAGGAAATAAAAAGTAGAAACCTCACAGGTATCCAGTCGGGAAGCATATTTACTCTGTCCTTTTAACTGCACATAAGCACCTTCACGAGGGAAAAAATAATGTCCGGAAATATCTTGCTGTATTTTATCAAAACCAACAGAGTCATTGGATGAATGACTGCTCCATCCCCCAAAAGTATGGCGTACCGTAGGACGGTAACCGCTGATGGAAGAGGTTACAGGAACATATCCCACTCCGCACCCACCAAATTCTTGTTGAAGCATTTCGCGCAAATCGGCAGTAAAAATATCAGCTTCTATAAAAGAATCACCGAAGTAAGCGATGCGTACAGGGCGTTTCATGGTTTTCACTTTGGAAAGTGCCTCATAAAAATGTTTCATTCCCCGCATGGTGGAATCCGAATAATCCTCAATACAAGTAATACCCGTTTTACATGTATCCACAAAAATAGGTTTTACAGGAGGAGGAAGAACAATGGTGTCGGAATCACATACTTCTTCTTCCACATCCGGACGGATATCAGCCAACAGGTCCACCTTGCGCAACGGTTTGCCTCCCACCGACATGGGGGGAAGGAAATACAGCCCCATTAACGCTCCTACTACGATAAAAGTGAGAAGAAAAGTAGCCGGTATATAGTTTTTCATATTGCTATATTTGTAAATTAACCGCAAAAGTAGTGATTTTTTAGACGGAGTACTTCATGATAGAGGCTAAAAAAAGAAAAAAGACTGCGCCAGAAAGAGGGCAACAGTCTTTTTCTTTAATAATGAAAAGACAGATTCAAATCGTCTTTTCTATGTTCCACACAAAAGCACGTAATCCCAATTGTTCGGTTTCCTTATCCATTTTATGCAAGGCGTCCAATAACGGATCCACTTTGGTGTCATCTACCACTGTCATAATAGCCGAGCACATACCGGGCCACGCGTGACTGCCATAATGCGGTTCTCCTTTTACAGAGCCGCGCCCCTGCAACTGCTGCCAATAACTGAATCCACGACAATTCTGGCGATCCAACAATGCCAGAATACGTTCGTAAAAAGCTTGGTCGAAAGTGATGAAAACAGATTTCATTATTCCATTTTTTATTTTAAGTTCTGTCATCCGGTCCCCTATTCATTTCGATTCGGATAACAAATATATTAATTATTCTTTTTTACCTTTAGTCATCTCTGTCTTATGCGCTTGATAATAGTCATTCAGCTCACGGGCAGCTTTCATCTTCTTACGGTTACGCTTGATACCTGTACCCGCAAATGAACAGTAGAGCACCGGAACCAAAATCAAGGTGAGCACGGTAGATACAGTCAAACCACCGATTACGGACACCCCTAAAGGCTGCCACATTTCAGAACCTTCCCCTCCTCCTATCGCCATCGGCACCATGCCTAGAATAGTGGTTAAAGTGGTCATTAAAACCGGACGTAAACGACTACGGCCCGAAACAACGACCGAATGAATAACAGACATGCCCCGCTCACGACATAAGGTAATGTAATCAATAAGCACGATACCATTCTTCACTACGATACCAATCAACATGATACCTCCCAACAAACTCATGACATTCAATGTAGTCCCCGTTCCATACAATGCCATCAATACCCCACTGAATGCAAACGGAATAGAGAACATAATGATAAACGGATAGGTCAGAGACTCAAACTGGGCAGCCATTACAATAAATACCAATATAATAATCAAAACAGCCAAAGTTCCCAGATCGCTGAATGAATCCTGCTGATCCTCATAAGAACCTGCCACCTGGATACTGATACCGCTAGGTAAATCCATCTTATCAATAATAGACTCACCTGCCACCACCACACTACCTAAAGGCGCACCTGAAATCACAGCGGAAACTGTTACAATACGTTCACGGTCTTTACGTTCAATAGTAGGAGGAGCGGAACGCTCCACCACCGTACCGATATCTTTCACCCGAATCGCTTTACCTTCATTAGTATAAATCAGAATATTCTCCAAACTTTCAATACTGGTACGGAACTGGGGAGCATAACGCACCTTGATATCATATTCGTCACCATCTTCCCGATAGTAAGAAGATAAAGCACCATTAACACGGTTACGCAGATACAAAGCTGCTGTAGAAAGATTCAAACCATGTAAAGCCAATTTTTCACGATCAAAATCCACTTGATATTCCGGCTGATAATCCTGACGGCTGATATTCACCTCAGATACACCGTTCACTTTCAATAAAGCTTCTTTCAATTCAGCTGCAGCTTTATCTGTCTCTGTAAAATCATATCCATAGATTTCAAAATCGGCAGTGGCCTGTCCACCCATGCCTCCACTACTACCACCCAGGATAACCTGAGCTTTATCCAATTCGGGATAGGCTTTCAGATCCTCACGCATACCATCGCAGACTTCTGCCAACGTAACAGAACGTTGATCGGGATTATAAAGGTTGATATTGAATGAAATGATATGGCTACCATTATCCTGAATAGAAGCCCAAGTATTATCTGCATCAGCCTGTCCCACAGTATAGTTACAGATACGCATCACCCCTTCATATTTTTTCAGCCACTTTTCGGTCAATTCCTGAGCCAATGCCTGGGCACGTTCTACGCGAGCTCCGATAGGCAATTGTAATTGAACAGAAATACGACTGTTGTCTTGTGACGGAAAAAACTCTGTACCAATTCCTTTCGCACAAATCAGGCTCAGCAGAAAGAACCCGAAACAACCGGCAATAATAGTCCTGCGGTGACGAACAGCCCAGTTCAAACGTTTCTGATACCAGTTATCCAACCCGTCCAACGCACGTTCTATTGGTTTGTAGAATGTGACAAAACACTTGCTTTGTTTTTTTTGCAAGCGAAGCATCTGCGCACACATCATCGGAGTAAATGACAGCGCCGAGATAGTAGAAATAGTCATAATAACACACATCATCCAGCCCAACTGACGGAACAAAACTCCCGACATACCACTGACCATCGTCAACGGGAAGAATACCGCAATCATAGTCAATGTGGATGCGATAACAGAAATTGCCACCTCATTTGTTCCATGGATAGCCGCCTGTTTCGGCTCGGAGCCACGCTCGATATGGGTCGTCACGTTTTCCAAAACAACAATAGCATCATCCACCACATTACCAATCGCAATAGAAAGGCACGACAAAGAAATAATATTCAGCGATCCCCCATCCGTGATGGCCAAATAAATAAAAGAGGCAATCAATGACATGGGGATAGTGATACAGATAATCACTGTAGCACGCCAACGACCTAAGAAAACAAATACCACCAAAACCACAAACAGAATGGCATACATAATAGTTTCCGTCAAACTGTCGATGGTATTCAAAATATTATCTGAAGTATTCACAATAACCCCCAGTTTCACGTCACTGGGTAGTGACTTCTGCAACTTAGGCAACTGGTCCATTACTTTCTGGGAAATGTTCACAGAGTTTGCACCCGATTGTTTCTGTACAACAATCATAGCTCCTTGCACCCCGTTATTATAGGTTTCCTGAGCACGTTCTTCTACAGAATCGACTACCGTTGCCACGTCACGCAAATACACCGAAGCACCATTGCGTGTACCCACTACGATATTCTCCATTTCTTTCGGGTCCTTGAATTCCCCTTCCACACGCAAGGAATAGGTATTACTGCCCACATCGAAAGTTCCGCCCGGAGTATTCTTATTTTCAGCCCCGACAATGGAGCTGATGGTCTCAATCGTCAAATCATACGCTTCCAGTTTGTTGGGATCACAATAAATATTCACCTCACGTTTTGGCGCACCGGCAATGGACACCGTTCCCACGCCGGGAACACGAGCCAATGGATTTACTACATTATCATCCAATATCTTATATAGAGCCGGCTGACTTTCTTCTGCCTGAACGGACAACAGCAGGATAGGAATCATATCCGTACTGAACTTAAAGATAATCGGAGTATTGACTTCATCGGGAAGTTGTGAACTCACCATATCCAATTTATCACGCACATCATTAGTCAACACATCAATATCATAGCCATATTCGAATTCCAAAGTGATAACTGATATATTTTCTGAAGACTTGGATGTAATATGTTTCAAATTACTAACCGAGTTCAACGTATTTTCCAACGGACGGGTTACGTTGTTCTCTATATCGGAAGCACTGGCACCCTGATAAGATGTCATAACCATAATGGTATTGGTATCAATATCTGGATACAAGTCTACCGGAAGTTTCGACAATGAGAACAGACCAAAGATTGCTACGGCCAAAAAGCATAGCGAGGTCATAATCGGTTTTTTAACCGCTCCTTCGTATAGACTCATGTTTGTTAAATTAAAAATTGAAAATTAAGAACTAAAAAATCATATATAGGTAAATAAATATAGAGTATTATCAACTAACTCTCAATTTTTAATTTACTGCCACTTCCACACCATCGGCCAAACGGGTCTGACCGGCGACCACCACCTGCGAATTATCCTCCACCCCGGAAATCAATTCATATTCGGTTCCCATCCGACGTCCCAATTCTACTTTATTATAGGAAACCTTACCGTCTTTGTAGACATATACATAACGATCGCCCGAACCAGCACGTTTCACAATAGCCTGATCAGGAACTACCACATGCCGCAATGTACCAAAACTCACAGTCACACGGCCAAACATTCCCGGACGTATACGCTGATGGGTATTAGCCAATTTTACCTCTACAGGAAAAGTATGAGTAGTAGCATCAATAGTAGGATAAACCAAACTAACTTTTCCTTCGAATTCCTCATCACCATACACATCAAATTTCACCTTTACGGTCATACCTTTAGTTACTTTCGGGAAATAAGGTTCGGATACATTAATCAACAGTTTAACCGGAGTGATCTGTTCTATGACCAACACAGGAGTGGAGGCGGAAGAATATAAGTCACCGTTATCAAAATTACGCGCTGTAACCACTCCATTAATAGGACTTAATAACTGCGTATTCTCCAACAAATTATTATAGGAAGTACGACGTACATCTAAAGTTGTTTTCGCTGCATCCCATTCAGATTTGGAAGCTCCACCCACTTTGTACAGTTCATCCATACGTCTGAATTCCGTTTCTTCATTTTCTAACTGCAATTTCATTTGTTTCAGATTTGCCGCATCCATCTGTACTAATTTCTGTCCCTTGGATACATGATCTCCCACTTCAACAAAAATACGGTCTATACGCCCGGGAGAGGTCGGAGCTATATTATTTTTCGCTTCCGCTTCAACAGTGGCAGTATATTCCTCTATCTGATCTACATCGCGGGAAGTTACGGAAGCAAGCCGCACTACCGGTTTGTCCTCCATAGCGGTATCAGCAGCTTCCTTACTCTCCGTTCCACCTGAACATGCACTCAGCATAGTTACCACCAGCAAAGCTGCGAATTGAAAATATTTTCTCATACTGTTATCTTTATGTTAATGTGTTATTGTTCCGTTACTTCATCAATGCCTAAGACTAAGTCCAAATCAGCTTTAGCTACCAGATAGTCATAGATGGACTGGTTATAAGTCAGTTGGGCCTCCGTTAAAGCTACTTCCGAACTATTCAATTCCAAGATAGTTCCTTTTCCTACCTCATATCTTTTTTCGGCAATAGTACGCCCCTTCTCCGCCTGAAATACAGCTTCTTTATTACTTACCACCTGTTCCGTACTAGCAGCCATATTATCCAAGTAACTGGTAGCTTGCATAGTGAGCTGCCGCTCTGTATTGATACGGTTCTCTTCCAGTTGCTTCATCTGGATACGGGTCTGTTTCAATTGAGTAAAATTACTTCCTTTGAATAAAGGAATACTTAGATTCAGACCGATAGTAGAATAGGGCCTCCAATCGTATTCCTTGAACTTGAAATTATCATTCATTGAAGTATACATATATTGGAAACTAGCAGAAAGGGTCGGCATAAAATTGGTATACTGCAACTTCAGCGTCTGCTTTAATTGCAATGCATTCAGTTCCAATTGTTTCAACGTACTGTTATTTATCAAATTGTCTGGGCGAGGCATTGCCTGACGAGTAAACATAGACATTTCGTAATCCTTCAGGTTGCCTTCAACCGCTACCTTTACATCAGACTCCATTCCCATCAAGACCTTCAACTGCAGATTTGCCAAATTCACTCCGTTACGGGCAGACACCACGGTAGGTTTCAAGCTGCGCATCTGCACATCCGCACTAATCTTATCATATTCACTGACAGTTCCCTGTTCATATTTAGCTTTCACCACATTATAATTATCTTCACTCTGCTTATAACTTTTAAGCAGCACTTCATAACTGTCTTGTGCCAAAAGCAACTGAAAAAAGGCTTTGGTTACTTGATTTACCATATCCAGACGTGAAGCACGTGATTTCTCTACAGCCAAGTTCACATCCGTACTTGTCAAACTTATACTTTTGTAAAGAGCCGGAGCAAAGACAGGCAGACTGACAGACAGACCACCACTATAAGTATTATCTGTACCGACTTCAATCACCTCTCCCATCATGGCAAATGACTGCTTTTTTATGGCTCGTGAATAACTGCCCACCAAACTGGCTTCTGGGAAAAGACCGGCATAAGCTTCCCGGCGGGCTTCTTTCTTTAACAGGATTTCCTGACCGGCGACTTTAATGGTGGGATTGTCGCTCAATGCTATCCGGACTGCGTCCTGTAAGGTAATCCTCAATGTGTCTTGTGCTTGTGCACTTTGTATTGCTACATAAAGCAGCAAAAACAAGGTTAACGTAGGTTTGCAATAAAATTTCATTAACTATTACTCTTTATTTAGTGACTTATTTAGTTTCTAACCATACTTATTATGTTCGTTTCCTTTTAAATTCAATAAAAAATCATCCACAATCTTCAACCCCTTTTCAGTGGAAATGCCACGCATATGCATAAATACAACTGTTTCATAAATTTCACCAAGCGAATAGGACTTGCATATTTCCGAATGCAATAACAAGTCCATCTGCTCACATACCATGGCGCGTACAATATTATAATTTACATCATTTCTAAAAATGCCTTGTTCCACTCCTTTGCGATAAAATTCCATAGCCGAATCTAAATTCTCCTTCCGGCTTTCATCAATGTAACGCATTACCTTGGGATATTTCTCAATATCCTCAAAGAATTTCCTGTTTGTATTCTGAAAATCCTGAGCACTTCTTTGAAAAAACTTCAAGAGGACTTCCAAAACATTTTCTGCTTTGGAAGCCACTTGAGTCATATATTCCTGCATCTCCTCCCGATGTAGTTTCATAACATCAAGTAATAAATCCTCTTTGTCATGGAACAATTCATAAAGCGTGCGTTTAGATATAGATAATCCGGTAGCAATATCATCCATTCTCACTGTTTTGACACCTTTCTGTGCAAATGCTTTCGCTGCCGCCAAAACAATGTGTTCCTTCACTACCGTTTTATCCGTTCTTTTTTTCCTGACGCTGTTCATTCTTAACATAAAGGGAAACAAAGATACATTTATTTTATAATACCCAACTTAGAATTTCTGACAAACTCTATCAAATGTGCAATTTCAGGACTAAACGGAACCTGTTCTTCAATACGACGCAATGCATCCTCTGTAGATGTATTCACTTTATACAATATACGGAAAGCATGCGCTATATGTTTAATAACCGTTTCCGAGAAACCTTCATGTTGCAACACGGTGGTATTGATGCTATAAAAAGCCGTAGGCTCATGGGCAGCTACACAATAAGGAGGAATATCCTTGGTAAAACGACACCCACCCTGTACGGCAGCATAAGCCCCCAAGCGAGTCTTTCCCTGCATCAATACATTGGAAGTAAGAATAGCATAATCCTCGACTACACAACAACCTGACACCTGCGAACCGTTACCAATAATACAGTTGTTACCGATGGTCACATCATGTGAGATACGTGCTCCCTGCATAATAAAGTTACCGCTTCCTACCACAGTCTCATCTCCGGCGAAAGTAGCGCGAATAATTACCGCATTCTCACGGATTGTATTATTATTACCTATACGGGCGATGGTATCATCACCCGTATATTTAAAATCTTGCGGAGTAGCAGCAATTACAGCTCCGTTATAAATGGTATTTCCGTTACCGATGCGTGCGCCGCTCATAATGCTGGCGTTGGGCATGATTACATTATCATCACCTATCTCCACATTCTTATCAATGTAGGCAAACGGGTGAATAGTTACGTTTTTCCCGATTTTTGCTGACGGGTCTACATAAGCTAACGGACTAATCATATTCATATTATTTTTAAGGTTAATTATTCACGTCCACCGCCCAATGCGCTGTACAGATTGATAACAGCCTGCATACGCTGGAAAGTATCGGATACTTCGTTCAACTGTGCACTCAGCAATGACTGTTGTGCAGTAATGATTTCCAGATAAGTGGCCTTTCCCGCCTGAAACAAATCATTGTTCATCTCCACCGCTTTTTGCATTTCGGAAACCTGTGCCTGGTGCTCACTCAACTTTTTGTCTGCCGTATCATACAGGAACAAAGCATCACTTACTTCCTTACCAGCTTCCAGAATAGTCTGCTGATAATTCATCTTGGCAATTTGTTCTTCCGCTTTCGATACTTTTAAATTGGCTATCAATTTTCCACGCTGGAAAATGGGCTGAGTCAATGAGCCGATAGCATTCCAAAGCATAACGGCAGGATTAGAAATCACTGTACCATTGGAACCATTAGTCCATCCCAAAGTACCTGTAATATTGACACTGGGATAAAAAGCGGAACGCGCCTGATTGGTAGTATAATAAGCGCTAGCTAATGCCAATTCTGCCGCTTTTACATCGGGACGGTTCTCAAGCAACTGTAAAGGAACTCCCACAGCCAAATCTGCAGGCATCACTTGTTCTTCTAATGTTCCACGATCTATATTCTGGGGAGCCTTTGCCAACAATACGGAAATAGAATTCTCAGTTTCGCGCACCTGACGTTTCAAGTCAGCCAATGAAGCCTCCGTCTGATGATAAGTCCCCTTGCTCTGTGCCACAGCAGCTTCGGTAGTCATACCGGCTTCCTTCATTGCTTCCATAGTGCGCACTGTTTCTTTCATTAACGCCACATTCTGCTCGGTCACACTGACTTGACGGTCGAGCATCAATAAAGAATAATAAGCATTGGCTATACCACCAATCAACTGTGAACGCACTGCCTGCTGATAGGCCTTACTTTGCAAATAAGATGCTTTCTGGCCACGATGGGCATTCAGCAATTTGCCGAACAAATCAACTTCCCAGCTTGCAGAAGCAGGTAAAGTATAGTTCTTTACAGGAGTACTTTTGTCCACACTAGTCAACGAACCTTGTGGGGCAAGGGCCAAAGAAGGGAGATAAGACAAGCGAGCTGATGTCAATAACGCCTTCGCCTCCTTCACACGCAGGATAGCAGCCTGCATATCTACATTGTTTGCCAATCCCTCTTCAATCAGCATCTGCAATTTCGGATCACGGAAAATTTCCTTCCATGACAAGTTACCCATATTGGTTGTATCGTTAGCAGCCAATGTATCGTTGGCGGCAACCGGGTCACGATAGATGCCTGTGGCATCTATCGACTCGGGGCGATCGTATGATTTATAGATGTGGCAACCGCTTAATAAAAACGTCGCGCAACATAATCCTATTATCTTTTTCATTGTTCTTCTGTTCATTTACGGGTGTATTGTTCAATTTCGGGTTCAACCTCTGTATTGTCCACACTTTCCCACTCAATCGGTTTGAATTTCTCTTGTAACCATTGGAATACCACAAACAATACGGGTACGATAAAGATCTGGAAAATCATACCAATCAACATACCACCAATAGCCGAAGCTCCCAAAGTACGGTTACCATGAGCACCAACTCCCATAGCCAACATCAACGGAATCAAACCTACAATCATGGCCAATGAGGTCATTAAGATCGGTCGCAAACGGGCCGCCGCACCCAAGACCGCAGCCCAGGAAATACTCATTCCCTGCTTACGGCGATCCAAAGCAAACTCTACAATAAGAATGGCATTCTTCGCCAACAACCCCATCAACATGATCAATGCAATCTGCATATAAATATCATTTGACATGGTTCCTAAAATCATCTTCAAAGCCGGAATATTTCCCAATGCTGCAAATCCGTTTACAAACAGGAAGCTACCCAACAGACCGAACGGTACTGAAAGCAATACGGACAAGGGCAGAATGTAACTTTCATACTGTGCACTTAGCAACAAGTAAACGAATACAAAACACAGAATGAAGATGATACCTGTGGAACTGCCACTGGTAGATGCCTCTTCACGAGCCATACCTCCCAACTCATAACCATAACCGGTAGGCAAATTCTCTTTGGCAACTTCCGCAATAGCCTGCAAAGCCTGTCCGGAAGTATAGCCACTGGCAGGAGCCACCATCACTTTGATAGAAGTATAAAGATTGAAACGGCTGATAACATCCGGTCCATATACTTTCTTGACAGAAACGAACTGGGAAATAGGAGCCATCTCATTCCCATTACGTATCTTGATACTATTCAAAGATTCCAGATTCTTAGTTGCTTCGGGTTCCGCCTGAATCATAACACGATACATCTTACCGAAACGGTTGAAGTTAGAAGCATACAAACCACCGAAATATCCCTGCATGGTAGTTAGAATATCACTGGGGCTGATACCTGCCTTTTTACAAGCAGCAGCATCAATATCCAACATATATTGGGGGAAGTTCGGGTTGAAGGTAGTCTGAGCCGAATTAATTTCGGGACGTGCCTTCAACGCATCCATATAGTCCAAAACGACGTCATAAAAATGATTCAAGTCTCCACCGGTCTTATCCTGCATATTCAACTCGATATCACTGGATGCCGAATAACCCGGAATCATAGGAGGAGCAAAGAACAATACCTGCGCATCCTTGATGATCTTCTGTGCACGCATAAACAACGTACCTACCACAATATCCGAATTCTGCATCATGGAACGTTCTTCCCAATCTTTCAGTTTAATAATGATAGAACCGTAAGAAGGACCCTGACCACCAATAAAACCGAAACCGGAAATCACCGTGCGGGAATCTACAGCCGGTTCGGCAGCCACCAAGCTGTCTACACGGTTTAAGATTTCCATTGCACGTTCCTGTGAAGTACCAGGAGGCAGTGTCACTGCACCCATAATGGTACCGGTATCTTCATTAGGCACCATGCCCGTCGGAGTAACCTTCATAAAGAATACCAACAAAATGATAGAAGCGGTAACCAACCCGAATGACAACCATTTCTTATGGATAAAGAACACTACATGCTTCTTATACTTCTTCAATATAGAATCATAAGCCGCATTAAAGGCTGTATGGAATCGTTCCACACGAGTACCATCGCCCCTTTCCGCCGAAATTTTCAGATTCATTTTCCGGTCTCCTAATTCATACACTAGCATAGAATTGCAAACTTGTTAAGACAGAATCCATCGCACTTTTTTTACCTCACTCACACTTTTTTTCCATATATCTGATACTTTTTTCTTTTCCTTTTATTTTTTGATGTTATCTATTTTTTGTGAATGGACATCAACCCGCGTTTATGCTATACTGTCTGCAAAGACGCTGCTAGCTTTTGCTTCATGCGTTAAAAAACATTTTTGAAATATAAAGGAGGCTTTTTTATGACAAGTTACACTCCAAAGGGCGTATGTTCCCGTCAAATTAATATCGAGGTTAATGGTGATACTATCGAGTCCGTTCAGTTCGTTGGAGGCTGCAATGGCAATACTCAGGGTATCTCATCTCTTGTTAAGGG
>OGYD01002351.1_pt1 | contig 12444 bp, 18 predicted proteins | sample 1576441 | NCBI WGS metagenome assembly OGYD01 (sample SAMEA3541537, study PRJEB24748) | human gut metagenome | biome: human gut; feature: human-associated habitat; material: faeces | place: China | collected 2012 | reverse complement strand
GGAAAATGAACCATATTAGTACTGATATATATAAATAATTTAGATCACTTACTTATCTGTGAACATGATTCTGACGGAGACCATATTTATGGGACTTTCCAAATAGATTTCACCTCGTGGAATGGAGAAGAACTCTTTTATTTGAAAGATAGTGGGGCTATAGTTTGTTCTTTACGAGTTAAAGAACTCATTGAAAGCCACAATATTTCAAATGTTTCTTTTGAAGGCTTAGATAAATATTAAGAATTGACTATGATGAAATTTATAACTATCAGCATATATATATCATTATGTATTTTGTTCGTTGGTTGCAAAAAAACGAATTCCTCCACAAACGAAATGTGTAATTGTTCTGTGGAGAGCATAGAGGATGAATTAGAAATGCTATGTTTAAAATCTAAAAATGATTCTATGACGCTCTCCATGGAGATAACTTCTGACAACATGGTCAATGATTACAACTACAGATATTTGGGCTCATTACAAGTAAGCAGCAGAAAGTTTGAGGTGTTACAAAAAACAGTATTGTCTGGTCAGTATAAAGATGCTCAACGAGCATTAGTTTCTATTAGGTTCTTCACAAATGGAAATTTATTCGGAGAATATACTGGATTGAACAACTTTTATTCCGTAAAGATTTCCTCTAACAATATTTGCATCTATAATGTAGAAACAAGAAGTAGCAAAAAAATCAATATGAAGGATTCGATACCACAACTATTATTCTTCCATTATAACGATAAGGATAGTTCTTCATGCGGAGACCTGTTCTACTTTCGCAAGAATTAGTTTTTTTTGTATTATACTATAATAAACATTCACTTTCTGTGGAATTGTAAATCTGCAAGTTCAATTTTACACAACTATGGAAGAAAAAATAAAGTTAAGAGATAAACTGGTAGATATTGCGTTACAATGGCAAGCAAGTTTTGGGGTTGCACCGTCTATTACAAGTTCCATTTCTGAATATGATGCTGCAATGTTGGTTGGTATGTCTGAAAAAGAATATTCTGACTACATGAAAGATAAAACTGCTGTTGCCAAAGGGACGGATTTCGTTTATAGAAATATAAGGTATCAAGTAAAAGCCAATCGTCCAAGCGGTAAAAAAGGAAGTAAAGTAACGATGGTTCCCAAAGCCTCGAACTACGAATGGGACAGGTTAATTTGGATATTATATGACAAAAATTATGTAATGCAAGAAGCATGGGAATGGTATATGAGAGACTATAAAATGGCGTTTGAAAACAAAAAAAGATTATCTCCCCAAGACTACAGGAGGGGGTATTGCTTGTATCATAGGTAACTGGAAATCGTGGATTCAAAAACAAAGATTATGGAAGAACAGAAAATACAACAACTCAATCGGTTCAAAATAGAGAAGGAAAACACCATACAGTATCCCATAAAAGAATTATTGAAAGATTCCATTAACGACTGGATATTGTCTGACATCCAACAGATAAATGTTAAATTGGTGAAAGAACTGAGACTCATTTCAAAAGTACACAACAAGGATGATATAAAAAGGCTAAAGTGCTTAGTAAAAAATAACAAAAGCAACTTACCCTCTATGCTTTATGATGAACTAAAATCCGCAGTGAAAGAAATTGCAGAAGACTTCCAATGGGTATGTAGCAAAGACGGACAGATAATCATGAAGATTGAGGACTGGATAGAAAATGCCAGATTGCGCCTCGGCAAAGAATATCCTGATGTCCTCATATACATAGGACGTAGCTTTGTGAATCCCAAGGAACTAATTATAGGGGGTGTCGTCAATGATGATGATGAGCAAAAGTTATTTGAAAACTATTTCAATAACCAAAATCCACCAATTCCTATTCATTTCAAAATAATTGTTCAAAACGAAGAATAAACCAAGTAAGAAATCATGAACAACGATATTTTGCTTTCTACGAAATTTAAATCCATAGGAGAGGACGCTACTGTCAGTATGCCTTCCCAAATAAAGGCATTGTTTGGCATGAACCCACAAATTGACGTTCGCTTGATAGACTATGACTATATAGGAGATGCAAAAGATGATGATTACACCTCCTTTGCAGAGAAATTATATAAGGCAAATCCTAATGCTCATTACATATTGGTTACGCATTCCAATGAACTTAAAGACAGTTTGTTGGTAAGAAAAACTTTTCATTTTGATTTGACTGGATTTTATTTCAGTGAAGAAATCCAAACTTGGAGTGTTCCCATAAGCAACAATACCATCGTGTTCTTGGGCGTTATAGAAATAGAAACTTTTGAAGATTTAAAGACTGCAATTAGATTCTTGTTTTCAGGAATATATGATTCCCAAAACTTCCTAATACAACATGGTAGTACCTTTGCAAAAAGCGAGATTGTGAACCTCTTGGAAAGGGCTTTGCTTCCCATAAAGAATAGGTATGGGGAAAATCAAGACGTAATTATATCTATGGCCTCAGTATGCCAGCATAAAAAAGATATAATGGTTTTATATCCTTATGGTGGTACAGATTTCGGAAGTTTTATGCTATTTGTTGTGTAGGTTGGATATAATCGGCATAACAGCATTGTTATTTTCCACAACTCTGTGCAATTATCCGGTTTTGTCATTTCAAGAGTATGGCAAAAGAACATATATTCATTGCAAACATGCATCTTTCCGTGTTGGAAAATCAATTGCTTAGTTCCATTTTTGCAGATTATATTTCTATTTTGTCTAAATTACGACGGAATACAGCAGATATTCAAGGGATTTGGATGGATTATCAAAATAAAACGTTATTTTTGTAGTATAAAAACGATAAAAATATGAAGTTAAGCACTATGAGAGAAATAAATCCCAAAGAAACCACCCGTGCATATGCATTTGAGCTTTGGATGAAAGCCCCGATGCCAATGGTTACGTTTTTCAAGATTTTGGATGTCAGTCGTCTTGTTAAAATCAGCAAAAAGTCAGGTATGAAATTCAATATGCTGATGTGCTGGTGCATCGGCAAAGCGGCAAGCAGTATCAAGGAATTTTATATGCTGCCTGTCGGAGACAAATTGATGCAATATGATGCTATTGCGGTTAATACCATTGTTATGAACAAGGACAATGAGGTCAGTTCATGTGATGTGCCGTTTTCTGAAGATTTGCAGCTATTCAATGAAGATTATCTGAAATTGACAACGGAAGTAGCCCGAAGCTGTGAGAACCACGATTTGACAGAAAGCATGGTAATAGGGACTTCCGCACTGGCCCAATATGAAATTGACGGTGCGGTAGGTATGTACAGCGGTATCTTCAACAATCCGTTTATGATATGGGGCAAGTACCATAAAGGTTTCTTCAGAACGACACTAACGGTTTCATTCCAATTCCACCACACTCAAATGGACGGGGCACATGCTGCAAAGTTCCTGGATCGCCTGCAGCAGGAAATCAATAAATTACTTGTGTAGCGATGAATATGGAAAAACAAAGATTGATACTTCGTTCCTGGACAGAACACGATGCAGAGTCTCTTTATAATTATGCCAAAGTTCTAGCTATCGGCCCTATTGCAGGATGGCCTCCTCATACATCTGTGGAAAACAAAAACAAAAAAATATACAGGAAAAATTAGACAAAAATCCGGATTATGTAATGTGTAAAAAATAACTTCCGCAGTTTTCTGCGGTTAAGAGCAACATTTGACGAGATAGTTCCATTTGGAGAGCTCATCATCAAAAATGATACGTTTGCTCTTGTTTGATTCGTAAGATTCTTCAATGGGTCTTTTCGTTTCATACGTTCTTTGATTTATTGTAGCGATAATGGAGAGTCCTTTCTTTGTGACGGTAGCCTCTGCTCTGAGAGTGTAAGCTAAACTGTGTCATGCTATCACTGTTATAGTTTAATGCAGTTTATTTGCATTTTGTTCAGTATAGTTTTCCCAATAATGAAGATTTATACTATTTTCTCCATTTAAATAAAAATCCGTGGATAAGCCTATGATTACCCACGTTTTTTTTGTTGGTATGCTCGGCATGAGCTTATCTAATGGGGCAAGTCCCTAATAAGCCTGGTGTGGGAGGTCGGTAAATGTGAAAATAGGAGGCAACTGCCTTTTATGATTAGCATTTACCTCCTACCCGATTCGAAGCGAAGAATGCGCTTGTACCCGTTGGTCGTTGTCTATTATTTCTGATTAATTTTCTTTTTAATTTCATTCACCTCTTTAAATAGGCTATTAGCAATGCTATCTTTAATTGCTGCCATCTGTATCATTTCGTTATGATAGCGAATTGAGTCCTCGTAAATATTTACATGAGTTCTCACTTTCTCAATAACTTCTTTATTTGGGCATACAGAAAAGTTCTTTTCGATGTATCGAACATTGGGGTCGTCAGATGGAAGAACCATCTTCAATGCCCTATACTTCAAGTCTGCCTCCTCCCAATCTTGATGCTCTCGCCATTGGGTAAGGTTACCCCAAATTGAGATAACAAGAGATAGGAGCAAACCACCAATGAAGAGAAGAATATACTTTGAGGTTGGCTCAAAGCGGTGGGTTACAACTTTCTTTTGAGGTGAATTGTTCATCACTTTAAGTTTGTCCTGCAATGCCTTCGAGGAAACATCATTCTCTTGTCTCATCTGCTTGACGGCATCAACCAAGAGCTTGTTTCGCTGCTCATTTTTTCCAAGTTCAACCTTGATAACGTCAGCAAAAACGACAATGGCATCTCTTAATTTGGATATTTTACCAATGACTTCCTCTTCTTTGCCAAACATAGCAATGATAGATTTCTCCAACTTGGTTATGTCTGCACTTGCAGGAGCTTTTTCCGTTCCTGCATTCTTCGAGGAGGCAGAAAGTTCATCGACTTTCTGCTCCAATCTCTCAACTGTGCCATAGATGGCTTCCAACATTTCTTCTTTCATCTTTCTTTTCTTGTTTGAATGGTTTGTAACTTGCATCAAAGGCTAAAGCCTCTTCTGCGTTTCTTCTTGGCTGATTCATCCTCTGGGAATGGCTCAAAGGTCTGAGCGTTGGCAGGAGCAAAAAGTCCTATGGAAGAAATACCATTCCATGGGTTCTGGTTGCTCTCCGACATGAATGGCAACAGCTCGTCCTTGAAACTACCTTGCTCATATTGCTGAGCAGAACTGGCTCTTGCTGATAAAAGGTTCTCCGTTCCCTCAAATCTCGCATTCAGCTTGCCAAAGCTATAGCCTCTGCTAATCTGCGTACCCTTGAAGCTATATCCATCCTTGCTGAAACGGATGCCTTGTACCTTGGTTCTCTCCTTGTCCTTATAGACAAGCTCCAAGCAAACACCTCGTTTTGCAAGTTCATTCTTGAACTTCTGCCAGCTATCTGCAACTTTTAAGGCATCTTTGACTGCATTGTGAATCTCGTATTTGGCACGCTCAGCATTGCGTAACTTGCGAGTATTAGTATTGCTCTTGTCTGTTCCGTAAGTCAATCCATACTTGGATTTTAGAGCCTTGGTCACTTGCTCATTACGCCTGTAATCATTCCTGTCTGATATGAGTTTGCCCTCATTGTTGATGCGGTTATATACGATATGGCAATGTGGATTGTCCGTGTTGTGATGCCTTACGATAATGAATTGGGTATCGTTGATACCCATCATTTGCATGTATTCAAGGGCTATCTTAGCCATGAAATCATCCGTCAAACGTGGCTTGTCCTCGGGCTTGAAACTGAGTGCAATGTGTCCCACAGGCTTCTTAATCCTTGAATTTAGCTGCCTCTGTAGCTCGAAACTTTGCGTTATCTCGGCATTCGTGCCGAGTAACACACCATCCGAGGCGATGATTTTCGCCTCGTCCTTGCCTGTAACATAGCGGATGCAACCACTAAATGAGCTGCCTTTCTTTAGCTTGCCTATCATGTGGTATCCTCCTTTCTGCCCATACTGCTTGGATTCGGTTTATAACTTGCTTGGCGATACTCGCCAAGGATTTCTTTCAATCTTCTCAACAAGTCCACCACATATACATGGGTCTCATGGAAACCTCTCTGATGCGACAGCTTGGTAAGTTGGTTGAGGTTGTTCGCCATGCCAATGAGGTTCTTGGCGATGGCTACCGTCTCTGCGTTGTGTCCGCTGACCACCGCGCCGTTCAAGGCGGACTCTCGGATATACTCCGCCAACTTGCGGTTGGCTTTTCTCGCCCTCAGTCTCAATGCCTCGTAGCTTGGCTTCGAGAACTTCACCGTGACAGACTTCGACAGCTTGCGAACCCTGCCTGTGGGCGGTCTTCCGCCCTTTCTCTTGTCTTGTTCCTGTACGTTTGTCATTCGATACACTGTTTACAGTTGGTACACTTATTCTCTGCGACCGTTGGGAGCAAAAATTCTCCGCCCTCATGGTGGAGCGAGGCGTTTTGGGGTTCCCAAAACATAACCTCGCTCCCTCTCAGAACACGTTAGTTGGAACTACAGCCTTTCAGCTATCCACGTTCAAGGTCGCAGACCTTAATTCTCACAATTTGCGCCAAGCCTCGAAGTCCTCTTCATAAAGGCTTAGGTGGTGGCGCACGATGTTCTCGATGATGCCCGATACGCTCATGCGTCTCCCTCCGAGGATGCGGACGACACGATCAAGACGGTCTCGTACATCGGAACTGACGAAGACTGGCTTGCGGTCGTCAATCCTTGGAACCTGGAGGAAGGTCTGCTGATACTCCTCCAATGTCGCCTTGCGCTGCTTGCCACTGATGCGCTTCTGCGGATTCGGTGGCGATTGAGCCTCGTTCGTTGATGTTTCCTCTCTATAGGGAGTTGTTGCAGCAACTTTCTCTACAATTGCTCTCAACTCTGGGTTCTCTACATCATCATAGAGAGAATTACAACTACTTGGATTGGCTTTGTTGCCATACGTAGATGGGTTAACAAAATCCAAATACTCTTTTTCCATCAGCTCCTTTTGCCCAGGAGCCAAGACTGCATCTTTTGTTCTTGCCATAGCTTATGCTGTTTTATTTGTTAGTATAGTGGTCACGGTTTGCACCATTGACCGATTGTCGGGTGCAAAGTAAGTGTACTGAGTGCAGCCATGCAACTGATTGGGTGTAACGTGGCAATTTAGTTGTGGCTTGCTTATTTGCATACCGAGATAGTTGTGAGAACTTCAACGTATTTCTCAACTCATCATTGTTCATGTATTCGTTGCAGTCGTGCAAGTTTTTCTTGTTGTTTTTGGCGTTAAAGTCGGCAAACCCCGGCAACATACTGCCACAGAAATTGAAAACGCTTGTTTTTAGATTGCCGTGCCTTATCTTTGCACTCACAAACGTGGAGCACAGCATATGCGTGGAGCTTTGCGACATACAACATAGTATTAACTTAGAAAAAAGAAAAGTATGGGATTCATCGTATTCGAGGAAGAGGCATTCAACTATCTTGATACCCAGTTGGAGAACTTCGTGAAGCGCATGGACAGAATCCGTGAGCGCAGTGAGGACAAGACCATGAACAAGTGGCTCGACACGCAGGACGTGTGTCAGACGCTCAACATCTGCCCACGGACAGTGCAGACGCTTCGGGACAACGGAACTTTGGCTTATACGCAAATCAGCCACAAGACCTACTACAAGCCGGAGGACGTGATGGCTATCGTAGCAGTAGTGGAGGACAGGAAAAAGGACATGCGCTTTCGCAAGCGCACAGGTTAGGCTGTCAATATGCAACAGCCACTTAATCCAAAGCAGCAAGTAAACCGAGTAACGTAAGTATCAACAATAAAACGAGACAACTATGAGCAATGAAGTAATGACAAGAAACAGCGAGTGGATGAACCACATCGTGAACCACCTCAACCGAATGGTTGACAATTTTGAACGTGCCGTGATGAACTACCGCCCCATGCTTGGCGGTGAGCGGTTTATGACGGACAAGGAGCTTTGCGCCAGGCTGCAACTGAGCCGAAGAACCCTGCAGGACTACCGAAACAACGGTGTCATCCCGTATATTCAGCTTGGCGGAAAGATACTCTACCGCGAGTCCGACATTCAGAAGATTCTGATGGCTAACTATCGTGAGGCGTACAGAATGAAGGGCTTGTAGGAGAAATACATGTCCTTGATGAGTGGGGTGAAATGAACAAGGCGACAACGTATAACTTACCGAGCGTGGTTGTTATAGGTTGTCGCCTCGTTTTATTGGCTATACCGAGTTGGTCGTGTTTGCCGAGTGTTCTCCGTATGGTCTGTATAAAATCTAATACCATGCTAAAACACACTGCGGTGGTTCGCCCAAGTGGCTGGAGGCGCAAAGCCTCCAAGGAACGTTGCTTTATGGCAGGTCTATGCCATTGCATTCTCTGTAAAGATACAGACCAGTTTAGTGCGGCTTGTCTGTCTGCCGATGACGGACTGCATGATGAACTCCCGAAAGGCTCTGCTCTCAATGCTGTCAATACGGAAGGCTACCGCAATGACGAGTTCAAGGCTATACACATCATAGCTGATGCGGTCGTTCTTCCTGACATGACGGCGTACACCCTGCTCTTTCAGAATGCCATCCTTGAATACAGCCTTGACAGCCTTGCGCACATAGTAGCCGAATACATTATACATGTCGGCAATCTCCTGCATGGTCATCCATACAGTATCGGTCGGCATGGATACCGTTCCGCTCTCGCTGATAGTTATAACACCTCTGTTCATTTTTCGTCCTCCTTATTTCTCTTTTGGTCAGTTTCTTTTGTTTTTCTGCGTTGCATCAGTTTGTCCATGTCTATGGAAATCTTGTTATCGGTGATAACGGCATAGATTTGGGTGCTTCGCAGATTGGAATGTCCCATCATCTTGGCAACGCTTTCCATTGATATGCCCGAAGTAACCATGTTTACTCCGAATGTATGTCTTGCAACATGTGCGGTAAGGTTCTCATTGATACCCAAAGCCACACCGAGTGAATGAAATTCAAACCACATGGAATCACGTGAAGAAAGAGGGAAAACAGGTTTGCTATCATCCGCTGTATTGTATAGCGACATTATTTGTTCAGCTATCGGATGCAAGGGAATGAACGCTTCGTTGTTGGTCTTTGCTCTTTTCTCACGGATGTATTTTCTACCGTCTGCCGTCATCCCGATATGGTGTGGATACAGGTTACGTAAATCGACATAAGCCAAACCTGTAAGGCTGGAGAAAACAAACATTCTTCGTGCCAACTCCAAAGCCTTATCCTCCATAGGAGTCTCCATAATGAGCAGCAAGTCATTTCTGGATATATGTCTACGCTTTGGTGAGCCTTTCTTTTCATATCCGACATCTTCCAATGGATTGAATTTCAGCAGACCTCTGTCAACAGCGATATAAACCAAGCGTTGCAGCCAACAAAGATTATGGTTCGTATTGGATGCACTATACCCTTTGCCAATCAAGAACAACTTATAAGATTTGCCAAATTCCTCAGTCAAATCTTCAAATGCAATGTCATTCATTCCTCGTAACCCGATGAACTCTCGCAAGTTTAGCTGCGATGTCTTAGATTGGCGATAAGAAGATGTTGAGTTAATACGGATAGAGCGCAGCCTAAGGCGTTCACGCTCCTCCTCGCCAGTGGCAAGCAATGTCATCGGGATAGTATTTGCATCAACAATAACATTCTTCAGAATCTCGGCGGTAACGATGCCCTTTTCCTTTGTTGCCTGCTCGTAGGCTTCGTCAATTCTTTGTCTGAACGCTTGCAGTAGTCCGTTCACTCTTGCATTCCTGGCTTCACCTTTTTTCGTGTCCCATTCTTCGGGAGCACAGTAAAGACCTGTTGCTATGGCTGACACTTTGCCGTCAATCGTGATACGGCAAAATATAGATGTGGTTCCGTCTGCCTTTACTCTGCCACGGTTGATATAATAAAACTGCTTGTATGTACTTCTCATTTTTATGTTCCTTTCTTATTTTGTGATAATATTACAGGACAAACTTGAAGTCCTTGTTGGCTTCGATGAACTTGTCCATATCCTCAAATAGCTTTTTCGGGGTGACACGTGCATAGATTTGCGTGGTCTGAATGTTGTTGTGACCAAGCATTCTGCTGATAGTCTCTATCGGAACACCTTCTTCGAGCGTAACGAGCGATGCGAAACTGTGCCGTCCAACATGATAGACCAAATCCATACTTATGCCAGATAGTACTCGGAGACTTTTCATGTTACCTCTCAGCACTCGAAATTCCTGTGGCGGTAAAAGAGTAGGTCTTGTCGGGTCTTTGTATTTCTCCAACATGGCAAGCGCCTCTGGCAGTAACTTCACACGTGCAAGCATCTTGTTCTTCTTTCTGTGGTATTTCAGCCAAAGGCTGCCCTCCTCATCACGAAAGAGGTTTTCTTCCGTGATGGAAACCGTATCGGCATAAGCCGTGCCTGTATAGCAGGCGAAAAGGAAAAGGTCACGGGTCAAAGCCAACGATTTTCTTCGCTCTGGTATTTCGAGGTCACGAATTTTCAGGAAGTCCTCACGTGTCAATGCCTTGGGTGGATTCTCTTTTTTTTGCGGTAGCTTGAAGTGCATGAAATGATAACGCTCGGAGTGTCCTGCCTTGAAAGCTATTCGGCAGGTCTTCTTCAAGATGGCGAGATAGTGTCGGACTGTATCAAGTGCAAGACCTCTCTCGTCCAAGCAAAAGTCCATGTACTCACGGATAAACAGCTCGTCAAGCTCACCGAATGCCACATCGTCAGTTCCATAACGCTTCTTGACGAACAATCCCAATGTCAGGCGAGTGTACTGGTAGTTTGGCAGCGTGCCTTTCTTGTAGTCGATGCCGATTCTTGACTCAATGTCCGCAATGATGGCGTCAAGCTGCTTCAACAAGGTCATCTGAGTGTCTGCACTGCATTGAAACAGATCCTTTATCGCCTTTGCGTCAAAATCCGTCTTGCGCTCCATAAGTGACTCGTAGGCTGAGTTTATTGCCAGCAACAGCTTGTCAATCTTGGCGTTCACTTCCACAGCCTCCTTGCTCTTGCCGTCAAGTCTGCTCTCACGTGGATTCCATAACTTTGGCGTACATGACAACTTGCAACCGAACTGCGCCATTGTTCGGTTGAGGGTGATGCGTCCCATGATGGGAGCCTTACCGTTCTTGTCCAATCCGCTCTTTTTGAGGTAGAGCAGCACCTTGAATTTTTCAACTTTCATCTGCTTACTTTTTTAGTTTGCAAAAATAATCAATCAGTAAGCATTCTCTGTCATTGAATGTTGTGCAGAACAGTGCAACAAACACTGGTGACAAACTATTTGTTTTTCACCTCGTTAGCAGTATTGGTTTCGGTAACTGACCGCTAACGGTTTGGTAACTGAAATAACTCAATAGACTGCTCGGCTTTGCTTTGCAGCCAATTGGCAGAATTATGAAATATTGCTCATTCTCAACCACTTGCAGTTCATTTCTCTCATCTTCACTTTCCGTTGCTTTTGCTTAAATTGTGCACATGAGCCGTCATTCGTTCGCAACCTCGGTTTGCCTCTCCAACGGAGTTCCAATAGAAACCGTGAGTTCAATGCTTGGTCACAAGGACATAAAGACAACTCAGGTGTATGCCAAAATTACCAAGGAGAAATTGAGTAAAGACGTGGAAAAGTTGTCTCAGCAAATAAATAACATTGAGGAATTCACGTTTGGAAATGTTTGCAACGATAATACTAACACTATAAATGGCAGAGTATGAAACGACAAGTGATAACAATACAGGAAGATATGGTCATCTACGCCCCACATCATGGTGAGGTGTGGATGACAGTTTGGGAGATTGCCGAACTGTTGAATGTAACAGGGACAGCAGTGAAGAATACCATCAAGCGCATTTGGAAACAAAGTGTGCTGAAAGACTTCCGGCATTCTCAATACATCAAACTTGAAAATGGATATTCTGCGCATGTCTATGATATGGAAGTGATTATCGCCATAGCACTTCAAATGGATACATACCAAGCCTTGTTGTTCAGACAATGGTTTATCAGTAAGGTTGTGAACCGCAAGGATTGCCAAGCAGAGCAAGTAAAACACGAGTATCCGATGATTATTGTGATGAATGGAACGATGCCAAGAGGTGCAAGTTAGAATTTCTCATTTTTTAATAAGATTCCTACACCTTTATAATATAATAGCGTACAGGAGAAACGATTTTTGTCGTTGTACCGCACCGCCACAGGAGCAAGATACTGCTGAAAAACACGAAACAAAGAATATAGAAACAGAACAAAGCATAGTTGGAAAACAAGCACGCTCCGTCTGTCGGTTATGACACCTAATTATATATAGGGGTATCTTGATGTTTTTATCATAATAAGATACCCCTGTTTTTTACATGAAATCTCAAATTTGTAAACATAACCCCATCATAAAAAAAATGAATAGCAAGTATTCCTGCTGAGTTTATCAAATCATGGACATTGTTGTTGATGACGACTCTACCATCAGCTCATATATACCTTTCCGACACAAG
>OGYD01002344.1_pt1 | contig 12492 bp, 13 predicted proteins | sample 1576441 | NCBI WGS metagenome assembly OGYD01 (sample SAMEA3541537, study PRJEB24748) | human gut metagenome | biome: human gut; feature: human-associated habitat; material: faeces | place: China | collected 2012 | reverse complement strand
GGCGTCATGCTGGATACGCACAACTTCACCCGCTCCGCCGGCGCACAGACCTTTGAGGTCGCCTACTACCTGTACAGCCGCGGGGCGCACACGGGCACTGCCCGCGAATTCTTCAACGAACGCATGGACGACGCACCGTAAAAGTAGCCACCACCGCTATCAATTTGTTCTCTCAGATAGAGAATCACCCTACCTTCTTCGCTCCCACCGTCAAGACGATCCTTAACGGCAGATACATGGAGAAGCTGGGCTTCCGCAAAGTCATCATGTGCGATGGCAAAAAATTTGCTCTGCACAGAGACTGTGTTGCTTATGCGAAACAGCTGCTGGCGGAATATCATGCGTAAAAAAGACTCCACTCTCTCGAATGAAGTCTTAGAAAATTTGAACTCGAAGTTCTCAGAAAATCACCCGTATCGTCGTTCCTTTTCCGGGTTCGCTCTCCAGCTGCAGTTCGGCGTGGCTCTTGGCGATGATATGTTTTACGATAGCAAGGCCCAGTCCCGTGCCGCCGGTGGATTTGGAGCGGCTCTTGTCCACACGGTAGAAGCGCTCGAAGATCCTCTCCTGATGCTCCTTGGAGATGCCGATGCCGGTGTCTTTTACCACGAGATTGGTATGTCCTTCTCTGGAGTAAGTCTGTACATCCACACTTCCTCCCGGATTGTTATACCGGATCGCGTTATCGCACAGATTATATAAAAGTTCTTCCATCATCTGGCGATTGGCTGTCACATAGCATTCCGTGCCGTTCAGCGCTATGGTCACATTGTGCTTCTCTGCACTCATTTTCAGCATTTCCACACAATTCTGCGCCATTTCATGAAGATTCAAAAGCTCCGTATCCGCTTCCTCTTCCGTTCCGTCCAGCTCCGACAGCCGGATAATATCGTTGATCAATGTCAGCAGGCGGTTGGCACTGTTGTGAATTCCGTGGGCGAAACGCACCGTATCCTGCTCCGAAGCCATGCCGGTCTCGATCAGCTCCGCATAGCCGGAAATGGATGTCAACGGGGTCTTCAGTTCATGGGACACATTTGCACTGAATTCCTGACGCATTCTGGCATTTTTCATAATGTCCTCATGTTGTTTGCGGATCATGGTCATGAACGGTGTCAGTTCCTCATAGGTCTGCATCTCTGTACATTCCCCGATATTCTGTGCCAGTTTCTCAATGGGAGCCACCAGCTTCGTGGTCAGCACTCTGGCCGCCACCATGCACAGCACCAGCAGCACCACAAAGATCCCCACCATCATGGGCAGCGCCTGACTGAAAATGCTGTAAATGCTTCTGGCATCCTTGGACAGTCGCAGGATGCTGCCATCTTCCAGACGGATGGCATAATAAAAGGTGGACTGGGACAAGGTCTCGGAATTCCGGACTGCTTCACCTTCGCCGTCCCGCATGGCTTCCTGGATCTCCGGACGGGAAGCGTGATTCCCCATGGCCACAGAATCTGCCTCATTATCATACAATACCTGTCCGTCACTGCCGATCAGCGTCAATCGCAGATCCGATTCCACCGGCACTCCGTTTTCCTTGATCTCTTCTACCGAAGAACAGCTTTTTAACAGGGAACCATAGCTTTTCAGATCCTCCAGCACCTGTCTGCGGAACAGATCATAATACACGACTGTGATCAGTACCATGGTAAGCAAAATCGTTACCGTGGCAATGAGGATCATCATTTTGTTAATCTTTTTCTTCATCTTCTGTTACGCTTTCTCGCCGTTCATAATGTATCCCACATTACGCACGGTCTTGATCAGACTGCCCTCTTCCTTCAGTTTCTGCCGCAACGTCTTGATATGCATGTCCAACGTCCGGGATTCTCCCTCAAAATCGATCCCCCAGACGCGGTCCAGGATCAGTTCTCTGGTGGTCACAATGCCCGCATTGGTCATCAGAAGCTTTAACAGCTCATATTCTTTGTAGGTCAACTCCACAGGCTCCTTGCCTACCGCGACAGAATGTTTCTCTCGGTCCAGCACAATGTTCCCCAGCTTCAGCACCTTATCTTTTTCCTGACTCTTCTGACTTCTCCTGAGCATTGCCTTTACCCGGGAAATCAGTTCCATGACACCGAAGGGCTTCGTAATATAATCATCTGCCCCCAGATCCAGTCCCTTGACCTTGTCGATCTCCGTGGTCTTCGCCGTGACCATGATCACCGGCACCAGCACCGTGTCCTGTCTGGTACGCAGCTTTTTCACAATGCTCAGACCATCCTCGGCAGCATGATGTCTAATAAAATCAGATCCGGTGTGGTATCATTCAGCGCCTCATAGAAATCCGTGGCGGAATCAAAACCTTTTACCTCATAGCCCACATTGGCCAGGGCAAAGGTCTCGATCTCCTGAATATTTTTGTCATCCTCTACTACATAGATCAAAGCCATCTCACAGCACTCCTCTCTGACTGTGCTTTCTCCTCTTAACTATACCTCGGTAAATCCTCACTCCGCAAGCAGTTTTGCATTCTTTTCCGCAAGACGTTCCTGCTTTGTGGGCGGTAACTGGTATTTCTCACGGCATGCCAGCACTTTGCTCTGGAAATCCTTGTTATCTTCCTGGCGCAGTTCATCCAGGTAAGCGTGGGTATCGAATTCATCCTCATTCACCTGTACCAGACAGACTGCAATATTGGAGCAGTGGTCGCTGACACGCTCAAAGTTCGTAATGACATCGGATAAGATGAAGCCCAGTTCAATGGTACATTTTCCCTTACGGAGTCTGCGTACATGGCGCTGCTTCACATCCAGGCTCAGTCCATCGATGACTTCCTCCAACGGCTCCACCTGTCTTGCCAGATTCAGATTTCCGTTCTTAAAACTGGTCATGGTAAGATCCAGCACATCGTGTACCGCTCTCTCGAATACCTTCAGTTCCTCCTGCGCCTTCTCGGAGAATACCAGCTGCTTGTCATGCATCTCCTGTGCCGCTTCCTTGATGTTGCGGGCATGATCGGAAATTCTCTCAAAATCGCCGATGCAGTGCAGAATCGTATTTAAAGTCTCACTATCCTTATTGGAAAGCTGTTTGGAACTCAATTTCACCAGATAGGTTCCCAGTTCATCCTCGAAGCGGTCCACATCCGTCTCCATCTGTGCCACCTGCTCTGCTTTCGCCTCATCGAAATTATGCAGCAGCTCCATAGCCAGATCCATGGCTTCCCTGGACTTATCCGCCATCACAGAAGCCACCAGTCTGCTCTGCTCTACGGCATAGGCAGGCTTCTCCAGGAAACGTACATCCAGTAAGCTTAAAGTCTTGTCTGTCTCGGACATTTCCTTCACGTCCTCATGGGTCGGCAGCGTCAGGCAGGCTAGCTTCACCAGACCGTTGGAGAAGGGAAGCAATACCAGCGTAGCCGCGATATTGAAGCAGCTGTGAACTACTGCGATTCCAAAAGGTGTTGCCACTTCTCCCAGAAAAGCAAAGGGATGAATGGCATTGACCGTATAGAACACTCCCAGGAACAGGATCGTTCCGATAATATTAAAATACAGATGAATCAGAGCCGCACGTTTTGCATTGCGGGAAGCACCGATACCGGAGATCATGGCGGTCACACAGGTACCGATATTCTGTCCCATGATAATGGGAACTGCTGCGCCAAAGCTTACCGCTCCGGTCATGCACAGTGCCTGCAAAATACCTACGGATGCGGAAGAAGACTGGATCACCGCTGTGAGAATGAGTCCTGCCAGCACACCGAATACGGGATTTTGGAACTCGATCAGCAGATTGGTAAACTCCGGTACCTCTGCCAGCGGTGAAACTGCCGCGCTCATGGAATCCATGCCAAACATCAGAATTGCAAAGCCCACCAGGATGGTTGCCGCATTTTTTAATTTGTCTTTATGGGAAAACAGTAAAATACCCACACCCACGATCGCTAAAATCGGGGAAAAAGAACTGGGCTTGAGCATACGGATCCAGAAAGCATCACTCTCAATGCCCGTCAGACTTAAGATCCAGGAGGTCACCGTGGTACCGATGTTGGCACCCATGATGATACCTACTGCCTGTTTCAGACTCATAATACCGGAATTGACAAATCCGACTACCATAACAGTGGTAGCGGAGGAGGACTGGATCACACCGGTGACCACCGCACCCATGAGCACTGCCTTTAACGGGTTGTTGGTCAGTTTCTCCAGAATGCGTTCTAATCGTCCGCCAGATGCCCGGGACAGTCCGTCACCCAACAGATTCATTCCATACAGGAATAATGCAAGTCCTCCTACCATCTTCAGTAAATCAAAAAAGCTCATACTCTAATCCTCTCATTTTACATAACATACTTTACATTTTTGGTTTCTATCTACACTTTATCTTGCTTATGTAAAATGCGTTACCAGTGAATGTAAAATTTATGTAAAGTTGCAACGATGCAGAGCCATGAACTATTGTTCTATGCTCGTCAGATGCTGGCATCTGTAAGAGCATATGACAATAGTTCTTTGACGAGCAAGCCTCAATGAGCAAAAGGAACGCTCCGCAGGAGCAGTTTTGCGAATTGGGGCTCTGCATCATTACCGAGATTATCGAATCCTAATACAATCTCGCACCTTCCATATCTCCGGTCATGCGGAAGATGGCCCACTCTGCGATATTTACCGCATGGTCGCCCACTTTTTCCAAATACTTTGCCATCATCAGATAATCCACCACACGATCCGCATCCAGGCTCTGCTCTCTGATAGCCTGCATCATTCCCGTTTTGACTTCGTTGAAGAGATCATCTACCACATCATCATGTTCTACTACTTTTCTTGCATTTGCCTCATCACCTTCCACAAATGCCTCCACCGAATTGTGGATCATCTCCTTGGCTTCTTCCATCATCTCCAGCAACAGATGTTCCTGTTTTCCTTCGGGATTCATGTTGCCCATACGCAGGTACAGTTCCACAATATCTGCCACATGGTCTCCGATCCGTTCAATATCCGGTACCACTTTCAGCGCTGCGGATACCAGACGCATATCTCTGGCCACCGGCTGCTGTCTGGTCAGCAGGCTCAGACACATAGCTTCTATACTTCGCTGCATATCCACCATGGTATGATCTGTATTCAACAGCGTCTTCAGAATGTCTTCTTTGTTCTCACGAATTCCATACGCCATATGGTCATAACTGATCTCCGCATGTTCTCCCATCTCCGATACTTTATTTTTCAAAGTCTCAAGATCCTGCTCAAATAATACTCTGGGTGACATCTCCCATTCCTCCTATCTTTTCATTCAAAATCAACCAAACCGTCCGGTGATGTAGTCTTCTGTCCGCTTATCTTTGGGTCTTGCAAAGATCTCGGAGGTTGCATTCTTCTCGACCACTTCTCCTACCAGGAAAAATGCGGTGTCATCCGATACGCGGGCTGCCTGCTGCATATTGTGGGTTACGATGACCACGGTGTACTTTTTCTTCAGTGTCTCCATCAGTTCCTCAATCTTCAATGTAGAAATTGGATCCAGTGCAGATGTCGGTTCGTCCATAAGCAATACCTCCGGGGATACTGCCAGGGCTCTGGCAATACACAGTCTCTGCTGCTGTCCGCCGGACAGACCCAGTGCGGATTTATGCAGACGGTCCTTTACTTCTTCGAAGATAGCAGCACCCTGCAGGGAACGTTCCACGATCTCATCCAGTTCCTTTTTATTCTTGATGCCATGCAGTCTTGGGCCATAGGCGATATTGTCATAGATAGACATAGGGAAAGGATTAGGCTGTTGGAATACCATACCCACCTTTTTACGAAGCAATGTGGTATCTACCCGCTTATCGTAAATGTCCTCTCCGTCCATGATCACTTTTCCTTCCACTCTGCAGCCGTCCACCAGATCATTCATCCGGTTCAGGCAGCGCAGGAAAGTGGATTTGCCGCAGCCGCTGGGACCGATAAATGCGGTAATGGCATGGTCTGCAATCTCCATATTTACATTTTTCAGTGCGTGGTTCTCTCCGTAATGGAGATTTAAGCTTTCCACGGTTATTTTACTGTTAGCCATAAGGGTATCTCCTTTTTGTGATTTCTCTTACTCTCGTCTCAATTTATTTGCTGCCAGCTTGGTCAGCAGATTCAGGATCAATACAATAACAATAAGAACACATCCGATTCCAAATGCGTTGTCATATTGTCCCTTCTGCATCTGCAGATACAGTTCGATCGTCAGGGTTCCGCCGGACTCCATTGCTTTGTGGGCCAGCTTCGCCAGATTGTCCCCGAAAGCCCCAGTGAACTTCGGCAGCTTATAATCGCTTCCCGCGGTAAATAAGAGTGCAGCGGATTCTCCCACGATACGTCCCAGTGCCAGGATGATACCGGTGACGATACCCGGCATGGAGGACGGCAGAAGGATGGTACGGATCATATGCCATTTCGTAGATCCCATTCCCAGCGCACCGGTACGATAGCTGTCCGGCACGGTACGCAGTGCTTCCTGCGTATTTCTGGTGATCAGGGGCAGCACCATCAGTACCAGGGTAAAAGAACCGGTGAGCAGCGAGTAACCGAATCCCAAAGTCTCTCCGAAGAAGATCATACCGAACAGGCCGAAAATGATAGAAGGAATACCGGACAGGATCTCGGTGGTAAATTCAATGAGGGAGACCAGCTTGCCGGGTTTGGCATATTCGTTCAGGTAAATAGCGCTTCCCACACCAATGGGGGTTGCGATCAGCAGAGTGATCACGATGATGTACAGAGTATTTAACAGGTTGCCGGCAATACCCGTGGTCTGTTTTCTGGCACTGGTCACAGTCGTTAGAAATGCCCAGTTCACGGTGTGAATGCCTTTCACAAAGACATACAGGATAATTCCCAGCAAAAGTGCCACCGCCAGTGTGGCGGAGATGTAGATAGCTGTCAATAGCAGTATGTCAGTGGGGCGTTTTCTTTTTACATATAAGGTGTCTTTATCCATTGTCGTCCGCCCCCTTTTTCAGTATTTTATTCAGCACTACATTAATGATCATAATGAATACAAACAACACCAGTCCGATGGTAAACAACACCTGTCTGTGCAGTCCGGAAGAATATCCCATCTCGCTGACAATGGCTGTGGTCAGGAATCGCACGGAGTTAAAGGGCAGGGGTGCATTCACGCTGCTGCCGGATACCAGTGTGATAGCCATAGCCTCTCCGATAGCTCGTCCCACTCCCAGAACGATAGCGGTCACAATTCCGGATTTGGCTGCCGGAAGGATGGACCGGAAAATGGTCTGCACATGAGAAGCTCCCAGTGCCAGGGAGGACGATTTTATTCCGGCGGGAACGGCACGTATGGAAGTCTCGCTGATATTGATCACCGTAGGCAGGATCATAATCGCCAGGACGATCACTGCGGACAACAGGTTCGCACCTCCGGTGAACTGGTGTGTCGTGGATCCTTGGAAGATCAGTCTTTCTAGTTTATACATGAGAGGATTCAATAAGTAGATTCCCAACAGTCCGTAGATGACGGAAGGGATGCCGGCTAGCAGTTCTACCGCAGGCTTTACAATGGCTGCCAGGGGCTTAGGTGCCACCTCTGCCAGAAATACCGCTGTCAGTACGCCGATGGGTACACCCAGTAAAATTGCCAGTGTTGTACCAACGATAGAAGTCAGGATAACCCACAGAATACCGAATTTCGGCTCTGCCGCCGTCGGCATCCATTCGGTGCCGAACAGGATCTCTCCCAGACCCACTTTTAAAATGGAGGGGGTACCGCTGATGATCATATATAAGGTAATGGAAACTACCGCCAGTACGGCGAAGAAGGCACAAATCGTAAAGACTATTTGTGCCACAGTTTCCACTACCGCTTTGTTTTTTCTGTTTCCCATTACGGAAGAGTGTGTTTGACTATTCATCGCTTTTTCCTTTTCTCGATTCCGAAACTTACTTTACAGTGATCAGACCAACTTCGGAAGCGATCTGCTGTCCTTCATCGCCCATTACATAATCGAACCATGCCTGTACCAGATCGTTCTGCTCGGAGATCTCACCTTTGGTAGCCATTACGAAGGGTCTGCTTAAGAAGTAGTTACCAGCCTTGATGTTCTCTGCGGTAGCCTCTACGCCTTCCAGGGAAAGTGCCTTAACACTATCATCCAGTGCATCCAGGGAAGCGTATCCGATAGCTCCGGGAGTGGATGCTACTTTAGCGATCACAGCACCGGTGCTGTCCAGTTCGTTTGCATATTTGCAGGCATCCTTCAGGTCAACCAGCTCTTCAAAAGCACCTCTGGTACCGGAACCTGCCTCACGGCCGATCACGATGATAGGCTCATCTGCGCCGCCGACTTCTTTCCAGTTGGTAACTGTGCCATTGTAGATGTTCGTCAGCTGCTCTTTGGTCAGATCTGCTACTTCATTAGCAGGATCTACACATACAGCAATACCGTCAATTGCTACTATGTTCTCTGCAACGCCTGCTGCCTTTTCCTCATCCTTTAAGCTTCTGGAAGAGTTGCCGATATCGGCAGTTCCGTTGGTAACAGCTTCGATACCTGCACCGGATCCTACGAACTCAGCAGTTACGGTTACATCAGGATATTCTTCCATGAAAGCTTCGCTCAATGCATTGGCTAACTTCTCCATAGAAGTACTTCCCACCATGGAAATGCTGCCGGACAGATCTGCGGTGGTTTCAGCAGGTGCTGCTTCACTGCTTGCTGCCACAGTGCTTTCTGCTGCGCTGCTCTCTACTGCGGAAGGCTGTGCTGTGGTTGCATTACTGTTGCCGCATGCAACCAGTGTGGTTACTGCCAATATTCCTGCTCCGATCAGAGCTAATAATTTGCTGTGTCTTACTCTCATAATAATGTCCTCCATGTGTTTGTTTTTCTTTCTCTTGATTACGCAATCATACTAACATGGAGGAAATTCACATAATATCACAGTCCGGTAATTTATTTGTAAGAATTAGGTAAAAAGGTGAGCCGTCAAAATGGCGACGGATGCGTAGCAGACGCTTTTATGAATGCAGCGTGGGCTGAACGTAAATCAGATGCTCTCCAGAATGCCGTCAGCAATTGCCCGGGCAATCTCATCAAACCGGCTGTCAAAGAGTTCATTGTCCGCGTCCGTATTGATAAATCCCACTTCTACCAGCACTGCCGGCATATTTGTGCTGTTCAGCACCACCAGATTCGGTCTTTCATTCACTCCCAGATTCACGAATCCCACCTGCTCCAGTCCGGCATTGATGTTGTACGCCATCCTGGCTGCCGCCCCATAGCGGTTGTAGACCAGACTCTCCACTCCGCTGTACTGGTTCGGATAAGGACTGGAATTGCGATGGATCGAGACAAAATAATCTCCTCCCACCTCATTTCCCTCCTGCGCCTTCTGATAAGGAGACTCGTAGATATCTGTGGTCCTGGTGTAATACACATCCACTCCGTTTTCTTCTAAGATGCTTCCCACCGCCAGTGTCAGCGCCAACGCATCCTCACTTTCTTTTCTTCCCTTATACGTGGCCCCGGGGTTTGCACCACCGTGCCCCGCATCCAATACGATCAATGCCATAAAAAAACTCCCGCATATCCTTTTGTTTCATGATATGCTGGAGTTTCCTCTTTTAGATATTTTTTGCTTACTTTAAAATTGCTGCCGTCACTTCCTGCGGAATTACAAATTCCGGCGCCCCCATAGAACCGGGAGCCACTTCGTATTCATCAAATGCTATGACCAGTTCGTTATTTTCATTAAAATAGAAGTTCGTCTGCTCCGTGATCCCCTGGAAATTGAATTCCGGCATATCTTCGTTATCCAGAAAATAGATCACGCCTTCGTCCGCCGCCATCTGCTCCCGCATCTGGGTCTTAATGTTCTCGCTGATCGCGGAAATATAGTCGCTCCCTTCTGTAAACAGATCTTCCAGCGTCACCACATTTCCCGTCTGTTTAGCAATCGTATAAAATTGATTATGTTCATAGCCGCTGGCTTCCGTCTCCAGGGCACTCAGCTTCACTGTATAATACTGTGCATTGTCCGTAACAACCTCCTGTGTTACATGCAGTCCATGATACCCTTCCTCGGATAAGGTATCCTCGAACCGGCGGATTAGTTCCTCTACCGTAGCCTCCATATCCTGATTGACCGCTTCCACACCGTCTTCCGACAGCTTCGCCTCCGCAGCCTCCTGTCCGACACCGACTCCTTCCACACTTTCTGCGGCTGTGCCCGTAGGAGCGGCTGCACCGACTGCCACCTCTCCTGCGGGAGCACCTTCTTCCTCATCTTCTCCATAAGTGATCTGTGCCAGTTCTACTTCCGCATCATGGTTCTCATCACTGTAATTGTACTGCCGCACTGTTACCAGCCGGAAAAATCCACCCAGCAACGGAATATTTTCCATGGCATGGGCAATCTGCACATTGGTATTCGGCAGGGCGATCAACACGACCACTGCCGCAGCCACTGCCGTCCATGCAGAACGTCTTCTGGCGTGCTCTGCTCTTTTTTTATCCATCCGGGCTCTGTCGATACCTGCCTGCAGCCGTTCCCGTCCCGCTTCGGGTATTATCATATTCTCATACTCCTCTTTTAATTGTCTCAACTGTTCCTGTTCTGTCATATCTATTCTCCATCTGCCCGGTCGGTTCGGACCGGTCATGTTATCTCTTCCTATATCTTCCTATATCTCTTTGTCTGTATCTGTCTTATGTCCTGCCTATATATGATGTCGGGGCAAAATCCCACGACTTTGACTACGGATTGCTCAGCCCATGCTGCCCTCGAGGTTCAGCCGCAGTTTTTTCATCACCCGGTACAGCCTGCTCTTTACCGTACTCAGGTTCTCATCCAGGATCTTCGCGATCTCCTCCAGCTGCCTGTCCTCAAAAAATCGTAGGACTACGATGGCACGATCCTTTGGGTCAAGATTTTCTATTGCGCGCTTTAAATCAATATTTTCATAGATATCTTCACTTGCCGCCTGGATCTCCTCCACATCCACGCTCTCCTTCCGGCTGCGCAGGAAGCTGCACGCCTCGTTGATCACGATCCGGTACACCCAGGTCTCCACGTATTGCGACTCCTTCAGGCTGTCACTTTTTAAAATAGCTTTATAGGCTGCTTCCTGTACAATATCCAGCGCGTCCGCTTCATTATGTACATAACTATAAGCAAGACGGTAATACTTCTCATACCCTTCCGTCAGGGCACGCTCCACCGCCTGTTCTTTTTTTCTGTCCGACATATATCCTTTCCTCACTTTTGAAAACTGCATGCAATTATTTTTCGGTATTTATTGTAACACATATTCTTTTGATATATTCTACGATTTTGACGCTGTATTCCCGCAAAAAGTTTCACCGACAAAAAATATTCCAGACTGAGGTTTTTTTTCTTTTTTCTTTTAGTTTCTTTTTTTCTTTAGTTTTTTTCTTTTTTCTTTTTTTCTTTTAGTTTTCTATCATTTTTGACGCAAATAAGCGGCATACGTCTCTTCATCAAGACATACACCGCTTTTCATGTTTATACTGTTACACCCTTTGCCAGTACGCTCCCACATTCCCACTTTTATTCAATTACTATGTCAGATACTTATTCTTCCTCAGAACCACTCTTTTTTCTTACATAGAATACAGCTCCAAAAACATTCAGTATAATACAGATACCTATAATAATGATTATCGTATTATTCCATGCATATTTTGAAGTGCTGTCATCTGTCTTAGGTGCAGGAATGGTTTCATCAGATTTGTTGTCTGCCTGACCGTTATCACTCATAATCTTGGCATCAACAACAATCGTGTAATCTGATGCATGGGTAAATACAAGTTCCACATTTCCATCCGGATCAATCTGTCCGGCGCTGATAAATTCCAGTTCTTCGGTCTGTTCATTGTAGTAGAACAGGTTCGCATACAGTCCTGCATTCTTTGATTCCATGTTGACGGTCAGTGTGGCTGCAAATCCAAACTCTCCGTCATAAGCAAGAGTCAGATTCAAGGAAGAATGTTCCCCGGTCACGTTATTGATCACATCCACAGGAATGGATTTTCCGGCGTCGGCTCCGACTGTCACATCAAAATCAATATCTCCAGCTGCATCAGTAATATCCTTTCCATAAATCTTCCAGGAAAGACCATTTCCCATATCCAGAACAAGTGTTGTATCTTTGCCCTTGATACTGTCAATTACATCTTTCGGTACTACAGTTGTTCCGTTCATTGCAACCGTTACCGTATCGCCTGCCTTAGCTTCTTCAAGCTGTGGCTTGATAACATCCCAGCCTTCCTTGCCGCTGTCGTCCTTGATGTATGGCTTAATTGAATCTCCTTTTCTCTGCAATTACCGGTGTTGCTTTAGTTACTTTAACAGTTATTGTTCTAGTTACGGTATTGTAGTTGTTTGCGTCATTAGGTGTAAATACTGCCTGATCTGATCCACTTTTTCTGCCATAGGCATCCTCCTTCTTCCTGAAATAAAAAGATCCGACCAGATTAGAACCTAATCTAATCTGAACGGAATACTCATTCAGGCTTGATATTTT
>OGYD01002337.1_pt1 | contig 12523 bp, 10 predicted proteins | sample 1576441 | NCBI WGS metagenome assembly OGYD01 (sample SAMEA3541537, study PRJEB24748) | human gut metagenome | biome: human gut; feature: human-associated habitat; material: faeces | place: China | collected 2012 | reverse complement strand
ACGTGATGGGCGACGGCGGCCAGTGGACCATGGCCATGAACGTGTACAAGAAGTATGGCGCGGTGCCGAAGGATCTGTTCCCGGAGACCGAATCCTCCAAGAACACCGGTGAGATGAACGTGCAGCTGCGCCGCATGCTGCACACCGCGGTTGCGCATATGTACGCTGATCCGTCCGCGATCGATGCGATCATCGCCGATGCGGTCGCCGCCGGTCACCGTATTCTGACGATTCACTTGGGCGAGCCGCCGAAGAGCTTCGATTGGGAGTGGACCGACAAGGATGGCGAGTTCCACCGCGATGGCGAGATCACGCCTGTCGAGTTCTGGAAGAAGTATGTGGGTTCCGCCGATTTGGAAAGCTATGTCTGCCTGGTGGACGATCCGCGTCAGGAGCACGTCAAGGGCAAGAAGATCGGCATCGAGCATCTGGGCAACGTGGCCGGGGGAGACCCGACCGAGTACCTCAACGTGCCGAACCAGTTCATGAAGGACTGCGTGCGTCAGATTCTTCAGGAACAGGGCATTCCGGTATGGTTCGGCGCTGACTGCCATCCGATGATGGACCGTGAGAACGGCGCGTGGGCCACCGACCTGTTCGAGTATGGCCGCGTGTATGGCGTCGATTTCGATCTGGACAAGGAACAGCGTGTCCGTTTCGGCGATTCCGCGATGAATCACGCGATGGCGTTCGTCGGTGTGGATGTGGATGAGGATGGCCACACCACCCGCCGTTGGCGTGTGGAGAACTCGTGGGGAGACAAGATCGCCGACAAGGGCTACTTCACCATGAGCGACGACTGGTTCACCGAATACGTCTACGAGGTCGCCGTCCCCAAGGCCCTCCTTCCCGCCGAATACCTCAAGGCCCTAGAAGAACCCGCCACCATGCTCCCTGCGTGGGATCCGATGGGCGCATTGGCCAAATAGCGCGCGGAGCGCGCGCTGGCCAATACGCGCCGAGCGAATAGCGGAAGCCCGGTGGGCTTCCGCCGCGAGGGAAAACGCCGACAGGCGTTTTCGAGGCTGCAGGCCTCATCGCCTCAGCCCGGCAGGCCCCATGACGCACGTTTCCCCCAAAAAAAGACCCAACCCGGACTCTCCGTCCGCGTTGGGTCTTTCCTATATCGCTTTCTTCGTCCCACGTCACCCCCACCCATTCCACCATGCAGTCGCCCATCCCCATATTCCGTCCCCATCCGTTAAGGTAACGACGGTGGCGTTATCGCGCTACGCAAGCATAATGATGCAGGGGAGGAACAGAAGCGATGGCAGGTCTTCGCGGTCCGGATAGTTCGAAGGATGCACAGCTGTTGGATGAGCGCGCCGTGTTTCCGGAGACCGTGGATGTCAATATTCGTCAGCTTGACCCGATTCCCGCTCCCCGATATTTTCTTAAGGAACTTCCGCTCACGAACGAGATGAGCGATCTGGTGTTGAAGTCCCGTCAGGAGATTCGTGACGTGCTGCATGGCCGTGACGATCGTCTGCTGGCCATCGTCGGCCCGTGTTCGATTCATGATCCGAAGGCTGCGCACGAGTATGCGGAGAGGCTTGCCGCCGTCAAGAAGGAGCTTGATGATCGTCTGGTCATCGTCATGCGCGTGTATTTCGAGAAGCCGCGCACCACGATCGGTTGGAAGGGTCTGATCAACGATCCTGATCTTGACGGCCAGTTCAATATTCGCAAGGGCATGTTCATGGCTCGCAAGGTGCTTACCGACGTGCTGGGGCTCGGCTTGCCCGCCGCTACGGAATGGCTTGATCCGATTACCCCGCAGTATATTTGCGATCTGATCAGCTGGGGCGCTATTGGCGCGCGTAATACGGAAAGCCAGGTGCACCGCGAGCTGGCGTCCGGCATGTCCATGCCGATCGGTTTCAAGAACGCTACGGATGGTTCCATCAAGCCGGCGGCCGATTCGTGTTTCGCGGCCGCTTTCGAGCATCATTTCCTCTCCATCAATCTGGATGGTCGTGTGATTTCCGCGGAGACCAAGGGCAATCCCGACTGCCATCTGGTGCTGCGTGGTTCCTCGCATGGTCCGAACTACGATGCCGCTTCCGTGGCCCAAGCGTTGGCGGATCTCAAGGCTTCCAAGGCTTCCGGACCAAGCGAGCATGGTCTGATCATCGATGCCGCGCACGGCAACTGCGGCAAGAACGAGGTGCGCGAGGCCGAAGTGGTCGAAGAAATCGCCGCACGCGTCGCGGCCGGCGAACAGGGCATTCTCGGCATCATGATGGAAAGCTTCCTCAAGGCGGGCAATCAGAAGCCCGCGCCGCTCGACCAGCTGGAATACGGCAAGTCGATCACCGACGCATGCGTGCCGTGGGATCGTACCGAGCAGCTGCTGCACACGCTTGCCGACGCGGTCGACGCGCGTCGCAAGCTTGGCTGATGTTTCTGCACCATCGTTGCTATCCTTGGGAAAGGAAGCGACAAGGAGAGCGAGATCATGCAGCAGCAGCTGAACACGCCTGAGGATTTACGTGCCATTAGGCAGGCCATGGATGAGGGCAAGAATCCGCTGGTGGAGACCGACGTGCCGCGCTGGGAGGACCAGGTGGGCATCAGCCGCATCGTGAACCGCCGCGTGCTGGAATTCGAAGTGTTGCCCACGCCGGCGCAGGTGCTGGGCGACCTGCCGTTGAGCGAGCAGGCGCAGGAGATCGTCGCCTATTCGCGTGATGAGATTCGTGCCTGCCTGTACGGTCAGGACGATCGCCTGCTGGTGGTTGTCGGTCCGTGTTCCGTTCACGATCCGAAGGCCGCGCTTGATTACGCGCGTCGCCTGTCCGCGTTGAAAGGCGAGTTGGATGGCGAGCTGCTGATCGTCATGCGCGTGTATTTCGAGAAGCCGCGCACCACGGTCGGTTGGAAGGGTCTGATCAACGATCCGGATATCGACGGCAGCTGCAATATCAGGAAGGGCTTGCTGTTGGCTCGCCGCACGCTGCTTGGCGTGCTTGACGAGGGTTTGGCGGCGGCCACGGAGTTTTTGGAGCCGACCAGTCCGCAGTATATTTCCGACGCGATTAGCTGGGGTGCGATCGGCGCGCGCAATACGGAAAGCCAGGTGCACCGGCAGTTGGCGTCCGGCCTGTCCATGCCGATCGGCTTCAAGAACGCCACGGACGGTTCCATCAAGGCTCCGGCCGATTCCTGCTTCGCTTCCGCACAACAGCACACGTTCTTCGGCATCGACCATCTCGGCCGCGCCGCCGTGGTCAAAACGCTCGGCAATCCCGACTGCCATGTGGTGTTGCGTGGTTCCTCGCACGGCCCGAATTACGATGCCGCTTCGGTGGCCAAGGCCATGGACACCATCCGCGCCGAGATGCCGGCCGATTCCGCTGCGGCACATGGGCTGATCGTCGACTGCTCGCATGGCAACTCCGGCAAGGACGAGCATCGTCAGGCGCAGGTGGTGCGTGACATCGCGGGCCGTATCGCCAAAGGCGAGCAGGGCATCACCGGCATCATGATGGAAAGCTTCATCGAAGGTGGCAACCAGAAGGCCGCGCCGATCGACCAGCTCGTCTACGGCAAGTCCATCACCGACAAATGTCTGAGCTGGAACACCACGGAACAGCTGCTACGCGAGCTTGCCCATGCGGTGGCCGCGCGCCGCTGGAAGTGACCGATTCGATTCACTATCCGCGCGATTGCAGAAAATTCGGGAAACGCGAATCGCAATCGCGTAAAACAACACTCAAGACAGCACGTAAGACAGGGAGAGTGCAATGACCGCAATCGCCATCATCGGCGCCATGGATGAGGAAGTCGCCAATATCGCAACGGCACTGAGCAACGTCACCGTCACCGAGGAAGCCGGCGTCAAGGTGACGCGCGGCACCCTCGAAACCAACAAGGGCACCGCCGTCAACGTCGCCGCGACCGTCGGCGGCATGGGCACCGTCAACATCGCCGCCACCACGCAGCATCTGATCGACGCTGACCAGCCGGACGCCGTGATCTTCTCCGGCATCGCGGGCAATCTCAACACGAATCTGCACATCAACGACGTGGTGCTCGGCGGCACCCTGCGCTATCTCGACACCGACATGCGATTAGTGGGCCAGTTCAAGCCCGGCACCGCCGACCGGCCCATCGAGGAATACCATAGCGACGACCGTCTGCTCGAACTGGCCGACCAGGCGCTGAACGACTTGAACATTCACCATATCGTCGGCATCATCGCCACCGGCAACTATTTCGTCGATGATCCGCAGAAGGTCGAGCAGGTGATCCGTGAGACCGGCGCGGACGCGGTGGAAATGGAAGGCGCCGCCGTCGCGCATGTCGCCGCCCGCAACGACGTTCCCGCATTGGTGATTCGCGCGCTGAGCGACAACGCGGACACCGACTACGAGGATTTCAAAACGTTCGACATTTCCGAATACGCGGACACCGCCGCGAAACTGACGGTGAACATCGCCAAACGCATGTAGCGTTCATGTGGCGTTGCGAAACGCCTAACGTTGCGAAAAGCCGTTTCCACATCCCGTTTGCCGCATGACCCGTCATCATGCATCGTCATATCGGCAAACGGGACGTCTCATATTCCGATATGCTGCGTTTCGGAAGATGAACGGCAGGAAAACTTCCGGTGGCGTGAGAGAATTGCATACGCGAAAGCCTCTCCGAAGCCGCTAGTCTTAAGGAAGAACTGAGGATTATCGGAAGGTGAACGCATGACGTTGGAGCAGATGCTGGCAACGCCGTCGGTGGTTGCGGCATTGGTGGCCGTGGCCGTGGTCGTGTTCGTCGTGGCGTTCCTGCTTGGCCGCAGACGAGGCTTCCAGGATGTGCAGGACGGCGTCGACCCCAATGATCCGAGCCTGTTCGGAGCTGCGAAGAACGCGTCCCTGTTCGGCCCCCGCGTTCCCGTGCAGTCCACGGAACGCCAGCTGGTGGCCGTCATGCCCGAAGCTTTGGTGGTCGTAGACTCGCTGGCCACGGTCCAATACGCATCCCCGGCCGCGCGGCGCTTCGGCATCATCCACGACCAGGCGATGGCGCTCGCGGAAATCCGCGACATCGTGAAACTGGTCTCCACAGACAGCGTGGTGCGCGAACGCGAACTGACCATCCCCCTGCACGGCCGCACTCGAACGGGCGTGGTGAACACGAACGGCAAAGGCGTCGAAGCCGGCAAGCCGCTGCCCGAAGACACGCTCTACCTGCACGTGCGCGTCGGACAGATTGCCGACAACCTATTTGCGATTTTCATTTCCGACATGAGCGAGCAACGCCGTTTCGAAATCATGCGGCGCGATTTCGTCACCAACGTCTCGCACGAACTGAAAACCCCGGCAGGCGCGATTTCTCTGCTCGCCGAAACGATCGGCGACGCGGCCGACGATCCGGACGCGGTGAAATACTTCTCCGGCCGAATCTCCAAGGAATCCGAACGATTGACGGAACTGGTCCACCGTCTGATCGACCTGCAGAAAGCGCAAAGCGCGGCAGCGATGCTCAACGCGGAACGGCTGTCCGTGCTGTCCGTGGCACGCGAGGCGCTCGCCGAAAACCAGGTCAAGGCCGAATCGAAGCACATCAGCCTGGTCCTGTCCGTGAACGGCCGGCAGGTGCTGGTGCATGCGAACGCCGAGGAACTGGCCAAGGAAGCCGAACAGAACCTGGACGTGTTCGTGGTCGCTGACCATGAGACCATCAAAACTGCGGTGAAGAACCTGGTGGAGAACGCCATCAACTATTCGCCGGAACATACCACGGTGGCCGTCGGCATCGGCATCGAATCCGGCAAGGTGGCGATTCGCGTCGTGGACCAGGGCATCGGCATCCCCGCGGCGTCGCTCAGCAGAATTTTCGAGCGATTCTACCGCGTCGATCCGGCGCGCTCCCGTGAAACCGGCGGCACCGGCCTGGGATTGGCCATCACCAAGCATTGCGTCGAGGATTGCGGCGGCACCATCTCCGTATGGTCGCGTGAGGGGGAGGGATCCACCTTCACCATCACGATGCCGCAGGCTTCGGGCGCTGCGGAACCCGACCATCCGGCGGATTCGGCGAATGATAACACCCGTGAAAAGAAACAGTCCGGCCACTCCACCACAACAGAGAATGAGGAGAACCACTGATGACGCGAATTCTGATCGTCGAGGACGAAGAGTCGTACCGTGAGCCGCTGGTCTACCAGCTCACCCGTGAAGGGTACGACGTGTCCGCCGCGGCCACCGGTGAAGAAGGATTGGAACTGTTCACCAAGGGTGGTATCGATCTGGTGCTGCTCGATCTGATGCTGCCCGGTCTTGACGGCACCGCGCTGTGCCGTCGGATCCGCGAGCAAAGCCGTGTGCCGATCATCATGCTGACCGCGAAAAGCGCGGAAATCGACAAGGTCGTCGGCCTTGAAATCGGCGCGGACGACTACATCACCAAACCGTATTCCTTCCGTGAGCTGCTGGCACGCATCCGCGCGGTGCTGCGCCGCAACCAGATGGTCGCCGAATCCGGAGAAGCCGCCGACGACGATATTCCGCTCGTATGCGGTGACATTTCCATGAGAATCGGCCAGCATGAGGTGACGGTCCGCGGCGAGAACGTGTTCTTCCCGCTGAAGGAATTCGAACTGCTGGAATACCTCATGCAGAACAAGGGCCGCGTGATGACCCGCCACCAGCTGATCGACCGCATCTGGGGCTCCGACTATGTCGGCGACACCAAGACGCTGGACGTGCATGTCAAGCGCGTGCGCGCCAAAATCGAGGAGGACCCGGGCCATCCCAAGTATCTGACCACCGTGCGCGGCCTCGGATACAAGATCGATACGCCAAGCGAATGATGATGAAAGGCTTGGTATAGCGCGCATTCGCATCGTGCTTGCAAAGAACGGTGAACGGAAGGAACGTCGAACGGCGAAGGTGTCGTAGACTGTTCATCTTCCGTTCACCGTTTTTGGTTTGGGGCGAGTGAAACGCCCAATAGGCTGGAGATTGTCATGAAGAACGATGGCGACAACAGAAAATCGAAAAATCAGAAACACACGCCATCTGAACGTTGACAGAGGGAAAAGAATAATGCGTAACTCCATTCTCGTACGCTCCATCGCCGCTGTGTCCGGCATTGTGATGCTGGCTTCCGTCGCGGCTTGCGGTGACAACACCACCGCTTCCACCGATTCTTCGGCCAAGTCCGATACCAAGACCGAAACCGTTTCCGGCAACTTCTCCGGCGCTGGCGCTTCTTCCCAGCAGGCCGCCGTCGAAGCTTGGATCGCCGGCTTCCAGGGCACCAACCCGGACGCCAAGGTCGCTTACAACCCGTCCGGTTCCGGCGCTGGCGTGTCCACCTTCCTGACCGGTGCAACCGCATGGGCCGGCTCCGACGCCTCCCTCGCCGATAACGAGGTCGAGCAGTCCAAGAGCGTGTGCGCTTCCGGCACCGCCTTCGACATCCCGGTCTACATTTCCCCGATCGCCGTCGTCTTCAACCTGCAGGGCGTGTCCGGCAAGGGCAAGACCCTGAACATGGACGCCGAGACCATCGCCAAGATCTTCGACGGCAAGATCACCAAGTGGAACGATGACGCCATCAAGAAGCAGAACCCGAAGGTCGATCTGCCTGACCTCGACATCACCGTGGTGCACCGTTCCGACAAGTCCGGCACCACCAAGAACTTCCTGAGCTACGTCAAGGACGCCGCTGGCGACGCATGGAGCTACGACCTCGGCGAGAACTGGCCGAACGAGGTCGGCCAGGGCGCCAAGGGCACTTCCGGCGTGATCTCCACCGTGCAGCAGGCTGACGGCACCATCGGTTACGCCGATGCCTCCCAGGCCGGCGATCTGGGCACCGTGGCCGTGAAGGTCGGCGACGATTACGTCCCGTTCTCCGCTGAAGCCGCCGCCAAGGTCGTGGACGCCTCCCCGCTCGACGATTCCGCCAAGGGTGACAACCGCGTGGTCGTCAAGCTCGACCACAACACCACCGAGAAGGGCGCCTACCCGATCGTGCTGGTCTCCTACGACGTCGCCTGCCCGGCATACAAGGACGCCAACACCGCCAAGTTCGTCAAGTCCTGGCTCACCTACGTGACCAGCGACGAAGGCCAGCAGACCGCCGCTTCCGCAGCCGGCTCCGCTCCGATGTCCAACACCCTGCGTCAGAAGGTCGTCAAGTCCATCGACGCCATCAAAACCAAGTGAGCCCATCACAGTGGGGCGATCGCTTTCGGTGATCGGTGACTGACCGTAGGTTTCAGGCCGCAGCCGCGTAAAAAACGGCTGCGGCCTGAAACGATACCTACGGACGATACGCAAAACCAGAAAAATCGAAAGCAATCGCAAGCAAACCAAAAGGAGAACCCGTGAGTTCGCAAAGCAAAACGGCACAGCAGCCGGTGAGCGGCAAAAACGCGGATAAGGTGTTCAAGGGCGTGGCCTACGCCTGCGGCATCCTGATCCTCGTAGTGCTCGCCGCCGTCGCGCTGTTCCTGCTGTTCCGCGCATGGCCGTTGATCGGCGGCGATCAGCAGGCCAACAGCGACACCATCAGCAACTTCACCGGCGGCAAGGCTTCCAGCTTCTGGGGCTACGTCGGACCGCTGCTGTTCGGCACCGTGCTGATCTCCGCGCTGGCACTGCTGATTTCCTTCTTCGTGTCGGTCGGCATCGCACTGTTCATCTCGCATTACGCGCCGAAGAAGCTCGCCACCGCCCTGAGCTATGTGGTCGATCTGCTCGCCGCCATCCCGTCCGTTATCTACGGTCTGTGGGGCGGTCTGGTGCTGGTGCCCGCCATCTACCCGTTCTGGAATTGGGTGGCCAAATACCTTGGCTGGATTCCGATTTTCGCCGGTCCCGCCGCCAATCCCTCCCGTACCGTGGCCACCGTGTCCGTGGTGCTGGCCGTCATGATCCTGCCGATCATCACCTCGATGTCGCGCGACATCTTCCTGCAGACCCCGCGTCTTCAGGAGGAGGCGGCTCTGGCCCTCGGCGCCACGAAGTGGGAAATGGTCAAGCTCGCGGTCCTGCCGTTCGGCAAGTCCGGCGTCGTGTCCGCCTCCATGCTCGGCCTCGGTCGTGCGCTCGGCGAGACGATGGCCGTGCTCATGATCCTGTCCCCGGGCCTCAACTACTCCGTCAAGCTGCTGCAGGCCTCGCAGAACCAGACCATCGCCGCGAACATCGCCGCGCAGTATCCGGAAGCCAACGATCTGGGTGTTTCCGTGCTGATCGGCACCGGCCTGGTCCTGTTCCTGATTACCTTCGTGGTGAACTTCATCGCTCGTAAGCTCACCGAGAAAGCGAGTGTGTGATGACCGCCGCAAATAACGACGCTTCGCCGATGGACGGCGCTCCCGTCATCGACTTCGACAAGTTCAAGCCGACCCGTTCCTTCACCTCAGCGCGCAAGCGCAAGGACTTCGCCATGAAGGCGCTCATCTCGTGCGCGTTCATCGTGGCGTTGATCCCGCTGTTCTCGGTGCTGCTCACCACCATCATCAACGGCGTCAAGAGGCTGAACCTCAACTTCCTGAGTTACAACATGACCGGCGTGGTCGGCGGCAACCCGACCCCGTCCGGCGGCTACGGCGGCATCCTGCACGCCATCATCGGCACGCTGGAAATCACCTTCGGCGCCATGTTCATCTCCATCCCGATCGGCCTGATGTGCGCCGTGTACCTGGTGGAATATTCCAACCGTGGCAAGCTGGCGCAGGTCATCACCCTGCTGGTCGACGTGATGAGCGGCATCCCGTCCATCGTCGCAGGCCTGTTCGCCTTCTCGATGTTCACGATTCTGATCGGCCCCGGCACCATCAACGGTTTCGAAGGCTCCGTCGCACTTTCCCTGCTGATGCTGCCGACCGTGGTCAAGTCGTCCGAGGAAATGCTCAAGATCGTGCCGCACGATTTGCGCGAGGCCTCGTACGCCCTGGGCGTCACGAAGCAGCGCACGATCACGAAGATCGTGCTGCGCACCGCCCTGCCGGGCATCGTTTCGGGTGCGATTCTCGCCGTCGCCCGCGTGATCGGTGAAACCGCTCCGTTGCTGATGACCGCAGGCTACATCGCCTCCACGAACGTCAACCTCTTCTCCGGCCAGATGACCACGCTTCCGGTGTACGTCTACCAGGAGTATTCCAAGCTCAACGCGAACTGCCCGGCCAACGCTTCCGCGGCCTGCGTCACCACCATCCCGATGGAACGCGCCTGGGCCGCAGCCCTCGTGCTGATTCTCATCGTGCTGATCCTCAACCTCATCGGCCGTCTCGTGGCGAAGATCTTCGCCGTCAAGTCGGAACGCTGAGCGCGGTCGAATAGTCGAAAACATAAGAACAATAAGGAAAACAAATGGGACAACGTATTGATGTCAACCATCTGAACATCTTCTACGGCGACTTCCTGGCCGTGGAAGACGTGAACATCAACATCGAAGCCAACAAGGTCACCGCGTTCATCGGACCTTCCGGCTGTGGCAAGTCCACCGTGCTGCGCACCCTCGATCGCATGCACGAGATCATTCCGGGCGCCCACTGCGAAGGCGAGGTGCTGCTGGAAGGCAAGAACCTGTACGACAAGGATGTGGATCCGGTCGCCGTCCGTCGTGACGTCGGCATGGTGTTCCAGCGTCCGAACCCGTTCCCGACCATGTCCATCCGCGAGAACGTGCTGGCCGGTGTGAAGCTCAACAACCGCAAGATCTCCAAGTCCGACGCGGATGATCTGGTCGAGTGGGCCCTGCGTGGCGCCAACCTGTGGAACGAGGTCAAGGATCGTCTGGACAATCCGGGCATCGGCCTGTCCGGCGGCCAGCAGCAGCGTCTGTGCATCGCGCGCGCCGTGGCCGTGCACCCGCAGGTGCTGCTCATGGACGAACCGTGCTCCGCCCTCGACCCGATCTCCACCCTGGCCGTGGAGGATCTGATCAACGAGCTGAAGAACGAGTACACCATCGTGATCGTGACGCACAACATGCAGCAGGCCGCTCGTATCGCCGACTACACCGCCTTCTTCAACCTGAAGGCCGTCGGCCAGCCGGGTCACCTCGAGTACTTCACCGACACCACCACGATGTTCAACAACCCCCAGAACGAAGAAGCCGAACGCTACGTCTCCGGACGTTTTGGCTGATCGATAAGGCCGATTCGCCAAAACGTAGTGCCAGCCCGGTGGGTTGGTGCGAGTCAGCTTCAGCTGGCCAGTTAATAGCGCTTCGCTGTGCGAGACTCTGTAATTGTACGTTTTGGCTGATCGGCAGCTCCTTTTCCCGCAAACCGACGTTGAGATTGCTCTCGGCGTCGGTTTGTTGTTTTTCTTGTGGAAGCGACACGCGCTGTTGAGAATCATTCTCAGTTACGGTTATGATGGATTCACCGAAGCATGAAGCATATGAAAATGGAGGAACCATCGTGAACCGTTATGCAAGAATTGCGATTGCCGTACTCGCTTCCGTCGGCCTTCTCACTTCCGCGTCTGCCTGCGGAACGTCGCAGAACGGTGCCGGTTCCGCGCATGGCGCGATTTCCGTCGTCTCCTCCATCAACCAATGGGGCACCCTCGCCGAGCAGCTCGGCGGAAGCGGCGTGCAGGTGACCAGCATCATCAACTCCACCAACGTGGACGCGCACGACTATGAGCCGACCACGTCCGACATCGCCAAACTGCAGAAGGCACGAATCGTCATCGTCAACGGCGCCGGGTACGACTCATGGGCCGTCAAAGCCGCGCAATCCGCCAAATCGCAAGTCATCAACGCGGCGGAGATCGGTGGCGTCAAGAATGGCGGCAACCCGCACGTCTGGTTCTCGGCGGCGGTGCGCAAAGCGGTCGCACAGGCCATCACCAGGGCATACGAGGGCACAAGGCCCGACGGCAAGGCCGATTTCGACAAGCTGAACCAGCAATGGCGTTCCAAGGAAGACGAGGTCGCCCGAAAAATCACGGAGACCAAACGCAAGGCGGATGGCGAAGCCTATGCCGCCACGGAATCGGTCGCCGAATATCTGGCCGGGGACCTGGGCCTCAAAGACGCGACGCCGACCGGCTACATGCGTGCCACGGCCAACGAAAGCGAGCCAACGCCGACCGACATCAAACAGTTCACCGACATGCTGGAGGCCGGCAAGGTCGGCCTGCTGGTGGTCAACATTCAGGAGGAGACCGAGCTGACCGGCAAGATTGTCACCGCCGCCAAATCGTCCAATATTCCGATCGTGGAGCTGACCGAGCAGATGCCGGAGCAGTACGATTCCCTGACGGACTGGATGGCCGCGCTCGTCGACGCGTTCTCCCAAGCCATCTGATGCGGACCGATAAAAAAGACGCGAAAGTCGATAAAAAAAGGGCGATTCCACTGAAGGAACCGCCCATTTCCGTATGAAAAGGACTGTTACAGCACCGCGGTGATGATGAAGTCCAGAATGAACAGCACGGCCACGACCCAGATCACCGGATGCACGTCCTTGGCCTGCTTCTTGCAGGTCTTGACGATGCAGTAGGTGATGAAGCCGCCGGCGATGCCGTAGGAGATGGAGTAGCTGAACGCC
>OGYD01002325.1_pt1 | contig 12575 bp, 8 predicted proteins | sample 1576441 | NCBI WGS metagenome assembly OGYD01 (sample SAMEA3541537, study PRJEB24748) | human gut metagenome | biome: human gut; feature: human-associated habitat; material: faeces | place: China | collected 2012 | reverse complement strand
GTGGAGGCGGAGAGATTCAGTCGTCAGAGGAGAGCAGATTTTAGCTTTCCTTTATCGTTCTGTATATACCAAGGCTATAAATTTATTGAAGCATCAGGTTATAGAGAACAACTACAGTGCGGCAATGATAGAAATCTATGAACGAAAATTGCAATATTACCAGCCGGATCATGCTGAAGTTATTAAAAAGATAGAGAATCAGGAATTACGTCAGGAAATTTTTGAAGCGATTAATGAATTGCCGGATAAATGTAAGGAGGTGTTCAAACTGAGTTATCTTCATGATATGAAAAACAAGGAAATTGCTGATACTCTTGGTATTTCTTTACGTACCGTAGAGGCACATATGTATAAGGCCTTGAAATTTTTGCGCGAACGTCTCAGCCATTTATTATTGTCATTGATTATATTTTCAGCAAAACTGCTAAGTGTTTTTACAAGTTGAATTGTTTACTATATGAATAGGGAAAAAGATGAGTAAACTTAACGAAGATATTATTATCAGGTATTTGGAAAACCGATGCTCGGAGGAGGATTTTGTTCTTATCAATGAATGGATGAAAGAATCTGATGAGAATGCCGGAGAGTTATTCCGTATGGAGGAGATTTATCAGTTAGGTAAATTCCCCTTTGAGGAGGAAAATCTGGTAGCGAAGGCAGAGCGCAGGTTGGGTAGAAGATTGGAACAGGAAAATCAAAAGAGACAGGAGGTGTTCAAGCTTAAGAGTGTGTTGCGTTATGTAGCTGCTATAGTGGGCGTGATAGTGCTGGCTGCGGGATTGGCCTATTGGTTCCGGAATAAAGCGGAGGAATTGGTGGTAGCATCGGCTGCTCATGGACAAGTGCGTGAGATGTTGTTGCCTGACGGGACAAAAGTATGGTTGAACCAGTCGTCTGTTTTAAAATATCCGCGTGCTTTTGAAGGAAAAGAACGTCATGTATATCTGGATGGGGAGGCTTATTTTGAAGTGGCACGTAATCATGAGAAACCTTTTACGGTAAAAAGCCAGGCAATGGATGTCAGGGTCTTGGGAACCTCTTTCAATATAAAATGCCGTCCGGATAACAGTTTTGCTGAAACGACTCTGGTAGAGGGGGAAGTTGAGGTAAAAGATAAATCAGATAAAGGCAGAATTACTTTGTTACCGGGACAAAAGGCTGTTTTAAACAGGGTGACAGGGCGGATGCAGGTAAAACAGGTCGATCCCAAGATGGAGATAGTCTGGCATAATGATTTGATTCCATTTGAAAAATCATCTATTTTCCAGATTGCGGCAGCATTGGAACGGTTCTATGGGGTGAAGATTATCCTTTCACCGGATGTAGACAGTACCAATACTTATTCAGGAGTGCTGAAAAAGAAAGATAATATAGAGTCTGTGCTGAATTCTTTGCGTAACTCTATTCCTTTCAATTATAAGAAAGTAGATGATAACAATATATTTATCTCATCGGAAACGAAATAATTTTTAAATAAAGAACTATGAAAATCAACATGCTCTTAAGCGGCTGTCTTCTAGGGTTATTGTGTTTCACCGCATGTGATTCTGAGGGCAATGAAATGAATGATTACACCCATTATGTCAACTCTTTTATTGGTACAGGAGGCCATGGACATACCCATCCGGGTGCTATGGTTCCCCATGGCATGATACAGCCGGGACCAGATACTCGTATTGACGGTTGGGATTCCTGTTCCGGATATTATTATGAAGATACTACGATCAATGGCTTTGCCCATACACGTCTTAGTGGTACCGGGTGTGCGGATTTCGGAGATTTCCTGTTGATGCCGACTGTAGGTGTGCAACGCACTGATTTTTTGGGAACAGAAAGCCAGAAGCGTCCTTTCGCATCGGCTTTTTCTCATGAAAAGGAACATGCCGAACCGGGATATTATTCTGTCTTCCTGGATACATACGGGGTAAAAGCCGAACTGACCTCAACAGAGCGTGCGGCAATGCATCGGTATACTTTCCCGGAAAGTAAGGAGTCAGGATTTATCTTGGATATGGACTATAATATTCAGCAACAAATCAATCAGGTCATGGAAGTGGAGGCTGTGAATGATACTGTGTTGTGGGGGCGCAAACGCAGTGCCTATTGGGCATACCGGCAGGATCTTTATTTTTATGCCGTATTTTCCAAACCCTTCACGTATACTTTGTACACGGATACTGTTCAGGAAAATGACAAACAGATTCCTGTATGCAAAATGCTTTTGCATTTTGAAACGGCGAAAGACGAACAAGTGCTGGCTAAGTTCTCTATCTCTTCTGTTGATGCGGAAGGTGCTTATAAGAACCTCCAGGCTGAGATGCCCGGTTGGAATTTTGATGGAGTGCGTGCCGATGCTAAGAAGAAATGGAATGAATGCCTGTCAAAGATTGCAGTCAAAACCAATAATGAAGACCAGCGTGCCATTTTCTATACGGCTATGTATCATGCTTTCCTAAGTCCCAATCTGTTTACTGATGTAGACGGGCGTTACTTGGGAATGGATTTGAAAGTGCATACCACCGACATGAAACATCCGGTTTATACCATTTTCTCTTTGTGGGATACTTTCCGTGCGTTACATCCGTTACTGACTATTGTCGATCCTCAGTTGAATACGGAATTTATCCGTTCATTGATAAAGAAGCATCAAGAAGGTGGTATTTTCCCGAAATGGGATTGTGTATCCAATTATACCGGAACGATGGTAGGGTATCATGCGGCTTCGTTGGTAGCCGATTCTTATGTGAAGGGATATCGCGATTTTGATGTGCAGGAAGCTTACAAGGCATGTTTGCGTGCGGCGGAATATGATACGACCGGCATTGTCGCTCCCGGTTGGCTGATTCCTTATGTAATGCCTAAGGCTCGTTACTATAAGAATACCCTTGGCTATATCCCGTGTGATCGTGAGAATGAATCGGTTGCGAAAGCGTTGGAATATGCATACGATGACTGGTGTATTTCCGTGTTGGCAGACAGCTTGGGAGATACTGAAACCAAGGAGAAATATGCCCGTTTTGCGGATGCGTACGAATTTTATTTTGATCCTGCCACCCGTTTCATGCGCGGATTGGATAGTAAAGGTGAATGGCGTACCCCGTTCAATCCCCGTTCTTCCAATCACCGTAATGATGATTATTGTGAAGGAACTGCATGGCAGTGGACTTGGTTTGTTCCGCATGATATTCCGGGATTGGTGAAGTTGATGGGTGGAGAGGATGCTTTCGTTGGAAAGCTGGATTCTTTGTTTACGGTTTCTTCCCAGTTGGAAGGAGAGGCTACCTCTGCTGATATCACAGGACTGATAGGCCAGTATGCGCATGGCAATGAGCCGAGTCATCACATTACTCACATGTATAACTATGTAAACCGTCCATGGCGTACTCAGGAATTGGTTGACAGTGTGCTGCATAACCAGTATTTCAATGCTCCTGATGGCTTGTCGGGTAATGAAGATTGCGGTCAGATGTCTGCATGGTATATTTTGAACTCCATGGGCTTCTATCAGGTATGTCCCGGCAAGCCGGTTTATTCTATCGGACGTCCGTTGTTTGAGGAGGTGACGATTAATCTGCCCGACCGCAAGACTTTCGTTATCCGTACCCACAACAACTCGAAGACCAATAAGTACATTGAGTCGGTTCTGTTGAACGGAAAACCACTGGATGTTCCTTTCTTTACCCATAATGACATAGTACGTGGGGGAACGATGGAGATTACCATGAGTCCCGTACCGACGGAATGGGGAAAACAGATAAAGAATTAAAAAGTATAACTTAACCCAAATAACAATATCATGAAAAAATTATTTCTATCAGTTGCAGTCCTGTGTGTTACACTGTTTGTGCAGGCAAAGGATTATGCAGACTATGTGAGTCCGTTGGTAGGTACACAGTCTTCCTTTGAACTCTCTACAGGAAATACTTATCCTGCCATATCCCGTCCATGGGGTATGAATTTCTGGACTCCCCAGACAGGAAAGATGGGGGACGGATGGCAGTATGTCTATACGGCTAATAAAATCCGTGGTTTCAAACAAACCCATCAGCCCAGTCCGTGGATTAATGACTATGGTCAATTTTCCATCATGCCCGTAACAGGAAAACCGGAATTTGAGGAGGACAAGCGTGCAAGTTGGTTCTCTCATAAAGCTGAAATTGCAAAACCTTATTATTATAAGGTTTATTTGGCAGAACATGATGTGGTGACTGAAATGGTTCCTACGGAACGTGCCGCTATGTTCCGCTTTACTTTTCCTGAAAATGACTCATACGTAGTGGTTGATGCTTTTGATCGTGGCTCATCTATCAAGGTGATTCCCGGAGAAAACAAAATTGTGGGCTATACCACTCGCAACAGTGGTGGTGTTCCTGCCAACTTCAAGAATTATTTCGTTATTGAGTTTGATAAGCCGTTTACTTATGAGGCTACGTTCTCTAACGATATACAGCCTGAAAAACCGGACGGCAGTGTTCCTGTAACCTTGAAAGAAGGTAAACTGGAGCAGACTGATTTCCATACCGGAGCCGTTATCGGTTTCAAGACAAAGAAAGGCGAAGTGGTTCATGCCCGTGTCGCTTCTTCATTCATCAGTCCTGAACAAGCAATTCAGAATCTGAAGGAATTGGGTGGTGACAGTTTTGAAGTATTGGTACAGAAAGGTAAAGATGCCTGGAATGAGGTCTTAGGTAAAGTAGAAGTGGAAGGTGGAACATTGGATCAATACCGTACTTTCTATTCCTGCTTGTACCGTTCCTTGTTGTTCCCGCGTAAATTCTATGAACTGGATGCCAATGGGCAGCCTGTTCATTACAGTCCTTACAATGGGGAAACATTGCCGGGATATATGTATACGGATACAGGATTCTGGGATACATTCCGTTGCTTGTTCCCTTTCTTGAACCTGATGTATCCTTCGGTAAATCAGGAAATACAGGAAGGTTTGATTAATACTTATAAGGAAAGCGGCTTCTTCCCCGAATGGGCCAGCCCCGGTCATCGTGGTTGCATGGTCGGCAATAATTCAGCTTCTATCTTGGTCGATGCTTATCTGAAAGGAGTACGTGTGGAAGATGTGGAAACATTATACAAAGGACTGATTCATGGAACGGAAGCTGTACATCCTGAAGTTTCTTCTACCGGACGTCTGGGATATGAATATTATAACAAGCTGGGCTATGTGCCTTGTGATGTGAAGATTCATGAGAATGCAGCCCGTACATTGGAATATGCATACGATGACTGGTGTATTTATCAGCTGGCGAAAGAATTGAAACGTCCGAAGAAGGAAATCGCACTCTTTGCCAAGCGTGCCATGAATTACAAGAACCTGTTTGATTCGGAAAGCAAGCTGATGCGCGGCAAGCAGAAGGACGGCAAATTCGCTCCTAAATTCTCACCGTTGAAGTGGGGAGGTGACTTTACGGAAGGAAACAGCTGGCACTATTCTTGGTCTGTATTCCATGATCCCCAAGGCTTGATTGACTTGATGGGAGGTAAGGAAATGTTCGTTACCATGCTTGATTCTGTCTTTTCGGTTCCCCCTATCTTTGATGATAGCTATTATGGACAGGTGATTCATGAAATCCGTGAAATGACAGTTATGAATATGGGTAACTATGCACATGGAAACCAGCCCATTCAGCACATGATTTATATGTATGATTATGCGGGTCAGCCTTGGAAAGCCCAATATTGGTTGCGTGAGGTGATGAACCGTATGTATACAGCCGGACCTGACGGATATTGCGGTGACGAGGATAATGGACAGACTTCGGCATGGTATGTATTCTCTGCATTAGGATTCTATCCGGTATGTCCCGGTACAGATGAATATATTCTGGGTGCTCCGTTGTTCAAGAAAGCGACACTGCATTTTGAAAACGGAAAGAACTTGGTAATAACCGCACCGGATAACAGCGATACCAACCGATATGTAGATGAAATGCATGTAAACGGTACTGTTTATACCAAGAATTATTTGAAACACAATGAATTGTTACAAGGTGGTGTTATCGATTTCAAGATGACCGACCGTCCGAATATGCAACGTGGAACACAAGAAAGTGATTTGCCTTATTCATTTTCAAAAGACGAAACAATGAAATAAAAGTTTCACCATGCATTTCTCTCTTGTAAAGAGAGGTTGGAGGGGGATGTTCTCTTTTGGCAGCATTGCAAGAGTACATCCCCTTTTTGTTTTTAAATATTTCTTCTATACGTCAAAGTCCGATGATATCACTACTTTTGCCTTTCCTCTGTTTTTTCTAGAAAATTTAGAAAAAAGAACGAGATGGAGTAAGTGTTTTCTTTTAGCTGCCTGTTTTTATTCTCGAAAGGGGCATGAGAACCCCTTCACTGGAGAAAAATAAGTCAGTGTTAACTAATTTAATAAATTATGAAAGGCAATCAATTAATGAGAAAGCCCAAATTACTCAGGGCGCTTTTGATTCTTTTGTTTGTGGCTGCACCCATGCAATGGACCCGCGCACAAATTGTTCTTTCAACTCCCAAGACAACTCTTGGAGCGGTAATCAAGAACATCAAATCACAGTCGAACTATCAGTTTTTCTATGATGACAAACTGGCTGAAACGCCGGTGAATGCCATTGATGTAAAGAACGGTTCATTGCAGTCTGTACTTGATGCAGCTTTGCAAGGCAAGGGAATCACCTACAAGATAGAGGATAATATTGTCTATCTTTCAGCACCCGGAGAACCTCAAACACCTCAACAGACAGGACAGGAACATACAGTGACCGGAACAGTGGTTGATGCGACAGGAGAGGCCTTGATTGGTGTAAACGTACAAGTGAAAGGAAACCCTACAGCCGGTACGATTACTGACTTTGAAGGTAACTATTCTTTGTCGGTTCCCGGAAATGGCGAGGTTGTGTTCTCATACATTGGTTACCGTTCGGAAACATTGAAGCCCGATGGCAAGAATGTACTGAACGTAACCATGCAGGAAGACACACAGCAGATTGGCGAAGTGGTGGTAACCGCTTTGGGGATCAAACGTGAGAAGAAGATGTTGGGTTATGCGGTTCAGGAACTGAAAAGTGATGAACTGAACAAGACAGGTGACCCGTCTGTGACCAGTGCCTTGCAAGGTAAGGTGGCAGGTCTTCAGATGAATACTTCGGCTACAGGTTTAGGTGGTTCTACGAAAATCACCATTCGTGGTAACTCTTCTCTTACCGATAACAACCAGCCGTTATGGATTGTGGATGGCGTTCCTTTCAGCGACAACACTACATCCGACGCATCTCGTTATGGTGGTGTGGACCGTGGTAGCGCTTCCATGGACATTAATCCGGATGACATCGAGAGCATTTCGGTATTGAAAGGTCCGAATGCGGCTGCTCTTTACGGTTCGCGTGCAGGTAATGGCGTTATCTTGATTACGACAAAGAAAGGCAGTAAGAAAGATGGTTTCGGAATCCGTTATAGTGGTAACTTCACTTGGACAGCTATCGGCGAGACATTGGATATGCAACGCCGTTACGGACAAGGACATATTGATACAAAAGATGCCAAGACTGCGGTGTATGACAAAACGGATAGCGGAAGCTGGGGCCCGGTATTGGATGGAAGCATGAAAGAGGCTTGGAACGGAGAAACTTACGCTTACTCTAACTATGGGGATAAGTTGAAAGATTATTTTGATACCGGTTTCTCGCATACGCATAACGTATCTATCAGCAACGGTACAGAGAAATCACATTTCCGTACTTCTTTCGGATACTCAGATAATGACGGTGTATTCCCCACTGAAAGTTTGAGCCGTGTGAATGCCGACCTGAATGCAGGAACGGAATTGAACAAATGGGTGTCTATGGACGGAAAGATTTCTCTTTCACGTACAAAAGCCGATAACCGTCCACTGTATGGTGATTACGGTGCTATTTCCCAGTTGATGAGAATCCCTAACAACGTCCGTCTGGATGACTTGAAACAATATTCTGATGAAACTCATGCGCATGTGAACTGGACAGGACCTACTGCCAGTATCCGTAATCCTTATTATGTATTGCATCAGCGTCAGAATTCAGATGAACGCTGGCGTGCTTTCGGATATTATAGCATGAAAATCAATTTCACAGATTGGCTGCATCTGTCTGCCAAATACGCTTTTGACTACTACCGCACCAGAGTGCAAAGCACCAATGCGGGTGATGGTATCAATGGAGAAGCCAATACTTCCATGATTACGAATGACTCAATGGATCGTAGTGAAGAAAACTTCTTCGAGTCAAATGCTGAAGTCATTTTGATGGGTGACCGTCAGTTGACTGATAACTTCCGTCTGGGCTTCAATGTCGGTGGTAACTTTATGTACCAGCGTTCGGAAACTTTGGGTGTGGGCGTAGGTAATATGGTGGATAAAGGTAATTGGATGCTGAATGCGGCCAATTTGTTGAGAACCGGTAGTGAGGATGGTTACAAGCGTGCCATGAACTCAGTGTTCGGCTCTGTACAGATGGCATGGAAGGAATATCTGTCCTTGGATTTGACAGCTCGTAACGACTGGTCATCCACTCTTCCGTCAGGTAACAATTCTTTCTTCTATCCGTCTGCCAACCTCAGTTTCGTAGTTTCCGACTTTTTGCGCTCCATCGACAAACCGTTGCCAAGCTGGGTGACATTTGCCAAGGCACGTCTGTCTGCCGCACAGGTAGGTAAGGACACAAGCCCTTATCAGTTATACAACACCTACTCTTTCAAATTCGATAATGGTGTATTGACTCCGACCAAGGATAATGTGAAGATGAACGATCAGTTGAAGCCTGAAATCGCGACCTCTTATGAAGCAGGTCTGGACATGAAGTTCTTGAACAACCGTCTGGGCTTTGACTTTACTTACTATTACAGCAAAACAAAGAACCAGATTATGAAAGTGCCCGCAGCAGCTCCCTGGAGTGGTGGCCAATGGGTAAATGCAGGTATGGTAACCAATCAAGGTGTAGAATTTATGTTGTATTCCACTCTGGTAGAAACAAAGGATTTCGCTTTTGATTTGAATGTGAATATGGCTCACAACGTATCGAAAGTGAAAGAACTGGCCCCGGAAGAAAATGTGAACTATATGTTCTTTAACGGTGATGGAAACTTCCCTGTAAAAGTAGGTACACGCGCCGGACACAAATTAGGCGAGATTTATGCTACATCGCTTTATAAGCGCAATGAAAACGGTGATATTATCGTAAATGAAAATGGTTTGCCCATGACTGTGACCAATGAGTCTGAATATGTGAACAAACCTATCGGTAATATCCAGCCTAAGCTGACCATGTCTGTATCTCCTACCTTTACTTATAAAGGGATTACACTGTCTGCACTGTTTGATATGAAATTCGGTGGTGATATCTTCTCTTATTCCGAGATGCTGGCTACCGGAAACGGTTTGGCTAAGCGTACCTTGAACCGTGGTGAGGAAAACAACTATATGATGGTATTCCCCGGTGTGACAGAATCAGGCGAGGTGAATACAAAACAGGTTTCCGCCTCAGAATACTACGGCTCATTGCAGGCTGAGGATTTCATCTACGATGCTTCATTCATTAAACTGAAAGAATTGTCAATCGGCTATTCATTCCCTTCATCTATGCTGAAGAAGACTCCTGTCAACTCGCTGAATGTTTCATTTGTAGCACGTAACTTGTGTTATCTGATGAAGCACACGCCGGGTACAAGCCCCGAAGGCGGCTATGACACTACGATGTTCTCACAAGCCATTGACTATGCATCGTTGCCGTTTACACGTACTTTCGGTATTTCTATCAACTTAGGTTTCTAATTAATTAAAAGGAAAAACTGATTATGAAAATCAAATTATATAAATCCGTAGCCTTATGCTCATTGCTGGCTCTGGCCGGATGCCATGATTTTGAGGAATTGAATACAAATCCTTACGCACCGATTTACGACCCGACTGTGGAGAATGTATCGGCCGATGGAATAGACATTGATTACACCTTGACAGACAATGCCATGGCAAGTTTGAAAGGGATGGAAGGCGCTATCGGAAGTATTTTTGCCAATTTCACCTACGAAGGTCTTTACAATGATTATCAGACAACGACCAATCTGACTCATGATATCTATGCCGGTTATTGGGGAAACAATGTCAGCGGCTTTGTGAATCAGGCGCCTACCTATTCTTATACGGATGGATGGTCGGCCAGCCGATGGAAGCATTTCTATGATGACCGCAGCACTTCGGAATACAGTCAGTTGGTCAAGACATTCTATTTCTGTAATAAGGATTATTATCATACGGCATTCTATATTACCCGCATTTATTATGCTTTCTTGTTGTCCATGCAGACAGATACTTACGGAGATATTCCCGTCGCTTATTATGTGAAGGGAGCTATGCCGCCGGAAGAAAATGTGTCTTATACGCCTCAGAAAGAGGTCTATAATATCCTTTTCCAGCTGTTGGATCAGGCTATAACAGAGTTGCACCAGGAAAATCTTCCTGCTGTCAGTCAGTATGATTTAGGTGACAATGACAAATGCTATGGAGGTGATGTGGACAAATGGCGTCGTTTTGCCAACACACTGCGTTTGCGCCTTGCTTTGCGTGTATCCAATGTAAATCCGGAATTGGCCCAGACTCAGGCAAAAGCAGCTTTGACAGATCCGGCCGGTCTGATGCAAAGCCAGGATGACAATATGAAGCAGACTCCAAAACGTCAGTATATCGCCGGCGGTAATGAAAATATATACGCATTGTTGTTCAGCTGGACCGGCAATGCTGTATTGTCGAAAGAAATGGAACGGGCTTATAAGAATCAGGCCTTGAAAGAAGGTGCGGCGGCAGCCGATGCCGTTACTTTCAATGAGAATTCAGAGAATTGTTATCTCGACCCTCGTTGTGAAGTTTTATGGTTCCGTCCTACTCCGTTTGATTCGTTGACTACCAGTCCGCTTCCCACAGAGAATCTGAAGAGAGATTTCAACGGGGTGATGAATGGAGAAACCAATGTAGGTGGCTCTTATCTGAACAGATACTCTGCCAACCGTTGTATTCTGTCATCTGATGCCATGAACAAGGATTATTGGTGGAATCTGGCCCGTGAAATAGTCTGGATGGGGTATTCTGAAAGTTTGTTCCTGAAAGCGGAAGCAGCATTGCGCTGGCCGTCATTGGTGGATGAATCATATTTTTCCTGCCGGCTGCATGCATCAGCCAGATTGATAAGAATATCCGGAACTGATTCTGTCTTCATTCCCTGCAAACGTTGTTTGTAAGAATCTGTAAAGCAGACAATAGCCGAATCCATAGCGCCTACACGCACATAAATATTACCTTTTGTATTCAGATATTCCGAGCGTAAATCAGCAAGATAGGGTGAAGATTGTTCACGGGTACAAAAGTCTTCTATTCGTTTTATTAAATAGCGGGCTGAGTCCACATCCGAAGTGAACATATACGTTTTTAATACTATAGCAGAGTAATAATACCATTCCAGACTATCAGTCGACATCTCCATCTTTTGCTTTGCCAGCGCACGTATCTGTTGTGGATGAGTGGTCAAAGAGTCTGTAACCGAACGATAAAAAGAGTCGTATTTTTTCTCCCAAGAGGAATGCTGCTCAGACTGTTTACACGAAACAGCTAAGAATAGTAGTAAGAGAACCGGAAGAGAAGTTCTCCACAGAATTTTGCCATATATCGTGTTCATAGCTATTGACATTTATATAAAGAATAAAGATATCCTTCATGCATTGCTACAAATATAATAGTTTTTCCCATTTAGTACAATTTTAAGACCACTTATCCGCTAAGATATTTATTTATCCTGTTTTTACTTATTATATAATTTGGGTATCACAAATACTTATTTTAACTTTGCATAAACAAATTAAAGTAATCATTAACAGTAACCCACAAATTACGAGACACAATGAGAAAGCTTATACTTTTGGGGATTTGTATCTCCTTTCTTCTCCCCACAGCTATGCAGGCGCAATACTTGCGTTCATCCTATTTTATGGAAGGTAGCAGTACCCGCATTCAGTTAAATCCGGCGTTGCAACCCAAACGTGGTTATGTCAATCTCCCCGGCATCGGTTCCGTGAATGCCGAAGTAGCCACTAACTCACTTGGCATACAAGATGTCATCGACGTTTTCGATTCCGACGGTGAATTTTATAACAATGATAAATTCTACAACCGCCTGAAAGGAATGAATGAAGTGAATATCAGTGCGAATACAGATGTTATATCCTTCGGATTCTATAAAGGAAAAGGTTTCTGGTCATTCAATGTAGGGGCACGGGCTGATGTGGACGCCACTATCCCTAAAACCATGTTCGACTACCTGCGCGCAACAGACGCTGATAATTTCAGCTGGAGCGCTGGCATTCGTTGTTCTCTATAACCTGACTAACGTCAATATAACAGAGCGTATACGCGAGATAGCAACGCTGAAAGTGCTTGGCTTTTATGATGGGGAAATATCAATGTATGTATTCAGGGAAAATATTATGCTGACAGTGCTCGGTACAATTTTTGGTATTTTCTTTGGAATATGGCTGCACCGGTTTGTCATCTTAACAGCAGA
>OGYD01002324.1_pt1 | contig 12580 bp, 10 predicted proteins | sample 1576441 | NCBI WGS metagenome assembly OGYD01 (sample SAMEA3541537, study PRJEB24748) | human gut metagenome | biome: human gut; feature: human-associated habitat; material: faeces | place: China | collected 2012 | reverse complement strand
CCGCGCGAGCGGTCACGTCTTCAGTTAACCCCCGACAGCGTCGGGGGTACACGCACCGACGCACATGCGCCGCGGAGCGCCGCCGCTGAAAGAAGCATCGCATAAAAAGAAAGGATGCTCCGCCGCAAGGCGAGGCATCCCTTCTCTAACAATAAATTATTCTGGTAGATTAGTCTTTTAACTTCATCTTCAGATATTCACGGTTCATACGTGCAATGTTGCTCAGCGAAATGTTTTTCGGACACTGAGCGGCGCAAGCGCCTGTATTGGTACAGTTACCGAAACCGAGCTCGTCCATCTTGCTCACCATAGCGCGGACGCGGCGTGCTGCCTCGACCTTGCCTTGTGGGAGAAGTGCGAACTGGCTGACCTTCGCTGAAACAAACAGCATAGCCGAACCGTTCTTGCAGGCTGCCACGCAGGCACCGCAACCGATGCAGGTAGCAGAGTCCATTGCCTCGTCGGCTGCCTCTTTGGAGATAGGAATTGCGTTGGCATCGCCGGCACCGCCTGTGTTGAACGATACGTAGCCACCAGCCTGCTGGATTTTGTCGTAAGCCGAGCGGTCTACCATCAAGTCACGGATTACGGGGAATGCGTGCGAGCGCCATGGCTCGATAGTGATAGTATCGCCGTCGTTGAACTTACGCATGTGCAACTGGCAAGTAGTGATGCTGCCAACAGGTCCGTGAGGATTACCGTTGATGTAGAGCGAGCACATACCGCAGATTCCCTCGCGGCAGTCGTTGTCGAACACTACCGGCTCCTCGCCCTTCTCCACGAGCTGCTCGTTGAGCATGTCGAGCATCTCAAGGAAGCTGATGTTGGTCGGCACATTGTCAAGTGAATAATCGACGAATTGACCCGGCTCTTTAGGACCGCGTTGACGCCAGATTTTTAACTTTATGTTGATTGTCTGTTCCATAATTAGCTAAAATATTAATGCCTAAAGGCGGGTTGTTATGACTTATAGTTACGTGTTTGAACCTTGATTGCCTCATAGTTGAGCGGCTCTTTCAGCAAGATTGGCTTTTCGCCCTCACCGGCATACTTCCAGCAGCTTACATACATATACTGGTCGTCGCGGCGCTGTGCCTCGCCATCCTCTGTCTGATACTCCTCGCGGAAGTGTGCGCCGCACGACTCGTTGCGGTGGAGCGCGTCGATCGCCATAAGGCGGCCGATAGTGAAGAAGTCCTCAAGACGGAGTGCCTTCTCAAGCTCTACGTTGAGAGTGTCTGCCTCGCCTGGTACAAACAAGTTGGTGTCGAATTCTTTCTTCAAGTTGTCGATTTGCTCGATTGCCTTGATCAAGCCTTCTGCCGTACGTCCCATACCTACAAGGTTCCACATAATCAAGCCGAGTTCCTTGTGGATTGAGTCGGCTGAACGTTTGCCCTTGATGTTCATCAATCGCTCGATGCGTGCGCGAACCTTTTTCTCTGCCTCAACAAACTCAGGGGCGTCGGCTCCCGGGTGTTTAACCTTAATCTGGTCAGAGAGATAGTTCTGCATTGTGTAAGGCAATACGAAATAACCGTCGGCCAAGCCCTGCATCAACGCAGAAGCTCCGAGGCGGTTACCGCCGTGGTCGGAGAAGTTTGCCTCACCGATTGCAAACAAGCCCTTGACTGATGTCTGGAGCTCGTAGTCTACCCAGATACCGCCCATTGTGTAGTGCGATGCCGGGAAGATCATCATCGGTGTCTTGTATGGGTTGTCGTCGGTAATCATCTCATACATCTGGAACAAGTTGCCATAGCGGGCTGCGATGACATCCTCGCCCAAACGGTTGATTGCGTCGGAGAAGTCCAAGTAAACGGCATTGCCTGTTCCTACGCCGTAGCCTGCGTCGCAACGCTCTTTGGCTGCACGGCTGGCGATGTCGCGAGGACAAAGGTTACCGAATGCCGGATAGCGGCGCTCCAAGTAGTAGTCGCGGTCTTCTTCCTTGATTTCTGTCGGTTTGAGCTTGCCGGCGCGGATTGCCTCGGCATCTTCTTTCTTCTTCGGAACCCAGATGCGGCCGTCGTTACGCAACGACTCTGACATAAGGGTAAGTTTCGACTGGTTCTCGCCATGCTTTGGAATACATGTCGGGTGAATCTGCGTGAAGCAGAGGTTTGACAGGTATGCACCGTGCTTGTAGCACTGCACTGCAACAGAACCGTTGCAACCCATAGCGTTGGTCGACAGGAAGAACACGCGGCCGTAACCGCCTGTCGCAACCACAACTGCGTGTGCGGCGTAGCGCTCAATCTCTCCGGTGATAAGGTTGCGCACGATGATACCGCGTGCGCGGCCGTCTACAACTACCAAGTCGAGCATCTCGCGGCGTACGTAGCTCTTCACTGTGCCCTTGTTGATCTGACGGTTCAATGAAGAATATGCGCCGAGAAGGAGCTGCTGGCCTGTCTGACCTTTGGCGTAGAACGTACGGGAAACCTGGGCGCCACCGAAAGAACGGTTGGCGAGCAAGCCTCCGTATTCACGTGCGAATGGCACGCCCTGTGCTACGCACTGGTCGATGATGTTGTTTGACACTTCTGCCAAGCGGTATACGTTGGCTTCGCGCGAGCGGAAGTCTCCGCCCTTGACTGTGTCGTAGAACAAACGGTAAACGGAGTCACCGTCGTTCTGATAGTTTTTCGCTGCGTTGATACCACCCTGCGCGGCGATTGAGTGCGCGCGGCGTGGAGAGTCCTGGATACAGAAGTTCAACACGTTGAAGCCCATTTCGCCGAGTGTCGACGCTGCCGACGCTCCTGCAAGGCCTGTTCCTACAACGATGATGTCGAGGTGACGCTTGTTGGCTGGGTTCACGAGTTTCTGATGTGCCTTGAAGTTTGTCCACTTCTCAGCAACTGGTCCTTCAGGAATTTTAGAGTCAACTTTCTCGTCCGAATAAACGGCGTATTGGCTCATTATGCTTGTGCTATCAATAATTTTTTCTGACATGTCTCAATTAGTTTGAAGTGAATTAAAGAGCAAACTGAACTGTGAATACTACGGCTTGAATCAAGAACAATCCGATTACGATTGTTGCCCACCAGTTGCCAAGTGTTTTGAAACGTGGAATCCAAACGTTGTTGGTTGTGCCGAGCGACTGGAACGCGCTCCAGAAGCCGTGAGTCATGTGGAACCAAAGTGCCACAAGTCCGATGACGTAAACTGGCAATGTCCACATCTGGCCGAAAGCGTTCTTGATGTGGTGCATACCGTCGGCTGCCAAAAGAACTGCGCTGCCGTCACCACAGCTTGCGCCCAACTGATGGCATACCTCTACAAACTGCATCTTTGCCCAGAATTGAGCGAAGTGCACAATCATGAAGGCTACGATTACGATACCGAGCACGAGCATGTTCTGCGACGCCCACTCTACGCTTGCTGGCTTTGTTGTTACCGCGTAGCGGTCGTTGCCGCGCGCCTTGCGGTTCTGCATCGTAAGCCAGAATGCATAAATAATGTGTACAATGAAGCCGGCGGCAAGAATCGCTGTAGCGACCAATGCGTACCAATTAGCACCCAAGAACTCGCAGACCATGTTGTATGCGTCCGGAGATATCAGGGCTACTGTGTTCATTAATACGTGAAAGGTTACAAATAGGAGCAGGAAAAGACCGGTTACCGACATAACCACTTTTCTTCCTAAGGATGAATTTGTTAACCACATAGTAGTTCTGAAAATTTAGTTATTAATTAAGTTTATAGTTTTAATCCAAAATGTACGGGACATAGTTCCCCGTGCAAAGTTACCTTTTATTAACCGAATATGGAAATTATTCTATAATTTTTTTACACCTCTCACTTTTGCCGCTTTGCGGTCGCGCTCGCGGCGGAAACTGTCGAAGGTTTCAAAGATGTCGCCGAGGGCGATGGTGGAGTTGCTGACTTGACTTTCGTAGAGCTGGGCGCCGGTGGTGCCGGCGGATGCCTGCCCTTGAAGGGCGCCGCTGACACCGCTTATCTGCTCAAACAAGCGCATCTGAAGATTGACCATCTCGTAGGCGCCTATGTTGGTGGCGTTGCCGCTCACTTGCTCCGGACGGTCGTTGCCGCCGCGGGGATGGTAGGGGACTATGCCGTTGGGCTTCGACCAAGCATAACGGAGGTCGTTCCATGTGAAACCTTCGGGAAGGATATTGTCTGGATAGAGGAGCACGCCTTTCGCGCTGGCGCCCATCACGTGGTCTACAAGGGTGACGAGGCGGTTGACGTATTTCTGCTGGTCGATTACGTCCTCAACCATCGAATGCACCTCGCCGTCGGTCAGCGGATAGAGCTTCAACGCGAAGGGGTGGCTGCCGTGGCCGTAGGGACTGTCGTACTGGCTGAGGACGGCGCCGTCGGGGCTGAGCCAATAGCATCGCCAAACGTGGCGCAGCTCCCAGCGGCTGTCGATGTCGGGGTCGTGGACAGGCTCTTCGGGTGTGCCGGGCTGGAAAAACCATTCGCCGGTACGCCGGTTGTGGCAGTCGTAGCCCTCCCGGCTCTCGCGCCGCCACAGCTCGACCACGCGCACTCGCCCGGGTTTGCCGCTGCGGAAGAAGTCGGCGGTGCCTGAATCGACGGCGTCGGGCTGCGTCTGATAGTGGCGGCAGATGTCGAGGGCGCGGGTGCGGCTGCCGTCGCTGAGCCGCTCAACAAGAGTGGCAAGCGGCATGTCGTGCAGCTGACCGACAAGGTCGAAGTCGCGGCAGCGGGGGTCGTCGCCGCCGCGGAACAGCATCTGCGACGGCGACACGTTGCTGAGCGCAACCCGTCCTTCCTCGCCGAAGTCAATGCGCTGGAAGCAGCACCCGGAGATGAGAAATTCTTCCATCAGACGGCTGTCGAGCTCGCCCACAAGGTTGCCGTGCAAAGGCTCCGCAGGTGCGGGTTCGGCGGCGAGACGGCTGCGGAACCGCCCCACCACGCTCTTGACCAGCTGGCGGATAAGATTGTTGGTCAGCGGATCTTTGCCGTTGTCGCGCAGATGCTGCCACTCGCTGACGCGCCGACCGTGCTCGTCGGTCATCATGTCGCACCACTGGTTGCCATAGGTGAAATTCTTGTTGCGCTCGCGTTTTTCTCTCAGCGGACGCATCCGCTCCCATGCCCTGTGTGCTTCGGCAAGCAAGTGCATGGCTTGGCTTGTATTCTCTGTGTTTTCCATAGTTTTCTTTTTTGGGCAAAAATACACCTACAACAATACAATCTGTCGCAAAAAAGAGACAAAAAACAAACTTTTTTCATCGTCTTATTGTTGTCTACATATAAAAAAATGAGAAATTTTTTTTTATTTGGAAAAAAATAAGGCTTTATCAAAAAACAAACGTATATTTGCAGAAAGAATATACAAATTCAAAATCATCAATAACTATGAACAAAAAAATCAGTTTGTATGTATTGGTCGGTGCTGTTGCATTGACTGGATGTAACAAGAAAATGCAGGACTTCGCTGCCGAGCATTTCACCACCAACCCTAACCCACTCGAAGTTGTGGGCGACAACGTTCCTGGCACAGTAACTGCCAATGTCCCTCAAAAGTTCTTCAAAAAGAACGCTGAGGTTACTGTAACTCCTTACCTTTCTTATGGTATGGACAATAAGGCCACTTCTCAGTCTTACACTTTCCAGGGCGAGAAGGTTAAGGGCAACAATCCTGTTATCAACTACAAAGAAGGCGGTACAGTGACAATCCCTGTAAACTTTGTCTACACTCCGGAGATGATGAAGAGCGACCTCTACCTTGACTTCAACGTGGTTCAAGGCAAGAAAGTCTACACTCTCCCTGCTGTGAAAGTTGGCGAAGGCGTTGTAGCCACTTCTACTTTGGCTGACGCTACTACTGTCACTCCTTCTGCTGCTGCCGACAAATATCAGCGCGTAATCAACGAAATCTGCGACGCTAACCTTATGTTCCTTATCAACCAGGCCAACGTTCGCGCTTCTGAGTTGAAGAAAGGCACAAGCGTTTCTAACTTCAACGAAACTGTTGCCGAGGCTTCTAAAGCTGACAACAAAGAAATTGAAGGCATCCACGTTTCTTCTTTCGCTTCTCCTGAAGGTGGTGTGAAATTCAACGCCAAACTGTCTGAAAAACGTGAGCACTCTACTGTTAACTACTTGAACAAGAACCTCAAGAAAGAAAAAGTTGACAACTACGGCGACATCACGTCTGAGTTCACTGCTCAGGACTGGGACGGTTTCCAGAAACTCGTTTCCGAGAGCAACATCCAGGATAAAGACCTTATCCTCAGCGTTCTCTCTATGTACAGCGACCCTGAACAGCGTGAGAAAGAAATCCGCAACCTCTCTTCTGTATTCGATCAGTTGGCTAAGGAAATCCTTCCGCAACTCCGCTACTCTCGCATCTCTGCTTCGATCAACACTATCGGTCGCAGCGACGAGGAAATCGCAGCTCAGTACAAAGAAGATCCTACTCAACTCTCTATCGACGAGCTCCTTTACGCTGCCACTAAGACTGACAACGTTAACGAGAAAGAGGACATCTACAAAACTGCCGTTAAGCAATATCCTAATGACTACCGCGCTTACAACAACCTCGGTATGGCTCAGTATGTAAAGGGCAACTACAACGATGCTAAGGCTAACTTCGAGAAGGCTGCTTCTCTCAACCCTAACAGCGACGAGGCTAAGATGAACCTTGGTCTTATCAAGATGATGAACAAGGACTACAACGGTGCTCGCGAAGCTTTCGGTAGCGCTGCTAACGCTGAAGGTATCAACGAGGCTATGGGTGTTTACTACCTCCGCCAGGGTGACTACCAGACTGCTGCCAAAGCTTTCGGCGACAGCAAGTCGAACAACGCGGCTCTCGCTCAAATCCTCAACAAGGACTACAGCGCCGCTCAAAGCACTCTCGAGGCTGTAAAGGCTCCTAACGCTACTACTTACTATATGATGGCTGTCGTTGCTGCTCGCACTAACAACGAACAGGCTGTATACGCAAACCTCCGCAAGGCTGCCGCTCTTGATGCTTCTATCAAGGACCGCGCTGCCATCGACAAAGAGTTTGCAAACTACAACGTAGCAAACCTCTAATCTGAGCGTTACAACAATTTATAGAAAAGGCGGCTGTCATGACAGCCGCCTTTTTGCTTTTCATCATCACCACATCCTGACATTATGAACCGAATCAAAACCTTTCTGCTCCTAATGATTGCCGCGGCTATCCACTGCAATGCCGCAAATTATCTGCGTGTGAACCAAATCGGATACCTTGTCGACGACGTAAAAGTTGCCGTGATTATGATGGAACACGGCGACGCCCCGACCTCGTTCTGCGTGGTCAACGCCGACTCCGGAAAGAAGACCGTGATGCACTCGGTGAAACCTACGGGCGAGTTTGCAGGCTTCGCTCAGACGGCACGGCTCGACTTCTCTAAAGTAAAGACTCCTGGCACATACTACATTACTGCAGCAGGGGCGAAATCCTCATCTTTCCGCATTGCCAACGACGCCTATGCCGGCGCACAGGAGGTGCCGCTGAACTATATGCGGCAGCAACGCTGCGGATGGAATCCGCTGATGCGCGACTCCTGCCACCGATACGACGGACGCCTGCAGCTGTGCGGCGACCGCGACGGTGAACACGTTGACGTGCGCGGTGGATGGCACGACGCAAGCGACTATCTGCAATATCTCACCACTTCTGCCAACGCTGTCTACCAAATGCTGTTTGCCTACTCGCAGAATCCGTCGGTGTGGGCGGACAACTTCCAAGCCGACGGCACTGAGGGTGCAAACGGAATCCCCGACATACTCGACGAGGCTCGCTGGGGTCTGGAATGGATGCTGAAAATGAATCCTGACGACAACACGTTCCTAAACCAGATTGCCGACGACCGCGACCACCGCTCGCCAGGACTGCCCAACAAGCAGATGGCCGACTATGGATGGGGTGCGGGGAAAGACCGACCTGTATACCCGTGCATCGGTAGCCCGGCGGGACTGAGAGAATACAAGAACCGCAGCCGCGGACTGGCTTCTTCGGTGGCGAAATTCAGCTCGTCGTTCGCTCTCGGCGCAAAGGTGTTTGAAACGCTCGACCCTGCTTTTGCCTCTACGCTGCTTAGAAAGTCGGGCGTGGCATACGATGTGGCGAAGGCAAACCCGGGCAACTGCCAGACGGTATGCACCGTGTCGCCTTATTTCTACGAGGAGGACAACTGGACCGACGACCTTGAGCTGGCGGCGGCGACAATAGCGGCTTGCTCTGGCTCGGAAAAGATGATGACGGAGGCGGTTGACTGGGAACGCCAGGAACCCGTGACTCCGTGGATGGGTGCCGACAGCGCCCGACACTATCAATGGTATCCGTTTGTCAACATCGGACACGCATTGGTTGCAATGCACGGCAACGAGCGACAGCGCGCCGAGGCACTGCGCAACATGCGCTGCGGCTTGCAGCGCGTGGCCGACAGAGCCGCCGACGTAAATCCTGCCTTCAAACACGGCATCCCTTTCATTTGGTGCAGCAACAACCTTACAGTGGCATTTGTGACGCAGGCGATGCTCTATCGCAAGCTGTCGGGCGACTGCCAGTTCCAAGAAATCGAGACAGCCATGCGCGACTGGCTCTTCGGTGTGAATCCGTGGGGTAAATGCATGGTCGTGGGGCTGCCCGAGAATGGCGACTATCCGCGCGACCCGCATTCAATGATAAGTCACGGACACGACTATAAAATCACCGGCGGACTTGTCGACGGCCCTGTCTACACTGCCATCTTCAAGTCGTTGCGCGGCGTGGTGCTGAGCCACGACGACGGATATGCCAAGTTTCAAGGCGGCGCGGCGGTCTATCACGACGACTATTGCGACTACAGCACCAACGAGCCTACGATGGACGGAACGGCCTCAATGACGTGGTTCCTCGGAGAGCTGGCGAAAGCCGCCCGCAGATAACCCTTCCGCGGCACTCTTACAAAGGCGTGCATCAATCAACAGATCATCACTTCATCAACTTATCATATAATGGCCATATCGCCCATTATATGATAAGTTGATTTTATTTGGAAGCTACCCCTCATATAAAATAATCTGAATTCACTGCTCGCCGACACTTATTGCAACTTGTCTGCCGCCGGTTATTTTCCGATGCATTATTTTAGGGGTAACGGTAAAAAAGGAGAGGAAAATCCTCTCCTTACATAAAGGCATCCACATTATACCTCAAACACCTTCAACGACAACCCATAATTATATTGTCTGAAAAATCCTCTGTGGATAAGTTTCAAACCAAGGGTCTGATAATACTTGTAGTCGTCATTCTCGGTGCAGAGGTATTTGTAACCATAGCGCGGGGCGTACTCCTTGAAGAAGCGGGCAAGGTCTTTCAGATTTTCCTGCTGGTTTCGTTTGAAGTTGCTGCGCACAATGATAATGCTCCAGTCGAGGATACTGCTGACACCGCAACTGTATTCCCAGAAACGAATGTATAAATCCATTTCGCTTACATATTCGTTATCCATTCTTTGGGCTTATTCTCATTATTGGAAACAATCATGTAGTCGACATCTTATCACTATCCGAACGCCGTACAAGCGTTTTTCCATCCAATCTAACCGCTTTGATTTTCGGGTTTCTGATATACCGATAAATTGAGGTTCCCTCTGACGTTGAATGCTAGTCTCTTTACCCCTCGGTCTTGTACTTCAATTGTTCAAATCTACAATTTTGCTATTTTATAACTAATAACTTTGGACAGTTTATCTCTGATATTCATTACCTTTGTATTCTGAATCAACATATAAATATATGGAACTGAAAGATTTTATAAGCAATACTATTGAACAAATATCATTAGGTATATTAGAGGCATCTAAGAAATGTAATCAGTGTGGCGTTATTGTAAACCCTAATATTACAATTGGGGAACAAGGAGATTTTTGTATTCCCAAACAACCAGAACACGTTAATATCCAAAGACGAGTACAATTGATAGATATGGATATCGCTGTTACTGTTATTGAGTCAGAAGAAGGAAAGATTGAAGGTAAATTAGGAGTATCATTTATAGGAGTTGGTGGAAAATCTCAAGAAGGTAAAAGTACATCAAATGAAAGTAGAGTGAAATTCTCAATCCCAGTCTGTTTACCTGTAACAGATATAATTGGGAAGTAATACATAAGCTGCTTTTATAGAGTAGGGGATATTTTAGGGTAATGTCGTAAATAATCACTTTATTTCATTGGCATATCCTAAAGGAACATCCAATAGTCAAAAAAGGATTTCGCCAAATGATGTTTAGACTTAAAGGTTGGTTGCCCAAAAGAGTTACAAGAGCAAAAGCTATTTTTCAAGCATGGACAGAGAAATAGACGCCTTTGAAGGTAAAAAAGGCTAAATATGAGCAGATAAAGCAGGATATGATGCAGCAGTTGCTGATTGGAAAGATTAGATTGATTTAAAAACGAGATAGGATAAAATATGATTAGAGCATTAAATCCAAAAATTCTGACTTCTGAAGAGTCCTCTTATAAAACGGTTGAGGAATTAAATGAAGTAATTGAAGAAGCCTTGAAAAAAGGAGAAATAAAAAATATAGCTCTTACTGGGCCTTTTGGCTCCGGTAAGAGTTCAATTCTATTGACTCTCAGGAAGAATTTTGGTAATTATGAATATCTTCCTATTTCATTAGCAACTTTAAAGGCAGATGAGGAGGAAAATCCTCCTCAAAAGACTGATGAAGAAATTGAAAAGCTGAACAGAAGAATTGAATATAGTATATTACAGCAACTTATATACCGGGAAAAAACTTCAACAGTTCAGAATTCAAGATTTAAGCGAATTATACACATTGATGAGGGGACATTAAGAAAAATCTCATTAAATGCAATCCTGTTTTTTATATCGTTTTTAATAGCTTTTGAACCAAAATGGTTGAGAGTTGAAAGTATATGTAATGCACTTAATTGGGGGGATTATAATATTATATTTGACAGCATAGCGATATTATATATGTTAACAATCCTTTGTTTTGTTGTGAGACATTTTGTGCAATCATATGGTAATTCAAAACTCAATAAGTTGAACCTTAAAGATGGAGTTATTGAAATTAAAGAAGAAACTTCAATCTTTAATAATCATTTGGATGAAATTTTATATTTCTTTCAAGTAACCAAATATAATGTTGTCATTATAGAGGATTTGGATAGGTTCGGCAGTCCAGATATATTTCTAAAGCTAAGAGAGTTAAACCAATTACTCAATGAATCTAAAATAGTTGGTAGAAACATAGTCTTTGTATATGCTGTAAAGGATGATATTTTCCTTAACGAAGAACGTACCAAGTTTTTTGACTACATTACTACTGTGATACCTGTTATTAATCCGTCAAATTCTAAGGATATACTAAAAACCGCATTAAGGGACAGAGGTTTGGAGGACAATGTGATTAAGGATGGTGACTTAAGAGATATGGCCTTCTTTATTCAGGATATGCGCATCTTGACCAATATTGCCAACGAATTTCAGCAATACAGGGAAAAACTATGTACTGGGAATAATCAAAAATTGAATCTGACAAAGTTATTGGCCATGATAGTTTATAAGAACTATTATCCTAAAGATTTTGCAATGCTTCATAGACGAGAGGGAAAGGTTTATAACTGTATAAAAGAAAAACCGAACTTTGCTAAAGGTGCTTTGGATGAAATTGCTAAAAAGAAAGAAACATTGGAAAATGAATATCAAGCATTTCTTAAAACGAAACACTTAAAAGAGTCCGAATTACGCCTTATTTATTTGTATAAAGTCATTTTAATCTTAAAAATATCACAAGTATCTCATTGAATTTCAAACAAATACACTGAGGTATTTTTACTGAAAATTCTTGTCGTGCAACATTTGCGCACCAGAAATGCAAAAAGTGCCTCCGAAATCACTTCGGAAGCACCCCTTTTTCTACTCCTCGCACGACGCGAGAAATGAAGATTATATAATTATTAAACTTCGCAAAGATACGTCGAAAAACCGAGAAAACCAAAGCGAAGATGGCTTATAAGCACAGAATGGATGCACCTTTGCTAAAAAGTGTTAACGTTGTGCATTTTATTGGATAAAGTGTTGCATATATACTACAAAGATATTATCTTTGCGTCAGAAATAAAACAAAACACTAACTCAACCGACCCGCGCAGGTCGTTAAAGTCCGCGAAAAAAAACTATGAAAACGGCCATCAGCGTAAAATCTCACTACGACACAATGAGAGACCTACACATAGTTATGGATTTATACAAACTTGCAAATCTATTCCAAGAACTTGAAATCCGTGACTTGCAAAACATTGTTGAGGACGATGTTTACAACGACAAAAACGGGCATGAGCCGACATACTTTACAACCGCACAACTCAGAAAGCTAAAAACGACTCTCGGCACTGATTTCTACAGCAAAATCGAGCTTCCTGAAGACATCTGTGTATAATGTAGCCAAATATAAAGATGCTTGGTACTGCTTGGACAGCAGTGATATGATAGAGTGTGACAAACAAGAAAATGTCTACTACCTAATATACACGCTGCTGCAAGAAGGCTTGGACTTGGTTGCAATAGACGATGAGAGCGAAATAAG
>OGYD01002321.1_pt1 | contig 12599 bp, 9 predicted proteins | sample 1576441 | NCBI WGS metagenome assembly OGYD01 (sample SAMEA3541537, study PRJEB24748) | human gut metagenome | biome: human gut; feature: human-associated habitat; material: faeces | place: China | collected 2012 | reverse complement strand
TGCAACTCTCGAAGCTCAGCTTAAAACCAAAACCGACGAACTTGCCGAAGCCAATAAAAAGGCCAAGCTGATGGAGATGGCTGAAATAGTCGAAGTTGTCGAAACCGATGCGAGCGGCAAAAAGATCAAGAGAAAAATAGTAAAGACACCCTATGTTCCGACTGGCGACATTGCAACAGTCATTGCGGTAGACCAGGAAAATGGCATGGTAAGCATCAATCGCGGCGGAAAAGCCGGTGTTAAAGAATCGCAGAAGATACTTCTCAAACGCGAAGGCAAATTGGTTTCTGAGATACTCATTACCGCCGCGAAAGACGATCTTGCGGTGGGGCTCATAAACCGCGATGTTGCGATTCCCGAAACGATAGAGGTCGGCGATTTGCTCGAGCTTGCAGCTCCCCAACAGGCTTCTGAATCGGCTCCCGCGAAGACTCCCGAATCGGCTCCCGCAGCGGCGCCTGCGGCGGATTCCGAAGCTGAACAGGCTCCTGCTGAGGCGTAATTTATACTATGAAATATTTGATAATATTTTCGTTTTTGGCATTGTTTCTGAGTGGTTGCGAATCGACGGAAACGAAGACGTTGCCGACGCGCGAGACGGGCGACAGCGAATTGCCGTGGGGGCGCCCGGCATCATGGGAAGGCGGGTTGCCTGGAATGGGCGGCATAGGCAATAAAAAGAACTTTACCGGAGCGGAATTATTTATTGGTAAATCGGGTTCGGTGAAGCTAAAAAAATGCAGGCGTTTACGCAAAATAAATAATTGGCAACTATTAAAATAATATGGAAATTGCGCGCCGCGCAGACGTCTCGGTAAATCGGCATTTTATTGTCGGGGTGCGAGATTTAAAAAAAAATAGTTAAGGCAAATGTATTAGGTCTTAAAAAGCGGAGGTTCCCTTTAAGATAAAGGCAAAAAAATTTTGCCGCTGTGCGCTTATGGAATTTTATAATATGGAATATGCTTAAAACATTGAGAAACTCTGGCAGCATAGTGCGCTGTCATTTAAAATTACCCGTTAAAAAACTCTGCGAAAACAGTTAAAAATAAAAAACTTTTCCACGCTGCAATTTCTTAGGGAGAGCGTTAAAATAGAAAGCCGGGAGGTACAATGTTAAGACATTGCCCTGACAAAGAAATCGCGCATTACAGCTTCGTCGTTTGTGTCGGGAGAAAGTAGAGCTTCAAATGCGGCGGCAATCCGCATTTGCGAGTCGAGCAGCTTTTTTAGCGGTATTCTCGCGGCAATTGGCGCAAGTTTTGAGCCTGCATACCACGGATTTTGGGAAAATACGTTATAAGGGGATTTTTCTTCACAGCCTGCGAATGCTTCGGAATACTTGGCGCCCGCCGCTTCTATTGCGCCTCTCGGTTGAGGTTCCGCGCGCTTTGATATCTCGCCAGAGTCCATCAGGGCTCTAAGCTGTATTAGTATTGAATTTTGCTTCTGTATTGCGGTTATAATTGGCCTCGCAGAAGCTTTCTTATTCGCAAAAAAGTATCTTTTTAGCACTGCCAGTGCAGACTCAAGATTGCCTGAATAAAATGCGTTTGTTATGTCGAAGAAATCGCTCTCGCCAAAAATCGGCACCATTTCCGCTACGTCTTTTTGCGTTATTGTGCCTTTAAAATTCACGTATGCGGCGAGTTTTTTAACTTCTTGAACGCACATTCTCGGGTTGCATGCGACAATAGAGGCGAGGGTTTCGGCGGCGCCGGGTTCAAATCTGATACCGAGGGCGGCTGATTCGTTTCTTATCAATTCGGAGCAGGCGGATATTGGATCTTTCGCCTGAAAGTCCTCGCTTTCTGCAAAGGCGGAAAACTCCTTGAAAATCTTGCTTCTTCTGTCGACAGGGGAGGCGTTTATAACAACAACCGCATTTTCAGGTGACAGACTTTTTAAATAATCGACAAGCTTTGTAAGAGTAGTTGACACTTCCTCGTTTTTTAGGATTTTTGCGTCGCCAAAAAAATTTGCGTTGCGCAGCCATACGTATTTTGCACCGCCGAATAGCGGCAGGGTAGCTGCGGCCTGCAAAGTTTGAGCGCAGGCTTTTGCGGCGTCCTCAGCTTTCTGCGAGGCGCCGTCGATTACCTCTTTGGACATATCGTCCAGCGCGTCTTTTGAGAGTTCCTCGAAAATTTCGCGCGCGCGGTTTGCAGCGATAAAATCGTCGTCGGAGGTTATGAAATATGCCGCTTTTTTCCCCATGGCTTTCAAGTTCTTTCCGTGAGATTGTTTTGTCAACATTAACTTTTATGTTGAACTCTTTTATTATTATTCATAAAACAAGTTTTTTCCAATAAATACCAAATAATCTGATGGAGGAATATATGCGCAAATATGTTGCGATTGCTTTATTATTGGGGGCGGCGTTTCCCACGTTCGCCTCTATTCCTGAATCGTACGATGTAAAAATTTGGGATACCTATCCCATAAAGGAAAGTCCGCAAATATGGGAGAAAATTCCGCCGATACTTAAAGAGGCGAGCTGGATTTGGCCGTTTCCTTCCAATTATCTTGATATCGTAAATTCCTACGCGCTTTTCCGCGAGACTTTTGATCTTTCCTCCGTGCCGGAAAAAGCAATTATGTACATAACTGCCGACCAAAAATACAGGCTGTACGTCAACGGCAAATATATATGCAACGGCCCTGCCCGCGGATTCCAAAAGTCGTGGCCATACGACGAAGTCGACATTGCCCCGTATCTAAAAAAAGGCAAAAACGCAATAGCTGTGCGCGCCTACAATGTTGGCAGAAACACTTTTTCATATCTGACTGCCGGCGTTGCCGGTGTCTTGTACGGGGTCGATTTGGGAAACGGCAAGAAAATAGTTTCCCGAAAAAATACAAAGTGCATTCGCCAGGACTCCTGCGACAGGGACACCGTTGCATACTCTATGCAGCTTAACAACCAAGAGCACATCGATATGCGCAAGGAGCCCCTCTCCGACTGGACTTCCCCCGACTTTGACGATTCCGCCTGGAGCACTACTGAAGCTGCGAGAAGGTGGGACGCTATGCCGTATTACACCTACGAGCCGCGCTTTACGCCGCTCGGCGAAAGCCGCATTCTTCCCGCGCCAAAACTCATAGGCGAATCTTCCGGAAAGGCCTTTTCGGAAAGCGAGCGCTGCCGCAACATAAATGCCCTCATTGCCCGCGAGGATTGTTCACACCGCACAGCGTCTTCAAACTCTGAATGGATAAAAGTTCCGCCGACTCCGAAAGGCGAATTTCGCAGTTACCTATTCGATATGGGAAAGATAGTTGTGGGGGTTCCGATTCTCGAAGTCAAAGGGGCAAAGGGAGGCGAGATAATCGACATGACCTTCTCGGAAACGGTCTCGGAAAAGATGGAAGTATCAAACGAGTACTTGACGCATTGTGCTCCAGCGATGTCGAACCGCATGATAGCCCGCGAAGGCTCCAACCGCCACGAATACTACCACCCGATAGGCTCGCGCTACATGATGCTGAGGGTTCGCGCAAATCCGGATTCGGAGCTTGAAATAAAGCCGTCCTTCAGATGGGAGGCGTATCCGATAGGGCGCGACGGGAAATTTGAGACTTCCAATCCGCTTGCCGACAAAATATGGAAGGCGTGCGAACAAACGCAGAGAGTGTGCTCGCTCGACACATACGTCGATACTCCGTACCGCGAGCAGGCGCAATGGTGGGGCGACGCGCGCGTCCAGGCTTGGAATACTTTTATGCTCGGCGATGATCCGCGGCTTTTGTGGAGGGGAATCCGCCAGATAGCCATGCAGACCGCCCCCAACGGGCTGACATACGGGCATTCTCCAACAATGGCGCACCACTGCATATTGCCAGACTATTCCGTCGTATGGATACTTACCCTGTTCGATTACTATTGGCAAACCGGGGATTCTTCCGTTTACGGCAATTACGAAAAGACGATAGACGCAATACTCTCATATTTTGACGGCGTGACAAACCCGAGTACGGGACTTGTCTCGTACGATCCGCGCTATTGGCTTTTCCTTGACTGGACGAACATACAACGCAACGGGGAACCCGCAATACTCAACTTGTGGCTGCTGTACGCGCTTGACGTGACGGCGGACACTTGCGCAAAAACCGGGCGCGAAGGCATGGCGAAAAAGTACTCTGCGCGTGCTGCAAAACTCAGGGAGGCTATCGAGAAAAACCTCGTAGACACCGACGGACTAGTGCGCGACGGAATTTTGCCGGGCGGCAAACCCAATCCCTTAAAAGGCATACAGGCGCAGGTTCTTGGGCGCATGACAAACCTAAAAGGCTTCGACTTTGAAAAGGCGAAAGATAAGATATTGTTGCCTTTCCTGCGCGGGGAGCTAAAAACCCATGCGGACCCGTCGAGCTATTGGCATGTCTATCTATACGACCTCATGATAAACGAGGGATACGGGCGCGAAGTTTACGCCGACATTTTAAAGAAGTGGAAAGATATGGCTGAATTTGGAACGGCGTATGAAGGGTTTAATACGGGAACGCGCTCGCATGCGTGGACGGCGCACCCGCTGTTTTTGATGCCCCGTATACTCGGCGGCATAAAGCAGACTGCGCCCGCTTGGGACAAAGTTTCGTTTAACCCGCTTTTCATAGAGGACAAGGGCTCGATAGTATGGCCGACTCCCCACGGAAAAATAAAGCTGCAATGGCGCAAGCTTCCCGACGGAACATTTGAAAAGAAGCTCGACTTGCCAGAAGGAATAAAGCTTTCAAATTAGACCTGCGCTTTTTGCATATGACGCGGCCTGTGAACATCGGGCCGCGTTTTTTTTGAGAATGATTCAATAAATAACGCCAATATTTGCCGATTTTAGTTGATATTTTTTCTATGATTTATTAAAAGGACAACAGCAAGGCGGATAATACATTTGCCGACTAAAAAAAACAAAAAATGAGGATAAAAATGAAACAATATCTCTATCTGTCACTCGTGCCCGAAGCTCTCATAGCCTCCAATCTGTCGCCCGAAGAATTCGGAAATTATTATGCGACGGGCGCGTTCAGACGCAACTGCGATCCGGCAATTTTCTTTGAAATAGACCCGAATTTTAAATCCGACTACCTTCCGATAGACAAAATTCCCGAACTCTGCGCGCCCCACCCGGACGGAAGGCCGCACAAATCGGTGTGTTTATCCGTTTACAGGGTGCTCGAACACGTCCCGATGCCGGCCTTCAAAAACCTGTATTTGGTCACGAGCGACGGCAAAACGCTTGAGCTTACCGCAAAACCCTTTGAGCCCGACCCGTCGCGCAAAGTTTACCTCTACCAGGATTTGGCTCCGTGCCGCCCGCGCGTTGCGAGCATTCTCAATCCGCAGGAGTATGTGAAAAGGCTGACTTCGCCGGAGCGGCTTGTACACTTCAAAAAGATAGCATTCTTCGACATGAAGCTTGGCGATTTGGAGCGCGACCCAGTAAACGGAGATCTTGGAGATTTGCCGTACACTAACCAGCACCACTTGCGCGACTGCCTTGATATTGTAAGGACAAAGGGCGGCAAGAATAATAAAATTGTGGCAAGATCCATGGGCGAGATTCTATACAGGACAGTCGGAAGCGGCTTTTATGTGGGCGCCGGCGACGATATGCTGGCGTATCCGATGCCGCCGAAGGACGAAATTGAGGCAAACAACTTCCAATGGTTTAAGAGCGCGCAGTTCGGAGGTTGAGCCGTATTGCGGACTTTTTTAATGCAACAATTATCTTGTAAAACAGCCGCCGCGCCTGAAAAGCGCGGCGTTTTTTTGATGGAGTTTTACTTTTTTAGCGGGTGGCGATTGGGTATTCTCTTTTTCTCTTTCCCCTCCACACACAAATGCGCGCAGAAATTTTTATGGTGGTGTAATCGAGATTTTCGGATTAGATAAATTTTCTTTAGAATTTTTTATGCATTAGGCGCGCTAAATAAAAAATTTTAGCGCCGGCAAATTTTTTACGAAGTATCGCAAATCTAAAAAACTATTGCCCGAAAAGGGGTGAAAGCCGTTGCTAAAATCTTTGCGGAAAGTTCCGGTAAAATATTTTTTAAATTTGCCGAATTGTCGATTGTTTTGAGTTTTTTTATAAGGAGATTTTTTATCAGTATTTGAGAGTGGCAAAAATTTTGGGAATTTACACAGCTAATTTTACAGTCTAAATGTAATATTGCGGTGGGGGTCCAGTTCTCTGAGGAGAAATAATGCGTTTTAGAGCGTGTTTGTGCCTTCACATATAGTTCCATATGCGACGGCCACGCTGGATTTCTTGGTAGATTTTTTTATAAGAATATCTGCCAAAATATGGTGATAAAAAATTATAAAAATGCATTTGCGCACTTTTAACGCCCGCAAAAGCTAAGAATGTAAAAACGCGCAGAATATTTTGGTTTTAACTGTCGCACAGAAAAACGTACGCTTTATCTAATGCTGCTTTATTAAAAGAACTCTTACTTACTTCTTTCCCCGCAGTTTTCTTGCGCGTTGAAAGAAGCGGAGCAAAAAAAAGACGAACCGTACGGTTCGTCTTTTTTTGCGTACTTTGCGGCGTGCCCGCCGCTTTGCCTAAGCTTGCCCAAATTTTGGGAATAGCGCGTAAGCTATGCCTCCTTGAATTTTGATACGAGCTCGTTGATTGTGGCCTTCGCGTCGCCGTAGAGCATGCGCGTATTGGGGCGGAAGAAGAGCCCGTTTTCAAGCCCAGAGAATCCCGCTCCTTTGCCGCGTTTTAACGCGAGAACGGTTTTCGCCTTATATGCCTCGATAATCGGCATTCCGTATATCGGGCTTGACTTGTCTTCGGCTGCTGCGGGATTTACGACGTCGTTTGCGCCGATTACGATTGCAACGTCCGCCGTTTCAAGAATCTTATTGGCTTCTTCCATCTCCTTCAGTTGTTCGTATGGAACGTCGGCTTCTGCAAGGAGCACATTCATGTGCCCTGGCATTCTTCCCGCGACAGGGTGGATTGCGAAAGACACTTCCGCACCGTTATTTTCGAGAATTTCCGCGAGCTCTTTGACTACGTGCTGAGCTTGCGCGACAGCCATTCCGTATCCCGGAATGAATACTACGCTCTGTGCAGCTTCAAGAATATAGTAGGCGTCGTCGGCGGAGATAGCCTTCATTTCGCCTTCTACCTTGTTTTTAGAGCCTCCCGCCGCCGAGCCGAAGCCCGAGAACAGTACGTTCGACAAAGTCCTGTTCATGGACTTGCACATTATGACGGTAAGTATTACGCCGCTTGCACCTACGAGCGAGCCCGCCACAATGAGTACATTATTTTGTATTACAAAGCCCGCCGCGCTTGCAGCCAAGCCCGAGAGAGAGTTTAGCAGTGAAATTACAACCGGCATATCGCCACCGCCAATCGGCATAACGGCCGCGATTCCGAGCACGAGCGACAGGATAATCGCTACAACCATAATCTGGTAGGCTGTGCAATAGTCGCCTATTGCGGCAAACGCCACGGCCGAAACGATAGTGAGAACGGCGATTACGAGGTTTACAATTTTCTGTCCGGCATAGATACACGGTTTGCCGGAAATCTTGCCGGAGAGTTTTGCCCAAGCGTAGGCAGAACCTGTGAATGTGACGCCGCCAATGAGGATTGTCACTATTATTGCAGACTTAGCGATAACGCCGGCCGGAATGTTTGCGACACCGTCGTAGTGGTATTCAACCCATGCGACGAGCAGCGAGGCCAGACCGCCGAAACCGTTGAGCAACGCGACCATTTCCGGCATGGACGTCATTTTTACCTTCTTCGCAACGACAAGTCCAATAACGGCGCCAAGCAGCAGGCCCGCCGCGAGAATAACCCATGTGATTTTATCCGAGGCATCGAGAATTTTATGGTCGAATAAAGTGAAAACGACGGCTACGAGCATGCCGACGGACGAAAGTATATTGCCCTTGCGCGCGGTCTCCGCCTTGCCGAGCATTTTGATGCCGAGAATAAAGATTACTGCGGAGACGATGTAGGCGATGTTTATGATTTGCGGATTCATCGTTATTTGTCTCCCTTCTTCTTAAACATGGCGAGCATTCTGTCTGTGACGAGGTATCCGCCCACGACATTGATTGTGGCCAGAACCAGCGCCGCGAATCCGAGGATAGTCGCAAACATGCTGTTGTCGGTGCCGCCAGTTGCGATTATTGCGCCGACTATCGTGATGCCGCTTATGGCGTTTGATCCGCTCATCAACGGCGTGTGGAGCTGGCTTGGAACCTTGGATATGAGTTCAAATCCAAGGAACACGGACAGCGTGAATATGAATAATAGAAGAATGAGTTCCATGGTTAAAGATAGTTTACATAAAGCGTTCGTCGGTTATTTTGCCGTCGTTGGCAACGACGCACGATTTCATTATCGGGTCCTCCATATTTACGGTGAAGTTCCCGTCTACGGTAAAATGCTCGATGAAGTTGAATACGTTTGAGCCGTACATTTGGCTCGCCGTGGCGGGCACTGAAGCTTCCAAACAAGTGTTGCCTATAATCATGACGCCGTTGGGAGTGATTACGGTTTCGTCCGGCTTTGAGCCCTCGACATTGCCGCCGCTTTCAACCGCCATGTCGACGATTACGCTGCCTGGCTTCATTCCCGAAACCATTTCCGCCGTTATAATTACGGGCGCCTTTCTTCCGAACAGCTTTGCGGTCGTTATCACGACGTCCGCTTGCGCGCACACTTTCGCCATGCCTTTGCGCTGCAGTTCGATTTGTTCCGGCGTCAGGGCTTTTGCGTATCCCTGTGCGGTCTGTCCTGTTTCGCCGAGGTCGATTTTTATAAATTTTGCGCCGAGGCTCTTTACTTGCTCCTCGACCACCGGGCGGGTGTCGAAAGCTTCAACTCTAGCTCCTATTCTCTTTGCTGTTGCTATCGCTTGCAGCCCCGCGACGCCGACACCTACGATAAAGAATTTTAATGGCGATATTGTCCCGGCGGGCGTCATCATCATCGGGGCGATTTTATTTATGGAAGTGGCCGCCTTCAAAACCGCGCAATATCCCGCGAGGTTTGACTGGGAGCTCAATACGTCCATTTTCTGGGCAATTGTGCTGCGGGGTATCATTTCAAAGCTTGCGGCGGTCACTCCGGCGTCTGCGAAAGCTTTTATCAATTCTTTTTCATTGAACGGGTCGAGGAGGCTCAGGTGGAAAGAGCCTTTCTTGAAATTCTGTACATCGCTTACGGAGGGCTTGCGGACTGACACCACGAAGTCCGCCTCTTTCACGGCTTCGGGGGGGACGATTTCCGCGCCAGCCTCGGCGTATTGCTCGTCGGTGAATCCCGCCTTAATGCCCGCGGATCGGCATACGCGCACTGTCCAGCCGAGTTTCGCGAGCTTTTTTACGTCCGTCGGGGTTGCCGCAACTCGCGTTTCCCTCGGGTCGGTTTCTGCTGATACGAATAGTGTTTTCATTACTATATAGAATGTTGACCCTTTCGAGCGGCAAATCAAACAATTTTTTTAATTAACAGTAAACTAAATTGAAAGGCAATATATCTTGCCGCTATGGTAGGTTTTTGTTATTTGTTATGGTATGAAAAAGTTATTATACATATTGATGTTGGCGGCTTTATCAATGTCCGCATTGTTTTCGGCTGAAGCAGAAAAAGTCTCGGACAAGCCCGCACGGAAGGCGCCGGATTGGCTTATGAAATCCATAATATGCCAGGTGCCGCTGCGCTCGTTTACGCAGGAGGGAACGCTTGCGGCGGCAACGGAAAGGCTCGGGCACCTCGCGGAAGCCGGAATTGGCTGCGTTTATCTCCTTCCGATAGTAGAGTCGGACCCCGACCAAAACAGGGCTTTTTGGAGCCCGCGCCAAAAAAAGAGCAATACCAACAATCCGTGCAATCCGTACAGAATAAAAAACTATTTTAAGATTGATTCGGAGTACGGGACGGACGCCGACTTGAAAAAGTTTGTCGAGCGCGCCCACGAACTTGGAATGAAAGTTATGCTCGACGCGGTATACTACCACTGCGGACCCACTGCCGACATCATAACAACAAATCCGGACTTTGTTGTGCGCGACGAAAACGGCAAGGTCAAAAATGGGCGGTGGCTCTTCCCCGAACTGAATTTTGACAATCCGAAATTGCGCGAATACCTCATCTGCAATTTGGAGTATTTTGTGCGCGAGTTCGGAGTTGACGGATACAGGGCGGACGCTGAGTTTTACATACCTCTGGACTTTTGGGAAAGCGCGCGCGAAAGGCTTGAAAAAATAAAGCCCGACATCGCCCTTGTAGCCGAATCTTCCCGCCGCGAATGCCAGCTTAAGGCGTATGATGCAAACTACTGCTGGGGCATCTTTTTCAGGGACTATTTCGCGGGGCTTAAAAATGCGAAGGTAAAGACCTCAAAAGATTTGGGAAAAAATATAACATGGACTCTGTCGAACTATCCAAAAGGGGCGCGCCTGCTCTACCACTACGACAACCACGATATTTCGACCGACAGCGGCAGGTCGGAGGCAGTTATGCCCTACGAGGCGGCAGACGCTATGACGGCTTTTCTTCTAACAATAGGCGGTGTACCGATGCTTTTTGCCGGCAATGAAATTGCCGACAGGGCTGAGTATAATCTTTTTGCCAACAAATACCATAACCGCAGCGTTCTCGACTGGTCGGCGGCGTTCACCGAAGCGGGAAAACGCAGATTGGCAATAGTCAAATCTCTGTCGAAGATCCGCAGCGAGCGCCCTGAACTTTATTCCGGAGAGTTGAAATGGCTTGATTCGGGCAACGACAGGGTTGTCGCGTTTGAGCGCGTTGCGGGCGAAAAGAAAACGAGCGTGTTTGTTAGCGCGTCGGACAAGCCTGTGGAAATCTCCGCAAAGCTTTCCGAAAAGCCGAATGCCTACTATTCAAGCGGCGCGAAAATCTCGGGTAGCGGCGATTCCGCAAAAATCTATTTGGAGCCGTACGCGGAGTATCAAGGATTCCAACGGAAATCTGCAGAAAGCGCAGTATGGTCCGTCCACAGCAGGTAACTATCTGGCATATCTGATTGATCCTACCGGTGCAAGAATGGACTTCAGATATGGAAAAGATAATAATCTGGGCAATCTGAATGCGAATGGAAGAAGCATTTATTTTTCCTATGACAGTGCAGGACATCTGACCAGAATTAGTTATCCGGATAATAAAAGTACGGAATTTTTCTACGATGGAGATATTCTGGTGAGCGTACAGAATAATGATGGGCGACAGATTTCATATAAGTACCAGGATGACTGCGGAGTAAAACGAGTGTCAGAAGTTTTTGAACATACAGGACCACAGAATGGGCAGAGAATGAAAATTTCCTATCGAAATGGAAATACTACGGTGTTTGAAACACAGGGATTGGATGGAGAAATCAGTCGGACAGGTGATAATCGAAAGTTTACCTACCACTTTGACAATTTCGGCTGCCCGGCGGATGTGTCGGATGAAGATGGTGCTGCAAACAGTTATCAGTTTTTACGGGAAGGACGAAAGAATAACAAGCTGAGCATGACAGGAACTTTACAGAAAGCCGTCAGGAACCGAATGGATCCAGAACCATTTTTATTACAGTGGAATCAGATTAACACAGGAAATGAAAATGCAGTTATTGGATTTAGAGCGTTAGGGGGATTCCCTTCGGGAACTTTTTGTACAATAAATAAAGATACCGTAAATGGTAGATATGGATACTCTAAAACGTATACGTTAGAAAAAGGAACTTATACTTTTTCCTGTTATGTTAAGGTTGAAAAATGTGTACCAGATCCGGAGAAAAAGCGTTCCGAATGCGGTGCCGGAATTTTACTTTCTTCCGGAAATACAGAGAAAATGGATCTGGTAACAGAGGTGAAAGATACAGATTCGGATGAATGGACTCGTGTATCGGTAACTATTACGATTGCATCTCAGACGGAGGTAACTACCGCGTTTTTCTTGGATAATATGCAGGGATGGGCTTGTTTTTCCTGTTTCCAGTTGGAAAAATCAATGGCAGCAAACAAATTTAACATGCTGCACGATGCATTTTTCGAAGATACATTTGACACAACAGGGGAATATGGCTGGAAATTAAGTCAGGGAGAAAGTGCAGACCAGATTGTAACAGATTCAGTTAAAGGTAAATGTGCAAGATTACGAGGTAACTTGTCCAAAGATAAGAGCCTGATGCAAACCGTAAAGGTGAGCGGAAAAGAAGGCGATGTATTTGTGCTCGGATGCAGTGTGAAAGCAGACGCCATTCCGGGCCGAACCTTCCGTGTTCGTGCAGTGGTTCATTTTACCGACAAAACAACGACAGAGACAATTGTGAACTGCAATCCGTATGTGACAGAGTGGCAGTTTGTCAATGGCGTAATCCTGACCAGGAAAGATGGTTCCACAACAAATAAGACCTACGAATCCATTCAGATCTATCTCGAATACCAGAAACAGCAGAATGATGCATTCTTTACCGGCTTACAGCTGATCCGTGATGATGCGGAAAGTTACGTGTATGATGCAAATGGAAATATTGTAGGTGAATATAGTGAGAGCGGGAGTGTGGATAGAAGCCGTTTTGCAAAAATACAGGAACATGTTAATAAAGAAACAATA
>OGYD01002306.1_pt1 | contig 12668 bp, 9 predicted proteins | sample 1576441 | NCBI WGS metagenome assembly OGYD01 (sample SAMEA3541537, study PRJEB24748) | human gut metagenome | biome: human gut; feature: human-associated habitat; material: faeces | place: China | collected 2012 | reverse complement strand
GGGGTTCTACCCCGCCCGTTCTGCCGATACGCACGGCACTGTCGCAGTACGCACAGCTTCCATCCTTGCTTCGTAGGGCGGGCTGCCCTCACCCCGCCGCCCTTTAATCCACCGCACTCCATGTAAAAAACCCTGTCATTGCGAGACCAGCGCACACGCGGGTCTCGCAATCCGCATCCCCCATCCACAAAAAAATCCGGCCCCACCGGGCCGGATTTTTTTGTGGCTGTCGGAAAAACCCTCCGGTTTTTTCGACAGTCTTAGTTACTTCTTCAGCGCCTCCACGCCCTTGCGCAGGGCGGCCACATTTTCCTCCGTGGTGGCCCAGCTGGCGGCGAAGCGAATAGCGGAGTGGGTCTCGTCCACCCGCTCCCAATACTCATAGCCGAACTCTTTCCCCAAGACGGCCAGCTCCGCATCGCTCATAATGGGATACTGCTGGTTGGTGGGGGAGTTAAAGAAGAAGGGATAGCCGTTGTCCTCGAAGATGGCGTGTATTTTTTTGGCCATTTCGTTGGCGTGGCGGGAGATCTTGAAGTACAGGTCGTCGGTAAACAGGGTGTCGAATTGCAGACCCAGCAGCCGGCCCTTAGCCAGCATACCGCCCCGCTGCTTCATCATGAAGCGGAAGTCCTTTTTCAGCGCCGGGTTCATCACCACCACGGCCTCGCCGAACAGGGCGCCCACCTTGTTGCCGCCGATGTAGAAGATGTCGCACAGACGCGCTACCTCCGGCAGTGTCAGGTCGCAGTCGTCGCAGGTGAGTCCGTAGCCCAGCCGTGCCCCGTCGATAAACAGCGGCAGAGAGCACTTCTTGCACACCTCGTACAGCTCCGTCAGCTCCGCCTTGGAGTACAGGGTGCCGCCCTCGGTGGGCAGGGAGATATAGACCATACCGGGCATGACCATGTGCTCATAGTCGGGGCTGAAGTGGTGCCAGTTGTAATAGTCCTCTACCTGCTTCGCGGTAATTTTACCGTTGTCCGTGGGAAGGGTCAGCACCTTGTGCCCGGAGGACTCGATGGCGCCGGTTTCGTGGCAGTTTATGTGGCCGCTGGTGGCGGAGAGCACACCCTGATAGGGGCGCAGAACAGAAGCGATCACCGTGGTGTTGGTGAGGGTGCCGCCCACCAGGAAATGCACATCGGCGTCCGGGGCCTGGCACGCGGCCTTGATCTTCTCCCGGGCGGCGGCGCAGTATTCATCCTCGCCGTAGCCCACGGTCTGTTCCATATTGGTCTGCATCAGGCGCTCCATAATGGCGGGATGTGCGCCCTCCAGGTAGTCGCTGTTGAAATAGATCATCTGTGATTTCTCCTTTCAGTTCCTCTGACGGTATTTTACCGCAAAAAGCAGGCACTGTAAATGGGAAAATTCAGTTTGCCGAAAATCCAATTTCCCTGTGAGAAAAACCGCCGCTTGCCAAATCTGCGAAAATCGTTTATACTATGAATTACCAGAGCCGGAAAGGAGGCTGCGCCATGAAGAAGAAAACAGTGAAAAATGTGCTTTATTATGTTGTGCTGGCCGTGTTGGTGGCCGTTTTCTGCTTCTCTGCCTATAAGATATACAGCTATTACGCGGAAAAAAGGGAAAGCACCCGCCTCAATGAGTCTGTGGCCCGGGAGTATACCATTCGCAAAACCGGCCAGGCTAAGGAGGAGTATTTCCAGGTAGATTTCGACCAGCTCTGCCAGCAGAATTCCGATGCTGTGGCTTGGCTCTATCTCAAGGGCACCCCCATCAACTATCCGGTGCTTCAGCACGATGACAATGTTTATTATCTGGACCATCAAATCGACGGTTCCGTAAACTCCAACGGCAGCATTTTCATGGACTACCGCAACGCCCCGGACTTTTCCGACCGCAACACCTTGATCTACGGTCACCATATGCGCACGGGCAATATGTTCGGCAAGCTGGTGAATTTTAAGAGCAACAGCTACTATCAGCAAAACGACCATATGTACCTCATGACCCCCCAGGGCACCTATCGCCTGGACCTGCTGTGCGGCGCAGTGGTAGATCCCACCGACCCTATCTACTCCGTGGACCCCACTCCGGAGGCTCTCAGCGCCTGCATGCGTAAGTCCACCTTTCAGACCAAGCTGGACCTGCCCTCGGAGGACGCCAGACTTGTGACCCTGTCCACCTGCAGCTACGAGTTCGAGGATGCCCGCTACATCGTCATCGGTGTCCTGACCCCTGTGCCCGATGCGCAGACCTGACACAAAGCAAAAGAAATCCACACCGCCCAAAGAAAAGCGGTGTGGATTTTTTTATATTTAGGCTGGCTCAGACCATGATCCCCGTGCGGTTCTTGCTCTGGGCAATGAGGCGGTTCAGCCCCTTGGCCGGGCGGTACAGCGCCAGCCCCAGCACCGTGAACACGACCAGGAAAATGAGCAGGATCCCCAGATCCTTCCAGTAGTTGGTGCTGTAGCTCCCGGCCACGCACTCCCGCATGGCGTCCATAGCGTAGCGGAAGGGCATGTAGGGGTTCAGCTTCTGGAAAATCTCCGGCAGGACCTCTACCGGATAGGTGCCGCCGGCACCGGCCACCTGCACCACCAGCAATATCACATCCAGGGCCATGCCGATGTTGTCCAGGGCAAAGACCATGGCGTAATTGATAAGGGAGAATACCAGGCCGTTTACACAGGCGGCCAGCAGGAATTTCCATGGATACAGGCATTGGATCTGCACATACAGCAGGTCTCCTGCGGCCACAATTACAGCCTGGGCCAGGCCCACCAGCAGGAAGATACCGTAGCGTCCAAAGAAATGGGCAGCCAGGGAGGGGCGCTCCAGCTCGGGCCGGGGCTTGTAGCCCACCTTCAGGAAGGTGGCACACAGCAGGGTGCCCACCCACTGGGCCAGCACCGTATAAAACGGAGCCATAGCTGAGCCATAGGTGGCGATGGGGTAGGTGTCCACCGTCTCCATGGCCACAGGGGAGGCCAGGTATTCCGCCAGGCTCTTGCCGTTTCCCTGGAGCAGATCCGTAAGCTCCTGCGCCTCCTTGTCTCCGGAGAGACGCTCCAGGAGCTTGTCGGTGGTGTCCAGAGCGCTGCTGACGGAGCCCAGGCCCGACCGAGCCTGCAAAAGCCCCGTCTCCAGAGACGAAAGCTGGGTGTTGAAGTCGGTGATGGCCTGTCGGATGGACACACTCACCGAGTCGGTCCCGGCTAGGAGCTGGGCCGCTCCGTCCAGGGTCTTCTGCAGGCCCTGGAGCTTCTGCTGCACCTGCTGGGTGGTCTCCTGGCTCACCAGCTCGGAGAGACTGCCTACAGCCTCCTGGGCCTGGGCTGTCACCTGGGAGGCAGTCGCCAGCAGGGCGGCGGCCTCATCCAGCTTGGCATCTGCCACACTCTGCACCGTCTCCAGGGCCCGGCGCACGCCGTCAAGCTGGCCGGCCAGGGCTTCCAGGGCCTGTGCTGCCTGGGTGGCGCCCAGGGCCTGCAGCTGCTGGGACATAGCCCGGCACTGCTGCGATAGAGCCGCAACGGACTGGATCTGCCCCGTCAGCTTTTCTCGGGTATAGGTATGGAAGTCGTCCAGGGATTGGCTGGCCTTGTTCAGGTGTGTCTGAATGTCTCCCAAAACGGTGGAGACGGCCTCCAGGGCATCCCGGGTGGCGGCGTTGGTCTTGTCGATAAGGCTGCCGGTGCCGCTGAGGACGGTATTGGCATCGCCCAGAAGGACTCCGGCGGAGGTGGCCGCGTCGGCGGCGTCACCGGTAAACTGGTAGGCGCAGGTGAGGATGGTCTGGGCGGTGTTATTCAGCCCCGACAGGGCATCCAGCGCCGTGGCCGCCGTACCCAGCTGCCCCCGGATGGATTGACTGGCCGATTGCAGCTTGGCAATCAGCGTGGGCCCGTCCACGCCCATAGAGCTGAGGAAGTGAGCAAAGTCCGCCAGGTAGCCGGTGATAGTCTCTATAAAGGTGGTGTTCACCTGCTGCTGCACGGCGGTTTTTGCCTTGCCGGTTATTTTGGGGGCAATGGCGTTTTTCTTGTCGTTTTCGTAGTAGTGTAGCTTAGGGTTTACACTGCCGCCGGAGAGGGAGTCAAAGACATCCTGGGTGAAGTCGTCGGACACCACCAAAACCGCATAGCAGTCGCTCTTTTCCAGGAGCGTCATGGCCTCGTCCTTGCTCTCGGGAAACACCCAGCCGATGGTGTCGTTGGCCTCCAGGGCCTCCAGGATCTTATCGCCGATGTTCATTTCCAGGCCCAGGAGGCTTCCACCCTTGTCCTCGGACACCACCGCCACGGGGATACGGGAGGTGGCGTCGGGGCCGTAGGGATCCCAGTTGGAAAAAATATTAAACCAGGCGTACAGGCACGGCACCACGCACAGGCCCAGCAGGATCACAATGGACACGATGCTGGCGGTGACCCGGCGCAGGTCGCCTCGGAAAATAGCTCGAATGGATCTCATTTTTTCCCCTCCTTTTCCTCTGCCGCCGTAAAGGAGCGTATGTACAGGTCCAGGTGCTGGGCATTGGCGCGGATGGTCTCCATCCACTCCGGGTGGGCGGTGTGTGCGTAGGAGCACAGGGCAAAGTAGCTGTGGCAGCCGCAGCGGGGGATGTAGTCCTCCACCTGAGACAGCAGGGAAACGCTGCTCTCCGCCGCCGGGGCGGGCTCATCCTTCGCCGGGGCCTGAACGGGAGCCGCAGGAGCCGCCGCCTGGATCACAGACGCTTTATCATCCGATACATGGGGCGGGGGAGAGGGCTTTTGCGTGGCCTCTGCAGGGCCGCCCGGCTCCTCCGGACCCACCCGCTCAATGCGGCTGCCGTACTTGGCATCCAGCCGCTCGTAAGCCTCCAGCAGCCGACGGGGCGGCTCCAGGGAGAGCAGGTCGTCGAATTGCTTCTCCGTCTCCAGGGCCTCCCGCATCTTTTTCTGAATGGAGTCGTCTATGTATGCAATCCAAATGAGGTACCCCGCCAGGACGAACATACAGAATATCCAGATCAGCAGGAACGCCACCCGATTGCTGTCCGTGAGCCGCCGGGCCAGCAGCAGCACCACCGGCAGCACCAGCATGCACCACAGCCCTCCGCGAATACGCTTTTTATTGCTGCTGTGCAGCTCCTGAACGAAGGACAGAAGCTGGTCATAGAGCCTTTTATACTGCTGATTATTTTCACTCATGCAAACTGTCCTCCTTTCACATCAGTTCCGTTTCTTCCAGCTTTTCACTGACGAAGTGGTTGGTGCCGATAAAGGGCTTGCGCACCAGCAGACCGATGCAGAATGCCAGCACCGCGAAGATCAGCAGCTCCAGCAGATACACCGCATAGTCCATCTCATAGGTGCCGCAGATAGCCTCGCGCATAGCGTTGATGGCATAGGGGAAGGGGAAGAAGCGGTAGATCTTCTCAAATATCTCCGGCAGGATCTCAATGGGATAGGAGCCGGAGGACCCGGCGATCTGCACCACCATCACCACCACCACAATAGCCTTGCCGATGTCCCCGAAGGAGACGGTAAGGGAGTAGATCAGTGTCACGAAGGTGAACGAGGCCAGCCCCGCCGCCAAAAACAGCATCCCCGGGTGCAGACACTGGCACTTAAGCAGGTAAATATCGCCCAGCACAATAACCGCAGCCTGGAGCTGTCCTATGAGCAAAAACAGGAGCAGACGGCCAAAATAGCACTGGTTGTCCGTGGCCGTGGGGAACTTTTTCCGATCCGGATGGACCTGTATCAAGGCCACCAGGATAACGCCGCCCACCCAAATGGCCAGCACCGAGTAAAAGGGCGTCATGGCGGTACCGTAGTTTTTCACCGGGTACACCGTCTCCGACTCCACCTCCACCGGGGAGGCCAGGAAAGAACCGAAGCGGCTGGCATCGCCGCTGAGGGCGGTGTCAAGCTGATGCAGAAGGTCGGAGCTGGAGCAGGCGGCAGCCAGCTTACTCAGCTCGTCCATGCGGTCGGCCAGGCCACCCAGCACCACCTGCAGGCAGCCCAGGGCGGCCACTGCATCGTCCTTGCTGCCCTGCACCGCGTCAATGGCCGGAACGATGTCCTGCTTCATGGTCTCCATGGCCTTTAGAAGCGGCTGCACATCCGTAGCGGCGTTCTTCACGCCTCCGGCAATTTGTTCCAGATCGGCGCGTATTTCGCCTGCTGCCAGTTTTTCAAGACTCGGCATAGCCTCCAGGCAGGTCTGTATCTGCTCATTGGTGACGGCTTTGTCCTCTATTACCGTGCGAATTTGCTGCAGGTGCAGCTCCGCTGTGTCCAGCAGCGTTAAGGTTTGGCTCACCCCGTCCAGGCGGCTCAGATGGGCCAGAATAGAGCGGATGTTCTGCACTTTCGTCTGGGCGTCCTTGGCTGCCTGGGCCGCGTCGGTGAGGGCTGCTTGGTCGCCCTTGGCCGCCTGCTGCAAGGCGCTCTCCAGATCCTCGAGAGAGCCCGTCAGAGCGCTGGCGGCCTGCCCGGACTGCTCCTGCACCTGGCTTAGGAGGGCGGTGCTGTTTTCGATTTGCTGCTGCCAGGTGTCGGCCCCCTCAAAGGTCAGCCCGCCCCCCTGGGTGAGCTGGTCCAGGGCCACGCTGTCACCCAGGATGTTCCCGATGACATTGCTGTATGTCCGCAGCTTAGCCCCCAGTGCCGCAATGTGCTGGGACACCTGCTCGGCGGCCTGGGCGATGTTGGCCGAGCCCGTCAGCTCGGTGGTATCGCTGTAAAGCTGGGAGAACAGGTTCCCCAGGTACTTGGCCCGCACATCCTGCTGCAGGGAGGTCACGGCGGTCTGGGTGATCTTACTGGCCACGGCGTTTTTCTTGCCGTTTTCGTAGTAAGTCATACCGGCCCCGCCGCTGGAGACGGCGGTGGAGAGATCCGTCATTCTTGCCGTGAAGTCCTCGCTGAGGATCACAGCGGCATAGGTGTCCCCGGCATATACGCCGTCAATGGCCTCCTGCACGGAGTCTGTCATGATCCAGTGAATGGTGGTTTTGGCGGCTAAGTCGTCCATGACCTCCTGCGCCATGTTCACATAGGATCCATCGTCCAGGGTCACGCCCGGGTCGTCCGAGGCCACGGCAATGGCAATGTTTTTGGTGCTGCCGTAGGGGTCGGTATTGGCATAGATGTTGAACCAGGCGTACAGCGCCGGGAGGATGCAGATAGCCAGCATGATAACAATGGCGAAAAACTGCCGTCCCACGGCGCGAAGGTCGTTTATGAAGATGTTAAGAATCTGCCTCATAATAGCCTCCTTGGTTGTCATAACACCTATTTTACCATATTTTTTTCTCCCGTCAATCCTTATTCTATGGAGGCAGACCGGTTGTATATTTGTGCAGAATATGATATAGTAGACCCGAAAAAATCATTGTGCGGCAGAGGTACGATATGGAACGCATACAATTGCAGGATAATAAGAGAGACCTGGCGGTGCTGGTGGGTCTGCGCTCCCCGGTGCTCCGGGAGGACAGCACCGACGAGGAGAGCCTGGAGGAGCTCTCCGCCCTGGTGGAGACCGCCGGTGGTCAGGTGGTAGGGAGCATCCTCCAGAGCCGGGATAAGCCCGACCCCCACAGCTTCATCGGCGAGGGCAAGGTGGAGGAGGTCAAGACCATGGTGACCCTGGAGGGCGCCACCCTGGTCATCTTCGATAACGAGCTGTCGCCCTCTCAGATCCGTGTGCTCACGGAGCTTTTAGGCGTGCAGGTCATTGACCGCAGCGGACTGATTCTGGACATTTTCGCCCAGCGGGCCAAGACCAAGGAGGGGTGCTTGCAGGTGGAGCTGGCCCAGTATCAGTACCTGCTGCCTCGGCTTATCGGTATGTGGACGCACCTGGAGCGTCAGGCGGGCACCAGCGGCAAGGGCCCCATCGGCTCCAAGGGCCCGGGCGAGACGCAGCTGGAGACGGACCGCCGCCACATCCATCGCAAGATCGACAAGCTCAAGGAGGAGCTGGAGGAGGTGCGCCGGGTCCGCAGCACCCAGCGTCAGCGCCGGATGAAAAACGAGATTCCCGTGGTGGCCATCGTGGGCTATACCAACGCCGGAAAATCCACCCTTCTAAATGCCATCACCGGCGCGGACATCCCCGCCAATAACCGCCTTTTCGACACCCTGGATACCACCACCCGGCTGCTCACCGTCAGCGATACGCTGGATGTGGTTATTTCCGACACGGTGGGCTTTATCCGCAAGCTGCCTCACCAGCTGGTGGAGGCGTTCAAGGCCACCCTGGAGGAGCTGGAATATGCGGATCTTCTGCTCCATGTCATCGACCTCTCCAACCCCCAGTGGGCCCAGCAGGCCCAGGTGGTAGACAGCCTCATCCGGGAGCTGAAGGCGGATCACATCCCCTGTCTGCGGGTGTATAACAAGTGCGACCTGGCCTTCCCCGGCGCCCTGCCCCGGGAAGAGGGCAGCGTGTATATCTCCGCCAAGACCGGCGAGGGCATTGACCGCCTCCTCCGGGCCGTGGACCAAAAGCTGGATAAGGGCACCCGTCGGGTGACGCTGCATCTGCCCTATGATAAGGCGGGGCTTTTGGACGGTCTGTATCGGGAGGCCAAGGTGGAGTCCGTGGAATATGAGCAGACCATCACCGTGGTGGCCGTCTGTCCGCCCAAGGTCCTGGGCCAGATAAAGCCCTATGTGGAGGGGTGGCAGGAGGAAAAGGAGGACTGGGAGTAATGCAGAAAATTCCCTTTTCCGCCGCCCAGAGCGAGTTTACCGAAAAGCGCTCCCGGTTCATCGGCCAGGTCTGGCCCGTCTCCTCCGAGGAGGAGGCCCAGGAGCGCATCCGCTCCGCTAAAAAGAAATACCACGACGCCCGGCACAACTGCTGGTGCTACATCCTGGCCGATACCGTCCTGCGCTATAGTGACGACGGGGAGCCCCAGGGTACGGCGGGCCAGCCTATGCTCAATGTCTTTCAGCGGGAGGGCGTTGGCAATGTGTGCTGCGTGGTCACTCGGTATTTCGGCGGCATCCTGCTGGGAGCCGGTGGCCTGACCCGTGCCTATGGCAAGGCCGCCCGGGACGCCCTTTCTGCCGCCGGAGTCTCCACCCTGCGCCTGTGGAGCCGGGGGCAGCTTCACTGCGATTATAGCCTCCTGGAGCGGATAAAGCTGGACATCGCCGCCCTTGGCGGCCTGGTGGACGGCATGGACTACGGCGCAGATGTGACGATCACCGTCTCTCTGCCGCAGGGGGCCTTCCAGGTATTGCAGCAGCGTCTCACGGAGCTCTCCGCCGGGTCTGTCACCTTGCAGCCTCTGGGCGAGAGCCTCCGCCCGGGTCCGAGAGAAGAAATATAATGGTGTATTGACCCCACCGGGTCTGCTCCGCCGTCAGGCAGCCGTTATTTCCCTTACGGCTGCCCTTTTTTTCTTGACAGATGGGAAATACCTGCTATAATAATGTTGGCTTATAAAAAATAAAAAACCATAAGCATTTTTTATAGGAAATATTGCGCGGTATAATAACGCCGATTACAGAGCGGGAATGCTGCGACAATGAAAAGAAAAAGCATCCGCAGGAGTCCTGAAAAAGACCTCTGCGGTGCTGAAATCCAAGGCTTTCGGAGCTTTTTTCGAGGCTTCAAAAGCAGAAGCAGCGGAGTAAACAGACTCATTTTGCACGCTGCCTATCGCACACCGGGAGGAACGGATATGAAGTATGATGTCATTATAATCGGCGCAGGCCCCGGCGGCATTTTTGCGGCCTACGAGCTGACGGAGCGGGATGCTTCCCTGCGCATTGCCGTCATTGAGGCAGGCCACAGCCTGGAAAAGCGCCACTGCCCCATCGACGGTGACAAGGTCAAGACCTGCATCAAGTGTAAGAGCTGCTCCATTATGAGCGGCTTCGGCGGCGCAGGCGCCTTTTCCGACGGTAAGTATAACATCACCAATGATTTCGGCGGCACGCTCCACCAGCACATCGGCAAGGATAAGGCTCTGGAGCTGATGCGCTATGTGGACAGCATCAATATGCGCTACGGCGGCCAAGGTACAAAGCTCTATTCCACCGCCGGGACGCAGTTTAAGAAGCTCTGCATCCAGCATAAGCTGAACCTGCTGGACGCCTCTGTCCGTCATCTGGGCACCGACATCAATTTTGTGGTCCTGCAAAATCTCTATGACCACCTGAAAGACAAGGTGACCTTTTACTTTGATACCCCTGTGGAGCATCTTTCGGCTCTGCCGGAGGGAGGCTATCGGGTGATCTCCGCTGCCGGGGAGATGGACTGCGACCGGTGCATCGTCTCCGTGGGCCGCAGCGGCAGCAAGTGGATGCAGGCCGTTTGTAAGAAAATGCAAATCCCCACCAAGAGCAACCGTGTGGATCTGGGCGTTCGGGTGGAGCTTCCGGCCGTTGTGTTCTCCGACCTCACCGACGAGCTCTATGAGAGCAAGATCGTCTATCGCACGGAGAAGTTTGAGGACAATGTCCGCACCTTCTGCATGAATCCCAACGGCATCGTGGTCAATGAAAATACCAATGGCATCGTAACCGTAAACGGCCACAGCTATGAAGACAGCGCCATGAAAACCGAGAATACCAACTTCGCCCTGCTGGTGGCGAAGCATTTCTCCGAGCCCTTTGAAGACAGCAATGGCTACGGTGAGAGCATCGCCCGCCTGTCGAATATGCTGGGCGGCGGCGTAATCGTCCAGCGCTTCGGCGACCTGGTTCGGGGCCGCCGCAGCAACCAAAAGCGCATTGACGAGGGCCTGGTGACCCCCACCCTCAAGGCGACCCCGGGGGATTTGAGCCTGGTGCTGCCTAAGCGCCTGCTGGACGGCATCATTGAGATGGTTTACGCCTTGGATAAGATCGCCCCCGGCACCGCCAACGATGATACCCTTCTCTACGGCGTCGAGGTGAAGTTCTATAATATGGAGGTGGCCGTAGACGAGAATCTGGAGAGCTGCTGCAAGGGCCTGTATGTCATCGGCGACGGCAGCGGCATCACCCACTCCCTGTCCCATGCCTCTGCCAGCGGCGTGTATGTAGCCCGCCACCTGACGGAAAACCGGTAAAGATCGGTAAAGAAGGAAAAACAATACTTGCAAAAATATAAAAGAAAAGAGGAAAAGTTATGGCAGTATTGGAAGGCTTGGAGCCTCGTGGGGTACTTCATTGGTTTGAGGAGCTGTGCCGTATCCCCCACGGCAGCGGCAACACACAGGCCCTCAGCGATTATCTGGTGCAGTTTGGCCGCGATCGGGGCCTTGCTGTGCAGCAGGACGCGCTGGGGAATGTGATCCTCTGCAAGCCCGGTACCCCGGGCTATGAGAACGCCCCCGCCGTGATGCTCCAGGGACACATGGACATGGTCTGCGAAATGGCCCCGGGCTGCACCAAGGACATGGCCCGTGAGGGTCTGGATCTGGTGGTGGACGGGGATGTGATCTACGCCGAAGGCACCACCCTGGGCGCAGACGACGGCATCGCCGTGGCTATGGGCCTGGCCCTGCTGGATAGCCACGATATTCCCCATCCGCCCCTGGAGGTCGTGCTTACGGTGGACGAGGAGGTCGGGATGAAGGGTGCCACCGGCATCGACCTGTCGGGCCTTAAGAGCCGCCTGCTTTTGAACCTGGACTCCGAGACGGAGGGTGAGATCACCGCCGGATGCGCCGGTGCTGCCAGGGTTGATATTGCAGTGCCCGTAAAGCGGGATGCCTTCCCGGGAGAAACGGTGGAAATCACTGTCTCCGGCCTTTTGGGCGGCCATTCCGGCGCTGCCATCGACCGGGGCCGGGCCAACGCCATGGTGCTGCTGGGCCGGATCTTGTACGCATTTTTGCAGGAGAACAGCGGCCGTCTGGTCACGCTCTCCGGCGGCGGTAAGGATAACGCCATTCCCGTCGCTGCCAGCGCTGTTTTGACCGTGGCGGATGCGGAAAAGACAACGCTTATCTGCCAAAAGATGGAGAAGATCTTCCGCAGGGAGTTTGCTGTGGCCGACAGTGATATTACCGTCGCCGTGGCACCCTGCCGGAGTGATGTTCTGCCCATGGACGCTGACTCCACCCACCGGGTCCTGGCCCTGCTGCAGTGCGCGCCCAACGGTGTGCTGGAGCGGAGCAGGGAGGTAGAGGGCCTGGTCCAGACCTCTCTGAACCTGGGCATTCTCGCCACGGAGGCGGATTCTGTGGTGGCCACCTTCTGTGTGCGCAGCAATATGAACACGCAGAAGGAGATGCTTCTGCAGAAGCTGGAGCTGCTGTGTGACCTGCTGGGCGGCAAGATGTCTGTCAGCGGCAGCTACCCGGCCTGGGAGTTCCGGGAGGATTCTCCTCTGCGCTCTCTGATCGTAGAGGTGTTCACAGAGCAGTATGGCCACGCCCCCAAGATAGAGGTACTGCACGGCGGTGTGGAGTGCGGCATGCTGGCCGATAAGCTCCCCGGCCTGGACGCTGTGTCCATGGGCCCGGAGGTGAACCAGATCCATACGCCTCGGGAGCGGATGTATATTTCCTCCGTCCAGCGCACCTGGAACCTGGTCCTTGAGACCCTCCGCCGTCTGCACTGATTCAAAGCCAAAGACGCCGGTAAATACGAATAAATAAAGAAACGCGGCATTTCAAATGCCGCGTTTCTTTCAGCGTATTAAAAAGCCTCGCAGAGTTTGCCGCCCGTAGGCGGCAAAGAAATAAAATCATTTTC
>OGYD01002287.1_pt1 | contig 12794 bp, 10 predicted proteins | sample 1576441 | NCBI WGS metagenome assembly OGYD01 (sample SAMEA3541537, study PRJEB24748) | human gut metagenome | biome: human gut; feature: human-associated habitat; material: faeces | place: China | collected 2012 | reverse complement strand
TTTTGCCTCTTCAATTCTTTCAAGATATTCCGTATGGTCGAGTGTGATAGGAAGTGTTGTCACATTCCCTGCCATTACATTGGAAGCGGAGTCGCCTACCAGGATTACGTCCATTCCCGCACCGTCTACAATCTGTGCCATTGTGTAATCATAAGCAGTCAGCATAGATATTTTTTCACCTCTCTGTTTCATTTCAACCAGGCGATGAGTAGTCACCTTTCTTGAGTCATCTGATATATAACCAGCCATGTCTTTTTAAATTAAAAATTAATGATTAAAAATTAAAACGACGTCAAGCGCCTTCAAAAATCGCGGCAAAGTTATAACATTTAATTCATAACAGAGAAGGAAATGCAAAAAATCCTTTCAAACACCTCGCTTGGATAGCTGGGGAGGCGGTTGGAAGGATTCTGTGAGGTATAATAAAAGCTCCTTAACAATACAAGGAAGCGATTTATCAAGTGCAATAATGCGTTTCGGATTTATTCTTTCTCTTAACGATGCAGGGTCAGGAGCTTGTCGTAGGTCATGCCGGTGAAGTCGTCTATTATATAATGTGCTTTGCCAGTGATGGCTTCACGTGTATTGGTGGTGGCAAGTCCGATCACTGTTGCCCCGGAAGTCATTCCGGCTTGCAGGCCGTGGAAAGAATCTTCAAAGACGTAGGTGTTTTCGGGGGTGGCTTCAAAGATTTCCATCCCGAGCAGGAAGCAGTCGGGAGCCGGTTTGGAACGGGCAAACATCTCTCCGGTCAGGATGCGGTCTACCATTCCTTTAAATTCGGGGTGGGCATTGTAGACGTTAGCCATCTTCTCTTCGTTGGAGCTGGTGACTACGGCTATCTTTGCACCGTTACGGCGAAGATCGGCTATAAAGGCTTCTACTCCGGGGATGTATTCGTAGGACATCTTTTGCTCGTAAACGTAGAGTTCGGCGCTTATTTCAAGCTGGGCTTCGGGTTGGTCCGAGAAATACTTTTCATAGATTTGCAATAATGTCTGTCCCTTAATCCGGCGGCCGAAATCTTCTTCATTCAGATATTTCCGTCCCTGCTCGTCCCAGAAGACTGTGTACTGCGTTTCTGTATCCATAATGACACCATCAAAATCGAAGAGTGCCGCAATCGTTTTCGTTGTATTCATATATAAACTTTCTTTTTACCTAAACGTTAAACCTTGTGTATCCGTCGTTGCAAAGTTCCGAATAATCATCGAATCAGGCAAATAATTCGTACCTTTGCAAAGCTAAAAAAAACGTAACATACGTTTTTATCCAACAAAATCTACTAGCGCATGAGCAAGAACGACCCACATATCTTAGGCAAAGAAAGTATCGGCAAATTGCTGTTACAATATTCCATTCCTGCAATTATCGGAATGACGATTACTTCTATCTATAATATTATTGATAGTATCTTCATCGGACATGGTGTAGGCCCAATGGCGATTGCCGGACTAGCCATCAGCTTTCCGCTGATGAATCTGGTAGTGGCTTTCTGTACATTGGTATCGGCGGGCGGTTCTACGCTGGCGTCTATCCGTCTGGGGCAAAAGGACATGAAGGGGGCTACGGAAATCTTGTCACACACGTTGATGCTCTGTATCACTAATTCGTTCTTCTTTGGTATTTTGTCTTTCATCTTCCTGGATGATATATTGGTTTTCTTCGGGGCCAGTAACGAGACGCTTCCTTATGCACGGAGCTTTATGCAGGTGATCTTATTGGGTACTCCTATCACTTATACGATGATTGGGTTGAACAACGTGATGCGTGCTACCGGATACCCGAAAAAGGCGATGTTGACTTCGATGGTGACGGTGGTGGCGAACATTATCCTCGCTCCTATCTTTATTTTCCACTTTGAATGGGGAATGAGGGGGGCTGCTACGGCAACGGTGATTTCGCAGTTGATCGGTATGGTGTGGGTGGTGAGCCACTTTGTCAAGAAAGACAGTACGGTGCATTTTGAGGGGAATATCTGGAAGATGAAACGGAGGATTGTGGAGAGTATCTTCGCCATCGGTATGTCTCCTTTCCTGATGAATGTGTGTGCGTGTGCCATTGTGATTATCATCAATAACAGTCTGCAAAATTATGGGGGCGATATGGCGATTGGTGCTTATGGGATTATTAACCGTTTGCTGACGCTTTATGTGATGATTGTGTTAGGTCTGACGATGGGTATGCAGCCTATTGTGGGGTATAACTTCGGAGCGCAGAAGATAGACCGTGTGAAACAGACATTGCGACTGGGGATTATCTCCGGGGTCGTGATTACCAGTAGCGGGTTTATTATCTGCGAGTTCTTCCCTCATGCCGTATCGGCTCTTTTCACGGATAGCGATGAATTGATTGATTTGGCCGTAGACGGTATCCGGCTGGCTGTATTGATGTTCCCGTTTGTAGGGGCGCAGATTGTGATTGGTAACTTCTTCCAAAGTATCGGGAAGGCTAAAATAAGTATTTTCCTTTCGCTGACGCGGCAGTTGCTTTATCTTTTGCCTTGCTTGCTGCTCTTTCCCAACTGGTGGGGATTGGAAGGTATCTGGATTAGTATGCCGGTATCGGATGCATTGGCGTTTATTACGGCGGTTGTCAGTCTGATGATTTACATTAAGAAAGTGTCTAAACAACATCCGGAAACGGTAGCGGAATAAAGCATTAACTGCTTTACTCCGCCTGTTGGTTTTTATTCTTTATTCTGCTTTGATGCTCTTTACGGGGTTTTCATTGGCAACGTGCCAGGCTTTCACTACCACGCAAGCCACGATAACCAATAGTACCAGCAGGGCTATTCCTATAAAAAGTAACAGATCCATATCAATTCGTTCGCTAAACTGTTCCAACCATATTTGGCCTGTAAAATAGGAAGCGGCAGTACCTATCAGCACAGAGATTACGGAGATATTCAGAATGTCGTATATCAATAGTTTCAGGATGCCGGAGGACTCTGCCCCATTCACTTTGCGTATGGCTATTTCCTTGCTGCGGCGTTGAGTTTCTCCATTCACATAGCCAATCAATCCCGTGATGACAATAAGCAGGATGAAGCAGGACGAAATCCAGACTGCGTTACGGAAACGGTATACGCTCTTATAGCCTTCGCGAATCATGCTGTCTACTGAATTGAAATTCAGGGCTACATTCGGGAATGTTTTTGCCACACATTCGTTCAAGCGTTTCAGGTTCTCGTCATAGGGTTCTTTTAGACGAACATTGATGGTGTGATTGGCCGATTCTTTATCGGCAATCAATACGATAGGAGACTGACTGGAATAGAAACTTCTATTACGAATATCATCAAACACTCCCACGATGGTACCTTCTACCCCACTCACTGATTTTCCTACGGCACCATCGGTCCATTTCATCAAACGAACGAGTTCTTTATTTACCAATAGATCGCCTTTTTTCTTGATGGTAGTGCCTTCTGTTATTCTGATTCCCATCACATTCGGATAATCATAGTCGCACATATTGAAATTAAGGGTGGCAATGCGTTTGCCGTCGTTACCAATCAATCCACGTGTCCAATATTCTCCCAGTACGCTGTGTGTGGATGCCGATACCCCGTCCACCATCGGTTGGCGGAGCAACTCGTCTTTTACATGTTCTACTGTTTCGCCGGACATCCAGGTTTCGGCTTCTACCAGTCCCGGAATCTTGATTCCCATATCTCCATTCATCAGGTGAGAATATTGTAACAGGGTAACCAGCAATAGTCCGAGTACAAAGGAGGTACCCGTGAACTGGACAAATAGTAATGAACGTTTCCATCCTCTTTTTCCATCCGTATAGTGCCGGAATACCTGCGTGACGGGAATACGTGAGAACAGTTTTCCCGGTATGCCTCCTGCCAGGAGGAAAAGGACTACTACAGTGAGCAAGGGTATCCAAATGATGTCCCAGGCAAACAGTGAGGCAAGGCTGGTTCCCAACAGGTCTTCGATCAATTCGCCCATGTTGATTATCAACAGGAAGCTAAACAGGACGGATAGTAGAACCAATACTCCGGTTTCTGCCAGAAACATGCCAAAGATGTTTCCGGAACTGGCTCCACTGCATTTATGCACTCCTACGCTTTTTGCACGACGACTGATAGTGGCTATTGAAATCAACATATAATTCATGATGGCTACAAAAAACACTGAAAAGCCGAGGAAGCCGAATATCATCAAACGTTTCTGGGTATCGGCAGAATCCAGATGGCGTTTCGAAAGAGGAACAACGCTGTATTCCAACTTCCAGTCATCCCATTGCAAGGGGCTGTATTTTGCCATTACTTGTTGAATTTTGCTGTTCACCTTGTCTATATCCGACGCATGACGCAAGCGTGCAAAGGCATAAAAGATATCATTCCCATTCCAACCGTTACCACTCGCATAGCGACCATCGCGGTGGATGGTAATCACAAAGTCACGGGAGAGCATCGAATTTTCGGGTATGTCTTTATAGACGCCGCGAATTGTGAGCTCCAACTGCTTGTCGGCCGAAAGGGTTTTCCCAATAGGGTCTGCGCTACCGAATGTTTCACGGGCAAAATGTTCTGATACAAATATGCTATTCGAGATGATGAGATCTTTCGCGTTCCCTTTTAGTACGGGTATACCCATCGTTTCAAAGAAACAGGTGTCGACCATCATGTAATTTGCTTTTGACAGCAGTTTGTCTTCCTTATAAATATGATAAAACTGGGAAGGAAGTACACAGGTGGCTGATTCTATTTCTTCAGGCATATCCTGCGCCAAGGTAAAAGCTACCGGATCACAGACAGTATAGTCATAATTCATTCCGTCATCACCCTGCACTTCGCCGGTCGTCATATTCTGTGCCGCTATTCTCGCCATTATCAGATTCTCCGCTTCCGGGTAACATTTCTCATAGCTCATCTCAAAAGCTATTTGCGAGAAAAGCAAGATGCCAACTGTTAGTCCTAAAGAAAGGGAGAGCACTCTTACGATATTCAAAGTACGCTCATGCAGTAATGTACGTATGCTATAATAGATTTGTCTCATACTTGCTTCTGATCTGGTTTATGCTATCACACTGGCTACCACACTGCCGTCGAACAAATGAACTGTACGATGGGCAAAGGATGCGTCATGTTGTGAGTGTGTCACCATGATGATGGTTGTTCCTTCTTTATTCAGTTCGGTCAACAGGTTCATCACTTCTGCCCCATTCTTTGAGTCGAGGTTACCGGTCGGCTCATCGGCGAGAATCAGTTTCGGGTTGGTCACTACGGCACGGGCAATGGCGACACGTTGTTGCTGACCACCGGAAAGTTGTTGCGGAAAGTGTTTGGCACGATGGCTGATGTTCATCCGTTTCAGAATGTCTTCTACCATGCGGCGGCGTTCGGATGCTTTAAAGCCCAGGTATGTCAGAGGAAGTTCTACATTCTCGTAAACATTCAGCTCGTCGATCAGGTTAAAGCTCTGGAATACGAATCCGAGTTTGCCCTTACGCACATGGGTACGTTCTTTCTCTTTCAATCCGCCCACCTCTTCACCCATCAAGCGGTAGGAACCTTCGGTGGGGTTATCGAGCAAACCCAGAATATTCAACAAAGTGGATTTACCACAACCGGAGGGGCCCATAATGGCTACAAACTCTCCCTCTTTTACTTCAAGGTTTACGTGATTCAAGGCAACTGTCTCTACTTCGGAAGTACGGAATACTTTACTGATGTTGTTTATTTCAATCATACTCTTTTTATTTATGTTTTTAATTATTCACTTTTAAGGCTATTCACCGGATTTTCATTGGCAATCCGCCACGATTTCCAAAGTACGCAGGCTACGATAACGAGAAGATTTACAATCGCTATCAGTACATACGCCGCCCAACTGACAGGCACGTGCTCGGCAAACATATCCATCCACATATCATTGACGTACCATGATGCCGCTACACCGATCACAACGGCTGCAACGGCTACATAGAGCACATCTTTCACCAGCATTTCCAGAATGCCGGAGGCTTCGGCACCATTGACTTTACGTATGGCAATCTCTTTGGAACGGCGGCGGACTTCATCGGTTGTGTAGCCTATCAATCCCATCATCATCACAAAGAACATGGTAACCGCCGCCAGTATGGTAGCATTGCTGAAGACGCGGATGGAGTTATAACTCTCTTTTATCATCTGCTCCATCGATCGGAAATCGACCGTTTTATCGGGGAAAGCGTCTGCCGATACTTTATTCAGTTTCTGAAGATTCTCTGCAAAAGGTTCTTTCAGCCGGACATGAACACAGTTTCCGAAATTCTTGGTACTCATCAGGATGAAGGGTGCTTGCGGGTTGGTGAAATTACCGATCCGGAAGTCTTTAATCACTCCCACTACTTTACATACGTAGCCTGAATTATAGACAGTACGGTTCAATAGCTCTGTTCCCCAGTGCATCCATTCGCCGTATGTTTCATTGATGGCTACTTCGTTTTCATTCCGTGGCATACGCCCCTCCTTCATCACCATACCCATCATCTTTGGATAGTCTTCCATCATTTCGCAAAAACGGGAGGAGAAAAGTGATTGTCCGCTTTCATCCTGAATCATCGTTCCACTATAACTATAGACGGGATGGGAATCGGCACTGGACACGGACTCTACATAAGGCAGGCCACGGAAGAAAGTCAGGGCATAGTCCTGGTTTTCTTTATTGCCGAAACCAGTATTGGCTACGACAACGCGCTTCGGATTGTATCCCAGGTCTTTGTTTAAGACATAGTAGTATTGCAGCATCACCACATACATCAGTCCGCAGATGAAAGCTACGCCAGCAAACTGCACGAATAATAGCGGGCATTTCCAGCCTTTCTTTCCTTCTGTGTAGCGGCGGAAGACTTGTGAAACGGGGATTCTGGCAAAGATGCGTCCGGGCAGTGCTCCTCCTATCAGGAACAGGATAGCTACCGTCAGCAGGGGTACCCAAAGACGGTCTAAAGAGAACAGGGCTCCGAGTTCAACGGCGGTTGTGTCTTCTATAAAGTCGCGGAAGTTCAGTAAGATTAATCCCATCAGCAGCAAGGCGAAGAGAATAATGATAGCTGTTTCCAATAGGAACATTCCCAGAATTTTGCCGCTGCCTGCACCGCTACACTTATGTACGCCGATGGCTTTGGCGCGGTATGAGAGTGAAGAAATGGAGATCAGTACGTAGTTCAAAGTAGCGATGAAAAGGATGATTATTCCCAAGATATACATGATGTTCCGCATCCGCTTCACGTCCGGTTCTTCCCTGTATACATCACGGATCGGCTTTACAAAAGCGGTATAACCTACCACTTTCTGGTCTTCCGCAGGACGATATTTCTTTATCAGGTCATTCAACCGGGCATTCACCACGGATTTGTCTGCTCCGGGACGGAAACGGATAAATGCGATCCAGCTATCGCCTCCTCTCCAGGAGTAGTTTCCCCATCCACGGCTCCATACGGTAGGCAAAGAAATCACTGCATCCGGTCTGACGGTAGCATTTTCGGGTATGTCGGCGTACGTGCCTTTCACTGTCAGTTCTATTTCTTTATTATAGGAGATTACTTTGCCTATCGGGTTTTCTTGGTCGAACATCTTACGCGCCAACCGGTCACTAAGAAAGACAACATCTTTCTGCATCAGTTCTTTTTCCGGAACACCGCTCAAAACATCGATACCCATAGTTTGAAAGAATAGTGAATCGGCTGTCACTTTGTTAGCTTCAAAACGGACACTTCCATAATAAAGAGGGGCACTCATCCAGACACAATAGCTGGTGGCTGCTTCCACTTCTTTAGGAAAGTTCTCCTGTATGGCACCCGCCACCGGTCCGCAGTTCATTTCCTGCGGCTCAAAGGTTTGGCCATTGGCGGAAAAGACGGAGAAGATCTGATACAGGTTATCATAATCTTTGAAGCATTTGTCAAAGCTCTGTTCGAAAGCCACGCGGGCAAACAACAGGATGCTCATCGTCAGCCCCAACGCCAAAGAGAGGATTTTGATAACGTTGGAACCATGCCCCCGCAATAAAGTACGGATCACATAATAAATTTGTTTCATATTATATTTTATTTCTGTTTTTTCTATTCTCAAGAATGCAGAAAGCATGCCAAAAAAGAATAACAATTCATTATCAAGTGTTTATCATTTCAACCTTTCTGAATATTGTCTAAAAATTAGACAGTACCGTCTAATTTTTAGACAACCGGGAGACTATTCCATTTCTCCTTTAAATTGTTCCAACAGTCTCTATTATCCATGGGGAGATTGTCCATCCCGATAGAAAACTTTATCTTTGCATCTAGTTTTCTAAACTATTAAAGTAATGATGAAGAGGAAGAATTTATATGCACTGTTTTCGTGCCTGTTCCTTTCGGGATGCGGTATGATAGACTATCATCCGTATGACGTCCGCATCAGCGGAGAAACAGAGGTCAACGCCCACAATATGGAAAGAATAGAAGCAAATTGCCAGGGTAAAACTACGATACGGTTCGTGACAATGGGCGACTCACAACGATGGTATGACGAAACGGAAGATTTTGTAAAAGCAATCAATCAACGAAATGATATTGACTTCGTTATCCACGGAGGGGATATGAGTGACTTCGGACTGACTAAGGAATTTCTTTGGCAAAGGGATATCATGAACGGACTTCATGTGCCTTATGTGGCTCTGATCGGAAATCATGACTGTCTGGGAACGGGAGCGGAAACCTACAAGGCTGTATTCGGCCCCACAAACTTCTCTTTCATCGCAGGAGATGTGAAGTTTGTCTGCCTGAATACCAACGCTTTGGAGTATGATTACTCCGAACCTGTACCGGACTTTACCTTTATGGAAAATGAGATAACGAACAGGCGGGATGAGTTTGAAAAAACGGTCATTTGTATGCACGCGCGTCCCTATACGGATGTGTTCAATGATAATGTGGCAAAAGTATTCCAACACTATGTCAAACAGTATGCAGGAATACAGTTCTGCACGGCCGCCCATACCCATCACCATCAGGACGATGTGATTTTTGATGATGGAATACATTATGTTACCAGTGATTGTATGGATTACCGTACTTATCTGGTATTTACAATAACTCCGGAAAAATACGAATATGAGCTGGTTAAATACTAATTATATCTTACGCGCGGGAGTACTGTCCGTGCTTCTCCTGCTTCCCGGTCTGATGTCTGCTACCTGCAAGAGGGATACAATCATCAACAACTACAAGGATGATTCGCTCCGTTTTATCATCAAGGATGATTCAATTATCACCTTTCGTAACGGGGAGTCTTTATTCACCATTATCAAAGCGGACTCCGTGTTGCCTGCCACACCGAAGCACACCAAACATACCCGCTACGATAATCGGGTTCACCGTTTCCGCAGAAACTGGGAACGGATTATCCCGACTCATTCCAAAATACAATATGCCGGAAATATGGGATTGCTCTCTTTCGGTATAGGATGGGATTATGGAAAACGTAATCAGTGGGAAACGGATGTATTGCTCGGATTCATTCCGAAATATTCTTCGAAGAAAGCAAAAGTGACCATGACGCTCAAGCAGAACTATATGCCCTGGAGCATTAATATTGGAAAAGGATTCTCGACAGAGCCTCTTGCCTGTGGTCTTTATGTGAATACCGTATTTGGAAATCAGTTCTGGGTGAACGAACCGGAACGTTATCCGAAAGGGTATTATGGTTTCTCAAGCAAAGTGCGTTTCCATGTCTTTATGGGACAACGCCTGACCTATGACATTGACCCGCAACGTAGATTTATGGCCAAGTCTGTAACCTTTTTCTATGAAATAAGTACGTGTGACCTTTATGTGATTAGTGCGGTAAACAATAGTTATCTCCGTCCACGTGACTACCTTAGTTTATCATTCGGATTGAAGTTCCAGTGGTTATGATTGGAGATACAAGGGGGATAAAATCAATTTTGAATTACGATTCTTGAATTATCACATCCTTTTTTCGTAAGTTTGCGCTTTACAAACTTGAACGAAAATGAGTAAATCTGGAACAATCATCATTGTAGACGACAATAAAGGGGTGCTGACTGCCATACAAATCCTTTTAAAAAGTTATTTCTCAAAGGTCGTTGCACTCTCCTCGCCTGTCACCCTGACGAGCGTCCTACGGGAGGAAATACCGGAAGTGGTATTGCTGGACATGAATTTCACATCGGGCATCAATACCGGCAATGAGGGATTATTCTGGTTACATGAAATAAAAAAAGTACGTCCGGATCTTCCGGTCGTACTTTTTACGGCTTATGCCGATATTGAACTGGCTATCCGGGGTATTAAAGAGGGAGCAACGGACTTTATCGTCAAACCCTGGGACAACCAGAAACTGGTGGAAACACTGCAAACCGCAGCAACCTCTACGCACAACGACAGGAAAACGGCAAGTAAAGAAAAGCCTGTTCACTCGCCTATGTACTGGGGAGAAAGCAAGGTTATGCAACAACTACGGGCTTTGATTGAAAAGGTTGCCGTCACCGATGCCAACCTCTTGATAACGGGTGAAAACGGAACGGGAAAAGAGATGCTGGCACGGGAAATCCATGTGCTTTCCAACCGCAAATATAAAGAAATGATTGCTGTGGATATGGGAACCATCACCGAATCTTTATTCGAGAGTGAGCTTTTCGGACATGTAAAAGGGTCGTTCACTGATGCACACACCGACCGGACAGGTAAGTTCGAGGCTGCCGAAAAGAGTACGCTGTTTCTCGACGAAATAGGAAATTTGCCCTACCATCTGCAAGCAAAGCTACTAACCGCCATCCAACGGCGAAGCATTGTGAAAGTGGGAAGTAACACGCCAATTCCTATTGATATCCGACTGATATGTGCCACGAACCGGAACCTGCAGGAGATGGTAGCGAAAGGCGAATTCCGGGAAGACTTGCTCTACCGCATCAATACCATTCATGTGGAAATTCCTCCCCTGCGCGAACGGAAAGAGGATATTATCCCATTGGCCGAGCGATTTATGGTTCACTTCTGCAAGCAATATGACAAGTCGTTGATGAAGTTCACTCCCGAAGCAAAGGATAAATTGACTGCGCATCCCTGGTATGGTAATATCCGCGAATTGGAGCACGTCATCGAAAAGGCGGTTATCATCAATGACAGTCCGCTGATTCCTGCTGAATTATTCCAATTATCCGTACCACGGATAGCCATTCAGGAACAGAGTATCTCCACCCTGGAAGAAATGGAAGTGCAGATGATACGGAAAGCGCTCGATGCCTGTGCGGGAAATCTATCGGCAGTGGCCGCTCAACTGGGAATAACCCGGCAGACGCTCTATAACAAGATGAAAAAATTCGGATTATGAGCTCACAGATCCAACAACTGGGGATTCGGTACTGGTTCAGAGTTTTGCTGACTGTACTTTTCTGTATATCGACTGTCTGGTTCGGTATTCATCAATCATACGGTTGGTTGGGCATCAGTCTTTGTCTGCTGGTACTTAGTATCATCTGGCAAATCCGCCTGTACCAGCTTCACACCAAGCAGGTGCTTTTCATGATTAACGCGCTTGAAAATAATGATAACACTTTTCATTTTCCCGAAGAAAACGGTACTCCCGAAAGCCAAAAGATCAACCGGGCACTCAACCGGGTGGGACATATCTTATATAATGTAAAAGCGGAAACCGCACAACAAGAGAAATATTACGAGCTGATTCTGGATTTTGTCAGTACAGGATTGCTGGTACTCAATGACAATGGGGCTGTTTATCAGAAGAACAAGGAGGCACTCCGTCTTTTGGGGCTGAATATATTCACGCATATCCATCAGTTGAGTAAAGTAGACACTACGCTCATGGAGAAAATAGAGAACTGCCGTCCCGGAGACAAACTGCAAGTGATATTTCACAACGAACGGGGAACCGTTAATCTATCCATACGTGTATCGGAAATCAATGTGCGCAAAGAGCATCTGCGTATTCTGGCTCTGAATGATATCAATACCGAACTTGATGAAAAGGAAATAGATTCATGGATTCGCCTGACACGGGTTCTGACGCATGAAATCATGAATTCGGTCACGCCTATCACTTCTCTTTGTGACACTCTTCTTTCCATGTCCGAGGGTAAAGATGAAGAGATCAGTCACGGGTTGCAGACCATCAGCACCACAGGAAAAGGGTTGCTCTCTTTTGTAGAATCTTACCGGCAGTTTACACGCATACCTGCACCGGAACCGTCATTGTTCTATGTGAAAGCGTTCATAGAAAGGATGATTGAACTTGCCCGCCATCAGAATCCGTGTGACACCATTTGTTTCCACACGGAGATTTCTCCTGCGGACTTAATTCTGTATGCGGATGAAAACCTCATCGCCCAGGTAGTTATCAATCTTCTGAAGAATGCCATCCAGGCAATCGGCAGCCAGCCGGATGGTAGAATCGAGCTTCGGGCTTATTGCAATGATATGGAAGAAATATGGATCGAGATCAAAAACAACGGTCCTGAAATCCCGTCGGAAATAGCAGAACATATCTTTATTCCTTTCTTCACCACCAAAGAAAATGGTAGCGGAATCGGACTTAGTATTTCACGACAGATCATGCGTCTTTCGGGCGGGAGTCTCACTTTGCTGCGGGAGAAAGAAACAACGTTTATTTTAAAATTCAAATAACTATTGATATATGATACCTGCACTCGTCAACAATCCCTTATTCCGGGGGATCACTCCGGAAAGACTTTTTGCCGATCTGGAAGAGATCAGTTTCCATACACGTTCTTATCCTCAGCGTCAGTAACGGCCCAGAGACCTGCCTTCGCCAT
>OGYD01002285.1_pt1 | contig 12819 bp, 7 predicted proteins | sample 1576441 | NCBI WGS metagenome assembly OGYD01 (sample SAMEA3541537, study PRJEB24748) | human gut metagenome | biome: human gut; feature: human-associated habitat; material: faeces | place: China | collected 2012 | reverse complement strand
GGTACTCCTTAAGCAAATGCGCGTTCTGTGCGCGGAGTAATGCGGCTTGGCAGCCGGCCGTGCGATTATCGCTGCGGCGTCACCATCCAGCGAGACCGGCGACCGGGTTCGTTGCCGCATCCGGAACCCTCCCGGGCTCCTGACCTTGACCTTTCACTTCACCCAACTCTTCCGTGTCCTGCTCATTCCGCGATTATGCTCATAGTGAAATACCGGGAAATGCTTGCGATTGCGTGCGCGGAAAAGTCGTACGGCGAATTTCGTTTTTCTTCAGAATCGGACGCATGGGATTGGTCTGCAATGCGTTACGTATCTGTTTTTCCAACCGGTCACGTGAAGTGTGGTTTTGGGTGGCTATGTGTTCGATTCTGCCGAATTGGTTATTCGGATTGTGTTTTCTGGAGAATCGGACATTTGTGGTGCTGGTTTTGGGTTTGGATGTCCGTTTGTCTGTTTCTGCTGAGATAGCTGGGCTTTCGGCGCATTTTTAGTACTTTTTTTGTCACATTTCATACGTTTTGGATAAAGCAAAAGGGCTGGAATCGTTGGATTCCAGCCCTTTTCGGCCCGTGCGAGCGGGGGGAGTTGAACCCCCACGAGCATACACTCACTGCCACCTGAAGACAGCGCGTCTACCATTCCGCCACGCTCGCAGACAATCGACTAATTTACACCTTTACTATCTGTGGCACAAATCGGCGTGTCGCACCGCCGTATTCGCAAAGCGAATGCACAAAGCGGTGCGACGCGAGGAGGGAGGAGGCCCTGTGGACCTCCAGACGATGGAGCCATCCTTTGTTCAAAAAGCCGCGTTTGCGTAGCAAATGCTCAAGCCCCGCGACTTCCATCCAGCTCCTCTGGCTCAGCCCTTCGAACCGTTCTCGTAGAACTTGGCGAGTGTCTCGTCGCGGAATTCGTTGAAATAGCCGCCGTCGATCGATGCGCGGATATCGTCGAGCAGTTTTACGAAGAAGTGCTCGTTGTGAATCGTCGCCAGCGTGAAACCGTTGAATTCGCGGGCACGCAGCGCATGGTCCACGTATGCGCGCGAATAGTGCGTGCAGGTGTAGCAGTCGCAGTCCTCCTCAAGTGGGCCGAAATCGTGCTTGAACTGCGCGCGCTTGATGTTGTAGCGGCCGTGGCGCGTGAAGATCGCGCCGTTTCGGCCGCAACGGGCGGGCGCCACGCAGTCGAAGGTGTCGCCGCCGTTCTCCACGCAGGCGAAAATGTCGTCGACCGCCGCGATGCCGAGCACGTGGCGCGGGCGGCTTTCCGGCATCGCATCGCAGATCCAGGCGCACGTGTCGCCGATGATGCGCTTTTCGATCGCGCCGCCGATGCCGACGCCGTCGAAATCGAGCGACGCGATCTGTTCGGCCGCATGCCGGCGCAGATCCTCATAATTCGCGCCCTGCACCACGCCATACAGCGCCTGGTACGGCTTGCCAAGACGCTCTTCGGTGAGCCTCTTGTGCTCGGCTACGCAGCGTTGCGCCCAACGGTAGGTGCGTTCCACGGAACGTTCCTGGTAGCCGCGGGTGTTCATCAGCGTGGTCAGCTCGTCGAAAGCGAACATGATGTCGGCGCCGATCTTGTGCTGGATGCCCATGGAGATTTCGGCGGAGAACCGGTGCAGCGAGCCGTTGAGCGGCGACTTGAACGTCACACCGTCCTCGTCCACGAACGCGAGCCGCTCCTTGCCTTCCGCGATCACGTCGTCCGATTTCATGCCGGTGACGTCCATGGCGAGCGTCTTCTTGAAGCCCGCGCCGAGTGACAGCACCTGGAATCCGCCGGAATCGGTGAACGTCGGACCGTTCCAGTTCATGAATTTGGCGAGTCCGCCGGCTTCGTCGAGCACCTGTTCTCCGGGTCGTTCATACAGGTGGAACGCGTTGGACAGCAGGCATTGCGCGCCAAGATCCTTCATGGTTTCGGGCAGCACGGCCTTCATCGCGGCCTGCGTGGCCACCGGCACGAACGCCGGGGTGTGGATGTCGCCGTGGGGGGTGTGGATGATGCCGGTGCGTCCGTATCGCGCGCCGCCGCGGCCCTTGCCATCGGCCGCATCTGGCAGGCGGGTTTTCTGCTCGAAGTAGAACGCGTCGCGGCGGCCGGGCTTGCCGGGTTCCGCGCCGCGGGGATGCTCAATAAGGTTTTCGGTCGATGCCGCGCTGGTCGTGTTGCCTGCTGCGTCGTGCGTTGCGCCGGCTGCCGCGTTGGCCGCTGAGGTCTCGTGCGCCACCGCGCCGGTCTGTGGTTCGTTCAAGCTTGTCATGCTCTCAACTGTATGCGATAGCGCCGATTGCCGCGGTGGCGTCATCGGCGGTCGACGGTGGCATCGTATGGAGCAAACTGCCAAGCGATTCGATTGCTACTTTCAACAAACATTCAGGAAACTTCCAGAGCAGGTATCTTTACTCTTAGATAGCAGTTCGAGCGGCACGATTGCTGACCATGTTGAATGCCGCGAGACGAATAAGGAGCAACAATGGCTGAAGATAATAGCGATCAGAACATCGCCCAGCCGCAGGATGGCACGCAGCAGACCGCGCCGCAGACGCCGAGCGAGAACGTCGCCGACGAAGCACAGACTTCCGTTACCGAACCGATTGCAGTGCCGAACGCGGGCGAGCAGCCCACCACCGCCCTTCCTACCGTGGACGCGGCGGATGGCACGGCAGGCAATACCGCTGACGATACGCCGGATTATGCTTCCGCTGCCGGTGAACGCACGGTGATCAACAACGCGACGCAGGATGCGCCGACCGAACAGTACCGTCCGGCGCCCGAATACGGCGCGTACGGTCCGGTGCCGACGCCGCCGGCTGGCGATGCCAGCGGCCAGACCGCCCAGCAACCGCAGTACGGCGCGCAGCAGCAGGGCCAGCCGCAGGACAACCGTCCGCCGTTCTTCGGCGCTTTCGGCAACCCGTATACGACCGGCAATCAGCGGAACAATGGCAATCCGTTCGGCAATCCGTTTGGCGGCTCGTCCGCGCAGAACGGCGCGCAGCAGAACAATCAGCAGCAGCCGCAGTACGGCGCGAACATGCCCCCTGCGGGACCGGGCAACCGCAATCCGTTCGGCGCTCCGGGGCAGGGCTTCCCGAACCAGCCGAACCAGACGCCGGTCGTCACCAAGCAGAAGTCCGGCATGACCAGCCATGTGGTCACCGCCGTTGTGGCCGCACTGGTGTCCGGCGCGCTGTGCCTCGGCGTCGGCTTCACCGCGATCACCAACGGTTGGGTGCATGTGCCGTCCTCCAGCTCGCTGTCCGACGTCAAGTCCAACACGTCCGGTTCCGGTTCCGCCAAGGCGAAGTCCGGTCAGGCGGTCGATTGGAGCGCGGTGGCCAAGGAAGTGTCCGATTCCGTGGTGGCCATCGACGTGGCGACCAGCGACGGCGAAGCCAAGGGCTCCGGCGTGGTGATCAGCGACAAGGGCTATATCGCCACCAATAACCACGTGATTTCCGGCGCGCAGCAGATTCAGGTGACGCTCGCCAGCGGCGCCGTCTATTCCGCGAAGGTGGTCGGCACCGACACCACCACCGATTTGGCCGTGATCAAGCTCGACAATCCGCCGAGCGATCTGAAAGTCGCGGAATTCGCCGATTCCGACAATCTCGCCGTCGGCGAGGCCGTCATGGCGATCGGCAATCCGCTCGGCTACGACGACACCGCCACCACCGGCATCGTGTCCGCGCTCAACCGCCCGGTGACCGTGACCGATGACGACAACAACGCCATCGTCACCAACGCCGTGCAGATCGACGCGGCCATCAACCCGGGCAACTCCGGCGGCCCGACCTTTAATGCGGCCGGCCAGGTGATCGGCATCAACTCGTCCATCGCCTCCACCGCAAGCTCGTCCGGCACGGCAGGTTCCATCGGCATCGGCTTCGCCATTCCGTCGAACCTCGTCAAGCGTGTGACCAACGAAATCATTGACAATGGTTCCGTGAAGCATGTGGTGCTCGGTATCACCATCAAAAGCGCTACGGTCGAAGCCGACGGTGTGACCCGTGGTTGTGCCCAGGTGCAGGCTGTGACCGACGGTGGCCCGGCGTCCAAGGCCGGCGTGAAGGCCGGCGACTCCATCGTGGCGTTCAACGGAAAGGCAGTGAACAACAACTACTCGCTGCTCGGTTACGTGCGCGCCTCCGCCATGGGAGACAAGGTGAAGCTGACCGTTGTGCGCGGCGGCAACACCATGGATCTCGAAGTGACGCTCGACCAGGAAGAGACCAAGACGAACTCCTCCAACAAGCAGGAACAGCGTCAGCAGAACAACGGCAACGACGATAACGGCAACGGCCAGAATGGCGGCAGCCAGAACGGTCAGAATGGCGGTAACGGCAACAACGGCGACGGCGGTGGCCTGTTCGATCCGTTCGGTCTGTGGTAAAGCCGGATGCGCGGCATCGTACGGCAACGTACGGTGTGCGGCGTTCATGCCGACAGCGATACGGGTGGCTGCCACCCGATAGGCTGACGGCGAAGTCGCAACCGCAATCCGCGTAATCGCGGAAAACGCTGAACAAGCCGAAAAACGGCGGAAAACAAGGGCTGTGCGAGCAATCGCACGGCCCTTTTCGTATGCGCGGAACGCGCGCGACGAACGGAAGCACACGCAAACGGCCGCGGCAATCGCAATGCTCTGTTATGCTGGAAATATCTTTTTACGCCGTGTATCGAGGGTCCGCGCAGGCGGGGCGCCGATGGGTTAACAAGGCGTCCGAACCGAGCGTAAGGAGATTCTCATGCGTAGAATCATTTCCATTTGCAAAGAAGTTCCGCTGCTGCCGATCGCCATCATTGCCGCGATTCCGTTGGCATTGCTGGGTTCGTGGCGTCCGTGGGAGGCTGCGGGCGTCTCGCTGACTTTCGGACCGTTCAATCCGGGTGTCGGGCAGTGGATCGTGATCGCGCTGGTCGTGTACACGATTGTGGTGACTGTGATCGGCATGATTGACGATTTGCGGCACGGTCACGTCGGTGTGGATTTGCTTGCGGTTATTGCGATCGCGTCGACGGTGGCGGTGCAGGAATACTGGGCTGCGTGGGCCGTGGTGCTGATGATTTCCTCCGGCGAGGCGATTGAGGAATTCGCACAGTCGAAGGCGGAAGGCAACCTGACGGCGCTGGTTGATGCGGCGCCGCGGACCGCGCACGTGGTGACCTTGCCGGGCGTGGGTGCACGTGCGGCGGCTGCCGGGGCCGACGGTACTGCCGGTGATGCTGAGGGCGACATGACGGCGGACGGCTTTCGCAAGGTCGCCAGTGTGGATGTGCCTAACGCTGCGGAAACGAATAAGTCCACCACCCAAACCAAGCCTTACGACGCGGCCGGCGAGCATTTCGAAACCGTTCCGGTCGACCAGGTCAAGCTTGGCGACGTGATCCTCGTGCTGCCGGGCGAAACGGTGCCGGTCGACGGCGAACTGCTGTCGGGCGTCGCCACGTTGGATCTGAGCAATATCAACGGCGAGCCGGTGCCGCGCGAAGTGTATGCGGGCGCGCGCGTGCTGTCGGGTGCGGTCAACGGATCGACCGCGCTGACGATGCGTGCCACGCAATTGGCGCAGGATTCGCAGTATCAGAAGATCCTCGAACTGGTGTCTTCGGCGCAGCAATCGCGCCCGACCGTCGTCAAAACCGCCGATGTGCTGGCGGTGCCGTTCACCATTCTTTCGCTGGCGATCGCCGGCATCGCGTGGGCCGTCGCAGGCACGCCATTGCGATTCGCGCAGGTGCTGGTTTTGGCCACGCCCTGCCCGCTGCTGATCGCCGCGCCCGTCGCGTACGTGGCCGGCACCGGTCGCCTTGCCAAGGCGGGCATTCTTATCAAAGCGCAGGATGTGCTGGAAAACCTGGGCCGCGTATCGCATATCTTTTTCGACAAAACCGGCACGCTTACCGTCAAGCAGCCGCAGGTCGTGCGCGTCGAGAAGCCGTTCGAAAACAGCTCGCCGTACGACGAGAACCACATTCTGATGATGGCCGGCGTGGTGGAAGGCTACTCGGTGCACATTCTGTCGAAGGGCATCGCGGCGGCCGGGCAGAAGGCCATGCAGGAGCTGTACGCGCGCTATGAGAACGGGCAGCGGCTGTGCGCCGAACGCGATCTGCCGGGGCATGGACGCGATTACCCCGTGGTGAAGAACATCGAGGAACAGTCGGGCAAGGGTGTGTCCGGCGAGGTGAACGGGCATGCCGTGCGCGTGGGTCGTTTCGCGTACGTGACGGCCGACGAGGCCGGCTTCACGCATGTGCTGGGCGCAGGTGCGGCGGCCGGTACTGCGGCTGGTGCTGTGGCCGATAGCGCGGTTGGCGATTCGGCGACCGGTACCGCTGCCGGCGATTCCAAGAAGCCGGAGGTGAACTCGCTGTTCGCACCTCTCGAGCCGGACGAAATGGCCGCGTACGTGGCGATCGACGGCAAGCTCGCCGCGCGCATCGTGCTGCGTGACGTGCCTCGCGAAAACGCGAAATCGTCCCTTGAAAAACTGCACCGGCTCGGCGTGAAGAAACTGTCCATGCTCACCGGCGACAAGGAGGCTTCCGCACGCATCATCGCGGGCGAGGTCGGCATCGACGACGTGCAATCCGAACTCTTCCCCGAAGGCAAGGTCGCGGCCGTCAAGAACGCCACGGAAGACGCGCACCAAAACCAGCCGGCGTGGGACAAGGTCGTACAGCGCGTGGTCGGCGAATCCATGACCCGACAGGTGACGATGATGGTTGGCGACGGCGTGAACGACGCCCCCGTGCTGGCGGTTGCGGACATCGGCATGGCCATGACCGACGGCACGTCCACCGCCGCGTCCGAATCGGCGCAGGTGGTCATCATGAACGACGACATCGCCTCCGTGCCGCGCGCCATCGCCATCGCCCGCCGCACGAAGAAAGTGATGCTGCAGGCGGTGCTGGTCGGCCTTGGATTGGCGATTATCGGCATGGTCGCGGCCGCGTTCAACCTCATTCCGGTGGTCGTCGGCGCGTTCATGCAGGAAGCGATCGACGTGGTCAGCATCCTGTGGGCGCTCACCGCCCTGCTCGACCGCGAGTAGCGCCGGTTGCGGCGACGAGCCGTGCGGAGGCTGAACCGCGTTGCGCCGTGCTACATCGAGCTGGGCGAGATTTCGCCAGCGATGTTCCGGCGCATCCACGTGCCGAAATCGGCCGCATCCACGCCCTGCGACAGCAGGAACATGATCTTCGCGTACGTGGCTTCCAGCGTCATGTCGCCCGATCCGATCGCGCCGGCGCGGGCGATCGCGTCGCCCGTCTCGTAATGGCCGAGCAGCACTTCCGCCTGCTGGCATTGCGATGCGATGACGACAGGCACGCCGTCATGCAGCACGTCGGCGATCACGTCGGTCAGTCCTGGCTCGTCGCTCGGCACATTGCCAACGCCGTACGCGCGCAACAGCACCGCTTCCGGACGAGGGTCGAGCATCGCGGCCAATCGCGCGGCGGAAATGCCGGGAGCCATGTCGATCACGGCCACATCGTGACGGGAGTAGGGCAGCGGCGACGCCCAACCGCAACCGGAGCCGGCCGAATCGCCCGCATACCAATGCCACGGCGTGCCGGTACGTGCCAGCGGGCCGGTGGACGGCGCCGAAAACCCTTCGAACGCCCAGCTTGACGATTTGCTCACACGGTTGCCGGCGAACAGATGATGGCCGAAGAACAGGCCGACGCCATGAAAACGTCCGCTCATCGCGGCGTTCAGCGCACCCGTGACGTTCGCGGTGGCGTCCGATTCGATTTTGCCGAGCGGATGCTGCGACCCCGTGAAAATCACAGGCTTGCCGAAACCGGTCAGCGCGTAAGACAGCGCGGCACTCGAATAGCTCATCGTGTCGGTGCCGTGCAACACCACAAATGCGTCGGCGTCATCGCGGTGCGCGCACAGGTCGTCCGCCATCGTCTGCCAATTGTCGGGCGTCGCGTTCGACGAATCGATCAGCGGGTCCAGCTCGGTGAACGAGAACAAGCTCGGGTCCAGATGCGCGTCCTCAATCAGCCGGCGCAGCCAGCCGCGCATATCGGCGCCCGGAACCAGACCGTTCGGTGACTCGACCATACCGATGGTGCCGCCGGTATACGTGATGTGAATGCGCATATGCCCACCCTCTTACGATAAGGACCTTCTTTAGTGAGGGACCGATTGTGATCTTCTGCGATTGTACGTTCTCCTGCGCCGGCACATGGGCCGGGCTGCGCGTTGCGAGGCAAGTAAGGGAATCGCAAGAAAGTGCCGTATGCCCCCTGTTGGAAATGCAGGGAATATATTAGGCTGGAACATATGAGCGAAACCAACGAACTTCGTATTGCTGTAATCGGCGCCGGCCCCGCAGGCGTCTACTCTTCCGATATTTTCCTGCGCCAGCTGGGCAAGCTCGGCGAAGAGCTGGGACTGGGCACCAAGGCCCGCATCGACCTGTTCGAAAAGCTGCCGGTGCCGTTCGGCCTGGTGCGCTACGGCGTGGCCCCCGACCACCCTTCCATCAAATTCATCGCATCCGCTCTCGAGAAGACGCTCGACAACCCGGACATCCACTTGTACTGCGACGTGGAATTCGGCAAGGACGTGACGCTTGACGAGCTGCTGGAACGTTACGACGCGGTGCTGTTCGCCACTGGTGCCGTCGAAGACAAGCCGCTCGGCCTGCCGGGCGCCGACTTGGACGGCGTGTACGGTGCCGCCAAGTTCGTGGAATGGTACGACGGTTACCCGACCGGCGCCCGCGAATGGCCGCTCGATGCCGAGGAAGTCGCTGTGATCGGCGGCGGCAACGTGGCCATGGACGTGGCGCGCGAGCTGATGCGCAACGCCGACGACCTGAAGGAACGCACCGACATTCCGGACAACGTGTACGAAGGCATCAAGGCCAACAAGGCCAAGACTCTGCATCTGTTCATCCGCCGTGGCGTGGCTCAGGCCAAGTTCTCCGTGCAGGAGCTGCGCGAAATGGAGAAGCTGCCGGGCGTGCAGCTGATCATCAACGAAGACGACTTCGATCTGGACGACGACACTATCGAGGAGGCCGGCAAGGACAAGCTGACCCGTCAGATGGTCGAGGAGCTGTTCACCATCCGCGAGATGGCCGAGGACATGGAAGACGACGGCGACACCGATTTCGAAGGCAACCCGGCGGATCGCAAGTACTACATCCACTTCAATTCCGCTCCGGTCGAAGTGCTGGGCAAGGACGGCAAGGTCAAGGCGATTCGCGTGGAGAAGACGACGACTTCCGCGGACGGCAAGATGACTCGCACCGGCGAATTCGAAGAGTACCCGGTGCAGGCCGTGTATCACGCAATCGGCTACAAGCCGGCCACCGCGCCGGGCATCGCGTACGACGAGCGTCGCGCGCACCTGGCCAACGCGAACGGCGACGGCCGCATCACCACGGAGGCCTCCGGTGAGGGCGCGCAGGTGCGTGAGCGTCTGTACGCCACCGGTTGGGCCAAGCGTGGTCCGGTCGGCCTGATCGGCTCCACCAAGTCCGACGCGCTGCTCATCGTCACCAACATGCTGGAGGACCTGTCCAAGGCCGCCGAAGGCGGTCGCGTGGCCGCTGACCGCGATCCGGAATCCATCGACCGCCTGCTCGCCTCCCGCGGTGTCAAGCCGATCGACTTCGCCGGCTGGAAGAAGGTCGACGCGTTCGAACGTGCCGAAGGCGCGAAGGAAGGCCGCGAGCACAAGAAGGTCATCGACCCGGAGCAGATGCGCGCGCTGGCGCATGCCTGAATCGGGCCGGCTGGAATTAGGGTGGGAGTGCTGACTTCCTGACACCCTAACTTCAAGCCTTTTAACGCAATCTAGTAACGCCCTGCACGTCCGATTCCTCTGAATCGGACGTGCAGGGCGTTAGTTTTTGCCGCTTTAGTGGTCGATTTTCGGCGGACTGGTCGCGTAGCGTGCGTTTTCGATCGCACAACCGCCCGTTTCTCCAGAATCGGACATACGCGGTCGTTTTGACCTATTACCCCCGAAGTTCGGGTCCATGCGCTAGGCTGACCCCAGTGAAACGCGGTGCGCAATATCATCGCAAACGGATGCGGGCATTGAAATCTAAGGTTGTGAAGTCGGCATGAACTTTGGAAAACACGTCAAGCGCAAGGCACTGTGCTGCTGTTCCGTGTCCGTCGTGGGCCTGCTGATCGCCTGCCTGATCGGCTTCGCTATGGGCGTGGGTCTTGTCGATGTGCATCTCGAAGAGGAAGCCCACGCAGCGGCGTCTTCGGAAACGTCCTCCACGTCGGGCGCGCTTAAGAAAAACAGCGCGTCGCAATCGCAGACACAAGCCGTCTCGTCGCCGACGCAGGTCGCGCTGGACGGCATTTCCGCAGTCGAGGGCAGCGCCACGATCACAACGCAGGGCTTCACGCTAAGCGCCGATTCGCAGGCCGCCGTGCAGTCTCAAATCGCCACTTTCGAAGCCGACGGATATACCGCATCATTCGTGCTCGCCGACATCACGACCGGCCGCACGATCGCATACAACGCCGATGCACAGATCTATTCGGCCTCGTCGGCGAAGGCGCCATACCTGATATCGCTGTTCTCAACGGGCACCGTCGACCTGAACAGCGTGGCCCAATCCGCTGACGCGCAGTCCGCCACCGTCCACCAAAAGGTCGACGCCGTCCTGCGCAATTCCGACAACGCGTCTTACGACTGGCTGTACAAAACGTATGGCCTCGACTGCTTCAACACGTGGGCCGAACAGGCAGGCGCGGCTTCCAGAATGGGTGATCGCGGCGGGTACCTGTTCACCTCCGCGCGCGACATGGCCAAACTGTGGACCGCCGGATACGGTTTCCTGTTCGCCGGGCAAACGGCGGGGGTGCAGAACATCACGCCCGAATCGCTGCAATGGCTGTCCGGAGACATGACGAATTCGCTGAACTCCTGCATCCACGCGGCCCTTGGCGATGCGGACACCGTGTACACGAAGGCCGGATGGATCAACGGCGAAGGCGGTTTGTACGTGCTGAACGATGCCGGACTGGTGATGTCGCAGTCGGGCACGTACGTGCTGGCGGTGCTGACGAACGCGTGCGGCCGCAACGATTTGCTGACCAGCCTGATCGGCACGCTCGACGCAGTGCATTCGGGGGATATGCGGGGGTAATACGTTTCAAGTTGGGGTGACTCTCGCCGTGCCGCAGATAGGTCTATGGCCGATGCTGTAGCGTCGTTGCGTGGCATGTTTCTAGATGTTGCAAATCCACCCTTCAGCTTGTATACAGCAAAATCCCAGCCTGAATTCCTAGGCTGGTGGCCATGAACGGCAAATTGCAGGTGCACGGCCATTGCAATGGCTTGAAAACAACGCTTTTGTTCGCGTTGATGTGGGGCGTCATCATGCTCATCTGGTGGGCGACCGGCGCCAGTCAAAGCACGCTCGGCTACTACATTCTCATCGGCCTGGGCTCCACGTTCGTCTCCTACTGGTTTTCCGACAAACTGGCGATCGCCAGCATGCACGCTCGACAGGTGAGCGAGCAGGAAGCCCCCGTACTATACAAGATCGTCCGCGAGCTATCGGCGAAGGCAGGCAAGCCGATGCCGCGCATCTACATCGCCCCCACCATGAGCCCCAACGCGTTCGCGACGGGGCGCAACGAACGACACGCGGCGGTCTGCTGCACGCAAGGCATCCTACAGACGCTTAACGAACGTGAGATTCGCGGCGTGCTCGGACACGAACTCATGCACGTCTACAACCACGACATTCTGACGTCCGCAATCGCCTCCGCCATGGCCACCGTCATCTCGTACCTCGGCTACTCGCTCATGTATTTCGGCGGCGGCCGTTCGCGTGACGACCGCGACGATTCGGCGTCCGGCGGCTTGGGATTGCTGGGTGTGCTGCTGAGCGCGATTCTGGCGCCGATCGCAGCGTCGCTGATACAGATGGCAATCTCCCGCACACGCGAATACGACGCCGACGAAGACGGTTCCAAGTTGACGGAGGATCCGGAAGCGCTCGCTTCCGCGTTGAGCAAGATTTCCGGCGGCGCAGCCGCGATGCCGATGGAGAAGACCGCCGGCACGCAGTCGGTGGCTGCGATGATGATCGCCAGTCCGTTCTCCGCGGAGGGCTTCTCGCGCCTGTTTTCCACGCATCCGCCGATTCAGGACCGCATTGCGCGGCTCATGCAGATGGGCCAGGAGATGCGGCAGCAGGGCGTGCAGTCGGGCTACCTGGCCGGCGGATACGCAACGACCGGCGTTGCCGCGATCGACATTCGACAGGGCGGTTATGACGGGCCGCAGTTCGGCTCGCAGTATGGTTCCGCTTACGATTCGTACGGTTCGGGTCCGGCGGGTTCGGCGGGTTCGACCGGTGGATATTCGCGCGACTATTCGCAACGCCCCATGCGCAGAAGAGGGTCGCGCTGACGCCCGCACAGCCTCCCGCGCCGCTGGTTCCTGCCCCGACTTTCAGCCTTTTCCGGTACTGATGTTGCTGCGGACGCATACTTGCTGTGCTGACGACTCCCAAAATCGCTATATGTGGCAGATAAGAGACTGCCGAGAAAGTGATTTCCGCTATATGTGGCACTTTCCTTCGTGAAGATGCCCCCATACCTTCGATTTCGTACCCTCTAACAGCTCTTGCCCGCGGAGAACTGCCACATATAGCGCAAATCGATTTTGCGGAACCGGACAATCTGCCACATATAGCGGGAATGGCGTGCTAGACTAATGGCTCGTGCCCAAAAGGCACACCTTGCGGATGTAGTTCATCGGTAGAACGAAAGCTTCCCAAGCTTTAAAGGCGGGTT
>OGYD01002281.1_pt1 | contig 12833 bp, 8 predicted proteins | sample 1576441 | NCBI WGS metagenome assembly OGYD01 (sample SAMEA3541537, study PRJEB24748) | human gut metagenome | biome: human gut; feature: human-associated habitat; material: faeces | place: China | collected 2012 | reverse complement strand
GTTGAACGCCATGTAGAGAATGCACTGAAAGTTGTTCAGTACTTAAATAACCATCCGCAGGTAGAGAAAGTTCATCATCCGTCTGTATCCACAGATCCGGTTCAGCAGGAGCTTTATAAGAAATACTTCCCGAACGGCGGCGGTTCCATCTTTACATTTGAGATTAAAGGTGATGCGCAGAAGGCAAAGGACTTCATTGATAATCTGGAACTGTTCTCATTGCTTGCCAATGTAGCGGATGTTAAATCTCTTGTTATCCATCCGGCTACAACAACACACAGCCAGTGCACAGAAGAAGAACTTCTCGATCAGGGTATCAAACCAAATACAATTCGTCTTTCCATTGGTACAGAGAATATTGACGATATCATTCAGGATCTTGATGAAGCATTTAAGGCAGTTGCTGAATAATACAGATATAACATCCTTATATATTGTATAAATAAAACATGAATAAAAAGACCATCTTCCGGATTTTCCCCCATATCTGCAAGATGGTCTTTTTTGGAATGTTTCAATTGTATGGTTTACAGACTTGACAAATTATAAAAATACTATATAATACAGAAATGCAAATAAGTTGCAAATGTAAATGAGTTGCAAATACAAATAAAGTGCAAATATAAGGAGAACTATATGTCAGAGATTATATTAGATTCAGTAATAGACAGCATCAAGCTGCTACCCTTTCTTTTTCTTACTTATCTGTTTATGGAATGGCTGGAGCATAAGACAGGTGCGGCAGCACGAAAGAGAATCCGTACAGCTGGAAAATTCGGACCGGTATGGGGTGGACTTCTGGGAGTGATCCCACAGTGTGGATTTTCGGCAGCGGCATCCAGCCTTTTTGCCGGACGTGTGATCACAGTGGGAACTTTGATCGCGGTGTATCTGTCTACTTCAGATGAAATGTTTCCAATCATGATCTCCAATGCAGTTCCTGTAGTTACAATTGTGAAAATCCTGACCTGCAAAGCGGTGATCGGAATACTTTCCGGCCTGGTGCTGGAGTATGTTTACACACATATTCTGAAGAAACAGGAACCTGATGTGGATATTCATGAAATCTGTGAAGAAGAACGCTGCCATTGTGAACATGGAGTTATTTCTTCAGCAGCATTTCATACATTAAAAGTTTTTGTATACATTTTCTTGATTTCTCTTGTTTTAAATATTATCATTGGATTAGTCTTTCGGCAAAAGCATATCCGTCTGGGGCTTTCACCTCGGTCAGCGTATAATCGCCTGCGGGCAGTTTTTCAATGTAATGAGGTTTGTCGGTGGATACCCAGCGGTCAATTTCCTTGCCGTCCTTGTCGGTAATGGTCAGTTCAGCGCCGGGCAGTTCCTCCATCGTGCTCAAATCCTTCTTGGAGAATTCTGCCTTGATGGTGTCATCGCGCATAATCACGGTTGCATCATCCAACAGCTTCCAATCATCCCAAGTCCAGAACAGCAAGGACTTCTTGGTCAAATAGTAGACCTCGGCTTCCTGCAGGTTGTTACCGTTCTTGTCCACCTTTTGCAGCAAACGGAAGGCGATCTCATCCGCCAGCGCGTAGCCATCGGTGGGGTGGGTTTCGGTCAGGGTGTAGGCATCGCCCAAGTGCAGCCCTGTGACGCGGTGGGGCGTGTCGGTAGATACCCAGCTTTCTACAACATTTCCGTCAGAGTCTTTAATGCTCAAAGTGGCACCGGGCAGTTCCTCATCGTTGGTCAGATCGCGCTTGCTCACCCACATTTCTGTAGGCTTGTCGGTGCAGGTGCTTTCCAAGACCTGCACAGCCTCGCCGTCGTAGGTAAAAGCAACTTCCATAGGCTCTTCGTTGACATAGTAGCCCAGCGGGGCGCGGATTTCCTTGACGAAATATTTGCCGCTGTTGGTGGTATTGTCCTTGTGGGTGCTGCTGCCGTAATTTTCGCCGCGGATGGGAATATCGCAATCGAAGTAGGTGGTTCCGTCAGCATTGGTTTCGGGGCTGGTAGCCACCAGCTCACCGGCGGCAAAAACGCGGTTGCCATCTGCATCGTAAATATCATCGGCGGTATACAGGTTGAACACGGCACCTGCAAGGTATTTGCCACTTTCCAAGTCGGTTTTGTAGATGCCGACCTTTGCCTTTTCGCGCTCGTTATGGAATTCGACAGCATCTGCCACAACGATTTCCTGCGTCTGGTTGTCCCACGCAAGGGTCACATCAAAGGCTGCATCCGTGCCTGCATAGCCATACGGCGGCTTGGTTTCCGCAATGTGATAGCTGCCCAGCGGCAGGGTCACGCTGACTTCACCGATGGTGCCGTCGTGGATGACGGACAGAAAATCATAGGTCGCCGCCGTGCGCGCAGGGGCAAAGACGGCAGTATCGGCGGTGCCGTCGCCGGTTGTAACCACTGCCACCACATCGCCCTTGGCATACCAGAGGGTGCGATTGCCGTAATTATCAAGCTGACGATCCTGCGTGTAGATGTCCTCGGCTGCCGTGATGGTGTATTCGGCACCTGCCAGCGGGCGGGTTTCGTAGGTGAAGTCGCCGCTTTCCGCTTCGCCCGTCATCCACGGATCAATGCCGCCCGGCTCAGACTGCCAGCCCGTCAGCACCTCGCCGGTCTTGCGAATGGTCAGCTTGCCAAGGGTTTCATGGTTGGAATACTTTTCGCCAATTACCAGCGTGTCCATGCCGTTTTCGTTTTTATCGCCGGTTGCCTGATAAATGCGGTCGGTGGTGATGGTAAAATCGACATAGTGGCTTTCATCAGCAACCCACGCATTGTAATAGCCGTTGGGCGCGGTGGTTTCCACAATGCGGTATTTGCCCAGCGGCAGCTTTTCGGGCAGGGTCAGGATGCCCTCGGCGTTGGTGTAAAAGGTGGTAACATTCTTGGTCAGATGCCCGTTTACCGTGTCGGTCATACGCACCAATTTGGGCGCGCCGTTTTCCATACGGTAATTGCCGTCGTCGTCCAGATAGTAGATTTGGAACGCCGTGCCCGGCATCAGCACAGGCTTGCCGGTTTCCTCGTCCAGTTTGGTGATGCGCAGATACACCTCGATTTGCTCATCCAGCACCGTGAATTTCTGGTAAGAATCCGAACCGACAATTTGACTGCCCTTGGGCGTTGCCATCGCGCTCATCGGGCTGTTGCTGTCAATGACCACCAAGTACGGCTCTGCCTGATACAAATCCTTGGGAATGGTAGTTTCAACCACCAGATAGGTGCCGTAGGGCAAGCCCTGCACACGGATGTTGCCGGTGTCGTTGCTGAAAATCTCTGCCAAACGGTACTCGTTGACGGTGCCTGTGGGTTGCCAGCCGTCGCCCTTGCCGTTTTTGTTGTCGCCCGCGGCGGTCAGCGTTTTGTTGTAGGCGGCGATTTCGGCGGTATTGGCCTCGTAGGTTTTGGCAATGGCCTGCGTTTCGCCGGAGAAATCCCACTTTAGATGCGCATTGTCATAGCTTTTGTTGATATAGGCATCCAGAATGCTTTGCAGCGTGTAGGCGCCGGTTCGGGTCTGGTCAAATTGCGCTGCCTTAGACAAATCCGAAACGAGATAGAAAGTAAACCCGGCATTTTCCAGTTCCAAACCATTGGACTGCCCGCTGGAAGAAATGATCTTGCTGATCTCCACATTGCCCTTGGCGATTTGGTCCTGGCTTTCGGCAAGGGCATTGTCGCGGTGGATGTGGTAGTTTGCCTTGTACACGGCATTGTCGTTGTCAAAGGTGGTTTTTTCGACATACCAGCCCTCATCGGAATAAGCAGGTGCAATGTAGTAGTTGTGTTCATCGCACAGATAGCCGTTGGCGAAAGACAAAGAATAGGCATCGTAAGTTACCGTGCCGTCCAATGCCTTGCCCTTGGTGATGGTGCTGAACTGATTCTTGTACACCCAATCGGTGTATTGCCCGCCGCTGCTTGCCAGTGCCGTAACCTGCCCGGTGGCGGCTTTGGTGCGGCTGTCTACGGTGGGATAGGTCCCGGATACAGCAAGAGCGCCCTCACGCAGCGGAATGACCGTGCCGGTGGAGCGCTCTACCACATAATATTTGCCGAGGTACAGGTTTGCGAAGGTCAGCCAGCCGTCCTCGATTTTGGCGCTGGCGACCAGATGGTCTTTCTTAAGAATCGGCAGATAGTCATTGACCCACTGCCCGCTGTTGTCGCGGATTGTGGTGTGCCAGATGGGATTGCCGTCTGCATCCACGATTTTGGAGTAGTCCACTACGCCGGTCACGCCGTCCGGATGGGTGATGTCCTCGGCAGCGTAGAGGTCGTACACGGCACCGTCCAGCGCGGCGTTGCCGTGATTTGCAACATATTTCCCGGCGTCCAAATCCACCTTGGAAATGCTGATTTCGCCCAAGGTACGGTCGTTTTTCATTACGCCGTCCGTGGCGGTGGTGGTGTAGCTGTTCTCGTTGGCGGCTTTGCCGCTGTTGTCGGTGCTGTAAGTGCGAGTAGAATCTTTGGCGGTGCTATAAATTGATACGGTGGTTTCCACGCCGCCACTGGTCACCAGCTTGGTGCCGCCCTTGTCGGCTGTCAGGATGTCGGCATTGTAGTCGGCATTATCGAGCCAAAGCATGGTGTTGTTGGTATCCTTGTTGATTTCAACATAATAAGCGCGCTTGCCCAAGGGCGTGCCCACCGTGCCGGGGTGGTCAATGTCCGTCCAGTCGCCAAAATACCCGGCAGGGGCTTTGGTTTCCACAAGGATAAACTTGCCCTGATTGCGCTGGGTGTAATACAGCGTGTGGCGCATCGCATCGCTAACAGCATAGGCAGCGCTGTTGATGACTGCATAGCTGCCATCTCCCTGACGCTGCACGCTGTAGGTGTTGTAGCCGCCGGTGGGCTGGTATTTGGCGGTCACTACATCCCACTGATAGATCTCATACTGGGCATCGGCTGCGATCTGGCTGCCGGTTTCGCTGTCGGTTTTCTTGAGGTTGACCTGCATACTCCACTCGTCATTTTTCATGACATAGTCATTGTTGGTGTTTGCGGGTACCGAAATCGTTTGGCTGCTGCCGTTCGTGCCCCAGTACTTGCCGAATCCATACGGTACTGTGCTTTCCTCATAGCGGAACTGGATGCTTCCCAGCTGCGCTTTAGCCGCTGTTATAGCATTGTTGACAGCGTTCTGGGCCTCACCCTGCAATTCCACAATGGCGGCGTCGCGGGCGCTGTTGGCGGCCGCATCAGCAGCCTCCTGCGTGGTGAAAGGACCAACCTGTCCATTGCGAGTGCCCGATGTTTTGGTAACGGCATAGTGCAGACTCCAGCTTGCGCCTGCATCGCCGCCGTTCTTCTGGTAGTTGTCATCGGCGGTATGACCGCTGGTGGTCACCGTTTGCTTTCCGGCAGGACTGATAGACCAGCTGCCGCCGTCAATGCTGCCGGATTTGGTGATGGGCTCTATCTCGATGGTCGCGCCGTCCACCTTTTCCTGCGTTTTCAGCTGGATCTTATCCGTGCGGATTCCATAGGAAAAATCAAAACTTCCGCTGGCGGTCTGAGCCGGTGCCTCCCAGCTGGCGTAGTATTCCTGCACAACAGGTTCCGGCTCAGGTTCTTCCTCACCGATCTCAGGACCAATCAAGGCAACGGTCTGCCACCCTGCGCGACCGGGATTGTAGATGTAGGTGTAGTAACCGCGGGCGGAGGCATAGGTTTCGACGCCGTTCAGCAGCTTGTCGGCAGAGGCAAGATAAATTTCTGCGGCGGTGCTTTCGGGGAAGTTCTCAATGATATACATCTGCACATCGTCATAAATTGATGCGCAGAAATCCAAAAGAGAGGTTCCTTCACCCTCGTCCGCGGAAAAAACTGCGGGCAGATCCTCTGCATCGCTCAAAGCGAGCTGGTTCAAGCCGCCCCAGATGCGAATCTGGTTGCCGTAGTGGTCGCCGGGGATGCACTGGTCTGCGTTGACCGTGGAAGTGTTCACATAGGTGTATGTCGGGCATCCTGCAGGCTGACCGTTGGCACCGTGGGTGCAGCAGTAGGCGGGTTCGCCGTTGAACCAAATCAGCCAAGTGCCGTTGACCTTGGCAACCTTGGTGATCTTGCCGCTGGTCACCGCAGGGGTGGGGCGCTCGGCAAAGGCGGCAATTTCACTGTCGGGGAAAGGATACTCGGCAGTGGCATTGCGGTCGATGGTTACATTTAATGTCTTAGTCAGTGTGCTGCCATCCGGCGCGGTATAAACCAGCTGCGCGGTAAAATTCGCATCTGCCTGTACATATACACCCAGCACCGCAGCGGAAGTTTCACTGTATTCGCTATGCAGCAGACTTTCGGAATCCGCGGCGGGTGCGCCGTAGTAGTCCAGCAGGGTCACGCTGTCCGGCAGAACCAGATCGAGCGTGCTGCCGTCTGCGGGATATTCGACCTGTGCCATAATGGGAACAATGGCATAGTCTGCGCCGTCCAGCAGGGGCGCGGCCATGGTAAGGCCGTCATTGTCCAGTGCAACGGCGGTCAGATAGCTGCCGCTGGTTTCTTCCAGCTGGCTTTCGGGCCACTCGGAAATACCGATTTTAGTTTCACCGGTGGCAACCGGCAGACCCTCGCTACCGATGTAGGAACCAATGGGTGCATCGGGCAAGTCAGTGTACAGTTCCGCGCCGACAACAGCAGCAGAGATTTCTTCTTCAGCGGGCTGCTCTTCTGCCGTTTCCGGGGTAGCTTCGGTCACATCCTCGCCGGGGTCGGGGCTGCTGGCATCGGTCTGGCCGTTGTCTGTTTCAGACGGCTCGGTCTGCTGCTCCATCTGCACGGTTTCCTCGGTGGGCTGCGGTGTGGGTTCCTCCGCAAACGCTGCACCGGGCAGCATGGAGCAGAGCATTACCACCGCCGCAAACAGAGCGGTAACGCGGTGCTTTAATTTATAATGTGTTTCTTTCATTGTGAAATCCTTTCAAAACAGAGATTTTTTCACGAAAAAAAGCGCCTGCAAAATGCAGACGCTGCGGTTATCTTTCGGGGGTATCCTGAGCGGGCTGGGCTTTGGCTTTTTCAAATTTTCGCACTTGGTTTACAAAACCGTCCAATAGGCAGGTATGCGCTTGTAGGTCAGCGTAGTAACAGGAACGGTCAAATCCACGGCGATCCATATCTTTGATCGTGCGAATGGAATCTGCCCATTCTCTATTTGTGCGAGAAATACGACCATCTCCATCACGGGTTTGAATGGCCGCTGCCAACACATATTTTGTGCGTTCCAAACCATATTCCGCCACTACCTGTTCAACAGCGCCAGCGCCCAGCCGCATACCATCAAAGCGCTGTGCAAGCGCTGCGTCAATCTCGTCCCGACACCTTTCATTCAAGTGGCAAGACGCATGGTACTGCTGCAATTCGCCGTGTTCGCGGGCATAAGTGACGGACTGTCGATATACTTTGGGCGGGTTCTGCTGCTGTTCCTTTTTCAGCAAGTCATCTGCGCGATCCTCCACGCACTGAGCCACAATGCTCATATAATCGGTTTCCAGCTTGGAAAAATCCTTATACACATCCGCCAGCGGCGCGGGAGATTTCAGCAGCGCCCGCACCCGTGCAGGGGTGAGGTTCATTTCTTCCGTTGCCAGAATAATGTCCTCACGGACGCTGTACTCGTAGGCGTGGTTCAAAATTTCTTCGGGCGGCTGTGCGGTCAGCCATAGGCAATAGGCGCTCTGCTCCACCCGCATTTTTTCGCAGAGCTGCTCCTGCGGGGTCATTCTTTTACCTCGCACACCAAAGAATTGGTTTCCAACACATGACGCCAAAAATCGACCTGCCTGTCATAAGACATATTTTCATAGCAGACATCAATCAGCGTTGCATACAGCTTTTCCTCATCTTCAGGGGAAATGGAAAGAGAAATATTGTTTTGCGAACAATAGCACAGGTAATCAACAAGGTCGCCCATAGTATCTGCACCGCTGTTCTCCAACAATTCTTCCCACTCGTGCGGAAAATCGAGATCTTCCAGCACAATATCCACCGTGTCGTCACACATAGGAATGCTTACGGTTACTTCCTCTCCCGGATGCGGGCTGAAACAGTCCAAAATAGGTAAACAGCCAGCGTGTCCGGCTGCATCTGCCAATGTGTTGGCTAACAGACTCATCATTTCATCGTGCGTCATAAAATCCTCCGAAGCAGATAAGATTCCACAAAAATTACGACTGCATACTGAATAAATCACTTCGTGTATGCAAATCATTCAACATCTCTCCATTCCAAGGAGTTGTTTTCAAGCATATCTTCCCAAAATACCATCTTGCCGTCCATGTCCATATTTTCATAGCAGATTTTGAGCAATGCAGTAGAAAGAACATCATCGGCACTTGAATTTTCGGATTCGTTTTTGTTCAGATAATCGGCAACGTCTCCGATCGTTTCAGCACCGATTTTTTTCAGCAATGGTTCGCACTCTTCCGGCCAGATTTCGCTGCCCACCGGCATGATGCGCATAACAGCGTCAACAGGATACTCTATGCGAGTTTTATCTTCCTCGCACTGTGAGAAACCGTCTATAACGCTAATACAGCCCTCATACCTTGCCTTTGTAAGCAGGGTCAACGCTAATTCTTCAATAAGTTCGTCATAAATCATGTTTTCCTCCAATAGAAAAAGCGCCCACAAAAGTGAGCGCCCAGATAAAATATTCGGTTATGAGAACATCGGCAAACTGCCGTTTGCTGCATCTGTTTTCAGAATGGTGATCCAGTTGCTTTTGCCGTAGAGAAACCGCACGATATGCACGGTTTGCGTGGCATCGTCCACCGTGTAAAACGCAAGGTAGTTCATAACGATGGTGAAGCGGATTCCCCATAGGGAAAGCAGTTTGTCGGAAACGACTTCAAATTTGTGCGGGAATTCTGCCAGTGCTCCGATTTTTTCGTCGGCCGCATCCAACAGCTTGTCGGCGGCAGTTGGATTTTTCAGTACAAGGTCGATATAGTCGTAGGCGTTCGCCATATCGCGCTCGGCGGCTTGGGTGACATGAATGTTGTATTTCATCTGCGCTCCCTGCGGTGGCGCAAATCAGCCATAACATCGGCAAAGGGGCGCGTGTTCCCGGCTTCCACGTCGGCAAGGCCCTCTTGCAGCTTGCTGTACAGTTCAATGCGGCCCGCCATTTCCTCATAGGTTTCCATGCTCATAACGGCAAGGTCGCCCTTACCGTTTTTGGTAATGAAGACCGGCTCGTTGTAGGCATGGCAGTAAGAGGAAATGTCATTGTAGTTGTTTCTCAAATCTGCGCTGGAACGAATGTTCGGCATAGATAGCACCTCTCTTTCATACAGAAATTATATCATAATTTGTGTATGAAAACAAGTAGGAGTTTTAGTTGAATGTGACAGTCCAGTAGGTATACTGCCCCTCGGCAGTGGAGCAAAACCAACAGGCCACACCCATGCTCGTAAAGCTGGCGTTGGTGATGTTGGCATAGTGGGCAGGACTGTTCTGCCAATAGCTGCATACGCTGCTAGCCGAGCCGATAGGACCGGCTGCGCAGATTTCGCTGCGGGTGGTCATGCCGCTGTGGTCGAACGCACCGCCCGCGACAAAGCTCTCGCAGCGGGCATCTGCCGCCGCGCTCAGCCCACCGTCCATTGCCAGCGGGGAAAGTCCCGACGCCGCACGGATGGCGTTGATGTTCTCCTGCACGGCCCAGTATGTGCTGTCGCTGCTGTCGATGCTCCACCATTGCTCCGTACCGGCTGCAAGGTCGAACGGCACCGCACCATAACTCATACTAACCTGTGCCGGAGTGGCGGTTACGGTTTCCCCCACCGGGGCTTGCGTAGGTTCTGCGGTGGGGACTGCCGTAGGCTCTGCTGTCGGCGTGGGCGTGGGGGCCTGTGTCGGTTCGGGTGTCGGTACAGGGGTTGCTGTCTGCGCAGGTTCGGCAGTTGCAGCAGCTTCCACCGGCTGCGCAGTTTCTTCGGTGGTCGGTGAGATTTCCACCAGTGCAGCCGGTTCAGCCGCAAGAGTTTCATCCGCTGCCGCTGCACACCCGGACAGCGCCAATACTATGCCCAATGCAACAATAGATTTTTTCATAAAAACTACTCCTTTCATCCTTGGGGTGGTCGCGTATACGATTGGTCTTTCTGCCTTTAATCATAAAATTTATCGTTCCTCCTGTCCACGCTGTCGATTGTCGGTCTGACACTGTTGTTCCGGCTCGGTGTCGGTCACAATGTCTTTGTCGTTCATGTTCAGCAGTCCCTCCAGCACCGCAAGACGCTTACTCTTTTCAGTCAGTTCCGTTGCCTGTGGAAATGGCCGCTTGACTTCTTCCTCGGCGCTGGCAAGCTGCTGTTCCAACTGGATTTGCATATTGCGGGTCTTTTCAATGCTCGGTTCAATACCATTTGCCAAATTGGAAAGGCGTGTCAGATTGCCTAGCACATCAGCTCCCAGCTGAGTGCTATATGTACCAGAGCCAGCCAATCTTGCATGGTACTCGTTGCCAAAAGGCAGATGTTGGATTTGCAGTTCCATACCCTTGAAATACCCGATAGGTACGGGCTTTTCGCTATTCAGTGCCAAGCCCAGCAGACCTAACAGGGCTTTCCCCGCAGGTTCTTTTTCGTAGTAAACTTTCTTTTCCAACTGGATACAGAAAACATCTTTGCCGTCCGCATCCACTACGGAGTGTTCCTTTACGGTGGCGGCGTCTACCGTGGCATTTTCAATCTGTTCTTTGCATTTTCGGATTTCAGCCGGGAAGCCGATGGCAATTTTATTTTCCAGTTCATAACGCTGGCTGTCATGGGCAGCTTTCAGTGTTTTAAGACGGGTCAACTGTACGTCCAAGTCCATCTTTTCCTTGATAAGCGGATTGCCAGCCGCCAATGCCTTTACCTCGGCGTAGGACAGTGCAGCCTCGTCCATATCATTGCAGCTGCGAGCCGGAGATTTTGAGGTCATAATCTGCCCGATGAATTTTTGCTTATTTTCGATAAGCTGCCAACTGTAGGCATCAAATGTACCTTCGGTGACATAACGGAAAACATAGACCTCCTTATTTTCATTGCCCTGTCGTAATATTCTGCCCTCGCGCTGCTCAATATCAGATGGCCGCCACGGTACATCCAGATGGTGCAGCGCAATCAACCGCTTTTGGACATTGGTTCCGGCTCCCATTTTGGCGGTGCTGCCCATCAGCACGCGAACTGCACCGCTGCGAACTTTTCCGAAAAGTTCCGTCTTGCGGGCATCGGTGTTCGCTTCATGGATGAAGGCAATTTCTGTTTCGGGGATTCCGCGCTCGATCAGCTTTGCTTTCATGTCATCGTAGACATTGAAAACGCCCGCCTTGGGCGTAGACAGATCGCAGAAAACAAGCTGCGCACTGCGTTGAGGCATGGTCTGCTCCCATATCTCAAAAATTTTGCCCACACAGATATTGACCTTGCTGTCAGGATCATCGGGCAAGTCGGGGTCGATCAAGCGCTGATCAAGCGCCAACTTGCGTCCGTCGTTGGTGATTTTCAGCATATTGTCCTCATAGGGCTTTACCATTTTATTGCGGATTTTGTCGGCCCGTTCGCCCAATTCCGCTACCATCTGTTTTTGTGTTTCAGAGGGCTTTAGCTGGATGTTGGTCGGCTTGCCGCCCACAAGGGCAGGGACAGGTAATTTCAGCATATCTGCTGTTTGAATATCGGCGCATTCTTTGAACATTGCCATAAGTTCTGGCAGATTGAAAAAACGAGCAAAGCGTGTTTTTGTGCGGTAGCCGGTTCCCTCCGGCGCAAGTTCGATGGCTGTGACGGTTTCGCCAAAGGTGGCCGCCCAACTATCAAAGTTTGCAAGACCGTTGCGTTCCAAGGTGTCCTGCTGCAAATAGCGCTGCATGGTATACAGCTCGGTCATGCTGTTGGAAATGGGGGTGCCTGTGGCAAACGTTACGCCCCGCGCCCCGGTGATTTCATCAAGGTACTGGCACTTCATAAACAGGTCACTGGCCTTTTGGCTCTCGGTGGTGCTGATACCCGCAATGTTGTGCATCTTAGTAACGGTCATGAGGTTCTTGAAATTGTGTGCTTCATCGACCATGAGGGAGTCTGCGCCCAGTTCCTCAAAAGTCACCACATCATCCCGCTTCGGGGCGTCCAGCAAATTTGACAGCTTGGTTTTCAACTGCTTTTTCTTACTTTCCAACTGCTTGACGGTCAGACGGCTGTCGCTGTTGTCAATGCTCTCCAACTGCATCTCCAGTTCGTCAATTTGCTTGCGGATAAACTCGGCTTTTCTGGCATCGGAAAGTGGAATCTTTTCAAACTGGCTGTGACCGATTACCACAATGTCATAGTTGCCGGTGGCGATTTTGGCACAAAACCGTTTGCGGTTCGTTTTTTCAAAATCACGCTGCGTTGTGACTAAAATGTTTGCGTTGGGATACAGTTTCAGTGCTTCACTGGCAAACTGGCCTGTCAGATGGTTTGGCACGGCGACAAGTGTTTTGCTGCATAATCCCAATCGCTTTTTCTCCATCGCGGCGGCGACCATCTCATAGGTTTTTCCTGCGCCGACAGTGTGCGCCAGCAGTGTGTTGTGCCCGTACAAAATATGTGCAATGGCATTGCGCTGGTGGGGCCGCAGCGCGATTTCCGGGTTCATGCCGAAAAACTGGATGTGGCTGCCGTCGTACTCACGGGGGCGAATGCAGTTGAACTTTTCATTGTACAGCGCCACCAAGCTTTCCCGGCGTTCACGGTCCTTGAAAATCCAGTCTTTAAAAGCATCTTCTATCATCCGCTGCTTGGCCTGTGCTTCTTCGGTGGCAGGACCATTGAGTTTATGCTGCTCCTTGCCGTTTTCGTCAT
>OGYD01002278.1_pt1 | contig 12839 bp, 10 predicted proteins | sample 1576441 | NCBI WGS metagenome assembly OGYD01 (sample SAMEA3541537, study PRJEB24748) | human gut metagenome | biome: human gut; feature: human-associated habitat; material: faeces | place: China | collected 2012 | reverse complement strand
GGCGTGTTGAAGTAGCTCTTGCCGCCGATGTTCAGACCGGAGTAATCGTATACATTGATGAACTGGGTGCAGAAAATGCTCTCGCCATCGTGGTAATAGAGGGCCTGATGGGGCATGAGCAGCTGCAGGAACTGGTCGCGGCCGGAGCGCAGCGGCCCGACCTCCGGGATGGTGTCCGCATCCCGGAACACGGCACACAGGCGGGTGATGCCGCCCTCCACCTTGCTCTCGATGAGCAGGTCTGCCGAGCCGATGCCGCGCTGGGGGCGTGCGTTCTGCTTTTCGGAGTTGGCGATGTTGTTGACCATCACACCCACCATCCGGCCGGTGCTCTTGCGGGCTTCGCCGGTCAGAGGGTCAGCGTCGTAGGCAGGCAGAAGGCTGAGCGCAGAGCTTGCAGCTTCGCTGGACGCTGCCGAGGAGGCGGCTGCTTCACCAGCTGCGGCCTCACCGGCTGCGACCACAGAGGATGCAGCGGCCTCAGAAGAAGTGGAAGAGGATGCCGCCGAGCCGCAGAACAGGCTCTTCATCCAGTCGGGCAGGTCACCGCCCAGAATGGCACTGCCGGGGCTTGCAGAGCAGCCGGTGAGCGCCAGCAGCGCCGCCGTCAGCCCGGAATAGCGAAGTACGGACCGTCGAGAAATTTTCATGGAAAAAGCCCTCCTATCGGATCGGCTTGCCCGGCGCGGAAGTGCGCCCGGCAGGTCGGTTGCAGTTTTGTAATGAACTGCTTTGATTGTACTGGTTCTTGCCCGGTTTGTAAAGGGGCAGTTCGTGGCAAAATCTGCCCGATGACGGCTTTGGGAAAGTTTTTTGTGCAGAAAGCTTGCTTTTTGCCCGGGAGTATGGTAATATTATTCGGCAGTATCGTGTTATACTGCGCTTTATAATGTATGCGCTCGTAGCTCAGCCGGTAGAGCATCTGACTTTTAATCAGAGGGCCAGGGATTCGAGTTCCCTCGAGCGCACCAAAAGGACGATAAATCGTTGAAAGAAACGGTTTGTCGTCTTTTTTGTTTTATGCGGACTTTTTGAGCTTGTACCTATGATTTTTTCAAAAATTTTAGAGGTCAGAGGTACAAAAATGAAGAAGATTCAGAAGAATGCAGTCCGATTTGATAATCTAAAGCAAGATTTTTTGGACGATAAGAAGTATTCTGGCACAGCAGAAGCCACGTTGAACGGCTATCGGTATGATATTACACGGTTTTTGAAGTTCCTGTCAGATGAACAGTTAGCCGTGAATGAGGCAGGATTCAAGCGGTATGTTATCCACTTGACGGATAGCGGAATGACTGCAAACAGCGTCAACCACTATATCCGTTCGGTAAAAGTGTTCCTTTACTGGTGTATGGAGCAGGACGAAATAGCACCGTTCAAAATCAAGATGGTAAAGGCACAAGAAACCATCAAGGACGTTTACACGCAGGAAGAACTTTGTGCACTGATTCAGCCGCCGAAACGTGAGGACAGCTTTGTAGTCTGGCGCAGTTGGGCTATCATCAACTTTATTTTGGGAACAGCGGCACGAGAAGCAACGGTCTGTGAAATGCAGATGCAGGATATATCTTTTGATGACCGAACGATTACATTTCGGCATCTAAAGAATAAACACGTTCAACTGCTGCCCATGTCGGAAGCACTGGCAAGTTGTTTGAAGAAGTATATTTCCCTTTGGCGGCAGGATGCAGACGAAACGGCGTATCTGTTCCCCTCTTTCTACGATGAGTCATTATCCACAAATGCACTGAAACACAGTCAAGCCCGCTACAATCGCAGCCGTGGCGTTGAAAAGACCAGTGTTCACCTGTTGCGGCACTCCTTTGTAAAGAACTGGTGTATGTCTGGCGGTAATGTGTTCAAGCTGCAAAAGGTGTTAGGACACAGTACCTTGACCATGCCGCAGCATTATGCTAACCTGTATTCAAACGACTTGCGAGAAGGATTTGATAGCCACGCTGCACTGGATGGATTACAGAAAAAGCGGCGTACTGCTATTACAAAGACAGCAAAGCGGAGGTAAGCCAGATGCACAGTAGCTACTTTGTCTTGAAGAATAAGGAAGGAAAACAGGCGGAGCAGCTTGTAAAAGACTATCTGACAGACAGGGGCTATACGGTACAGGATGTGAGTGAAGAACAGGATAATTACCAAAATGACATTGACTTTATTGTGCAGAAAGACGGACGCACAAGCAAAATTGAAGTCAAGCTAGATACCCGGTTAGCCGAAACACAGAACATTGCCTTTGAAGATGTGTTCTATCTGAAAGACAAGGAATCAGGGCAGACAGAAACACGAGAGGGCTACTATCATTATTCACAATGCGACTTCCTGATTTTTGTAAGTCCTGCTGATAATAGCTTATATATGGTTTACTTTGCTAAATTAAAAGAGCAGGAAGAAGCCTTGCAACAGGAATTTAAGTCAAAGAAGTTCTATTCTTATACGGACAAGTGCCAAAAGACCATGAAGGTGATTTCAGTTGAAGCATTAAAAACGAAGGGGCTGTTAAGCGTTATAAAGTTATCGTAAATAACTTGCACTTTACAAATGTAGACGGAAGAAATACAATTATATAGTAAGGGAACGGATATCAGTGAACGAAAATTCTTTCAGATGGGAGGTTCAACAGTTGATTATTGACCACGAGTGTAAGATTTTAAGTGTTGATGCGGCAGATATGCCCAATTTAACAGAACAAGATTTACGAACCATCAGCAATTATAAACTGTTTGGCTATGAATTGAAGGTAAACAGCACCCCTCTGAGGAAGCCAGGCAGACCCCGCAAGAATCCAGATACCATTATTGCAAACTGTTCTTTAGCTGATTCTGTAGCCGATAATATCAAGCCTGTCAGGGTACAAAAGCACACCGCAGAATATTGGGCAGCGAAAGCAGCAGAGCGGCAGAATAGCCCATACACAAAGGAAGCTGTAGCAGAATTCTTTTCAAAGCATCCAGGCGGGGATTATGACAAGGCAAGGGAACTGTATGAATCGGTCAAAGCAGAACCCAGCGCACATATCAACAAGGATGGCAGCATAAAGCCCAAAGGCCACGCTGTAGCCCTCAGATTCGTGAAAAAGCAGTATCCAGACGTCTACAAAGAGATGGAGGACGCAAAATAAAAATACGTAAACTGGAGGATTTTTACATGTCAGAACTTAAATATCAAGTTGTGGAACTAATGATTGAGCTTTATGTTTACGATGATAAGGTAGTCTGCTATTACAATGGCTGTTTTAAAAAGCACAAAGAAGAAATCGTTTTTCCAATGTCCTCTGTTAGAGGAATAAATTTACAGAAAGCCTCCATGTGGAATGGAACCTGTGGGATTTCTTTTCTTGTTGAAGGTCATGGCTGGTACAATTTCGGATTTTCTTATGTAGACCATGAACTTATTCAAAAAATCGCAACGGAACTTCAGGCGCAGTTGGTGCCCTTTTCTGTTCCTCAGCCCGAAAATGAGTATACTCGTGTTGAGGTTGTAAAGCCTCGCACTCAAACCGCACAGCAAATCATTCCTATAGAGGAATTAAAAAAGCTCAAGGAACTTCTTGATGCCGGTGTTATCACGCAGGAAGATTTTGATGCAAAGAAAAAACAGCTCCTGGGTCTATAAATTCAAGAAAGACCGCCTAGCATAGAAGTGAGGCGGTGCGATAGTCCAATTATCAGCCGTTGCTATGTGCAGCGGCTTTTTTGTTTTTCTATGCCTTTTAGTAGACGGATAATCAAAATATTTTTTGTAGATAGGTTTTCTGCAAATCTGGCAATTTATTATTGACATCAGGTTAAAATGATAGTATACTAAAAGCGTAAAATAACATATGTTTAATTTACCTTTTGGAGGTCGTTGCATCATGGGAAACTATTTCAGCTATATGCGTATCAGCACCAAGGAAGAGCGTGGAATGCAGAAGTTTAACCGCCAGGCCGCAGCACTGGAAAAGTATGCCCAGGACAACAGCATTGATTACGTTAGAGCATATCAAGATGATGCGTCTGGCAAGAACTTTGACCGTCCCGATTGGAAAAGGCTTGAAAAGGCATTACACGCCGGTGATACTATCGTTTTCAAAGATATTAGCCGATTCACCAGAGAAGCAGAAAACGGCCTTGCCAAGTATTTGATGCTTATGAATAATGGCATTGAGCTTATCTTTATTGATAATCCGACCGTCAGCACCCCCTATATCAAGCAACTGCTCAATGTGGCAGAGAAGCAGAACCTTGTAGCAAAGACCAGTCTTGAAAACACTGTCAAACTACTGCTTATCGTGGAACTGGATAGAGCAGAGCAGGAGCGCAAGATTCTGATTAAGCGTATCACAGACGGTATCAAGAACAGCGGCAAGAAGCAGGGACGCAAGCCCGGCCAACTCGACAAGATGACCAATGAACTGCACAGCGATATTCTGAACTATCTGAACGACCGCAGCATTAAGCAAGTCACTTTGATGGAGAAACACAAAATCAGCCGGAATACTCTTAAAAAGTACATTGCATTAGTCCAGGCAGAACAGAAGAAGTAAACCAGATTGACAGCAGCCCTTCCCATTCGGGAGGGTTTTTCTTTTTGTTAAATTTAACAGAGAATCAGACTGTCCTTGTTGGGGAGTGCCAAAGACCCTGCAATGTGGTTTTCGCAGCTTGTTGGGAAAAAGGAGTCCATACTGTGGACACCCTTTTGCTCAATTCTGAGCGAAACCAGGGCAGGAGATGTATTCCAATTTAATAAAAAGAAAAATTCTGAATTTACAAATCTTCAAGGTCATTTTTCCGAAACCAGCCCCTAGCTGCTCCATCTACACATCAGGGACTTTTTCAGTAACGATATATCAAGAACATCTATTATAATAATTGTTTATATAATCATAATTATAATAATATGAAAGTTAACAATTTAGAAACACATTCGTATTGTATAATTTACATCGTTTTTCTATAATATCTATAATAAGAAATTGAGATGTATTGACTTTATTAAAATCGGAATAAGGAGTGATTGTTATAGATAACAACGCTATCCACATCGTTGACGCTGTTATGGGAACCGGCAAAACACAAGCCTGTATTGCCTATATGCGGCAGCAGCCAGGGCAAAAATATATGTATGTTGCTCCATATCTTGATGAATGCAGCAGAATCCAGGCAAGCGCACCAGAGCTTGATTTTCAGCAGCCGCAGGAGAATAAAACAAAATCTGCCGACCTCCTCCGCTTACTTTCAGAAGGAAAAAATATCACAACTACGCACGAACTTTTCAGTTTAATGAAAGATTCCGATGCGGAGTATATCAAAAAATTTAAGTACATCTTATTTCTTGATGAAGAAGTATCTTGTATCGAAAATCTTTCTGTTGAATCCGCTGACCTTGATTTTTTGATGAAAAATAATTTTGTCCAGGTAGAGCAAAACACCAAAGAAGTGCGCTGGACAAATCCAGATAACAAAAAAAGCAAGCTGACAGGTCACTACAAAGAGGACATCCAGCGCAAACCGCACTATCTTATCAAGGACAATGTGTTGATGTGGCTGTTCCCTATAAATGTTTTGAATGCGTTTAAATCCGTCCATGTTCTGACCTTCATGTTTTCAAGCAGCATCATGGCAGGGTATCTGTTAAAGAATGATGTATCGTTTGATTTCTGCCACATTGAGAATGGTTCATTTGCAGATGGATACCAAAAAGTGACACCAGCGGAAAAGGCTAGATTCCGGGAACTTATTGAAATCTACGAAGGGCCATTTAACGACAACTGGCATGGAAAAACAAAAAAAGAGGAAAGATTCCTAATGTCACAAAACTGGTTTGGCAATAGAAGCAATAGCGGCAGAGTCAACCAGCTTAGAAATAATGCCTATAATTTTGTCAGAAATAAATGCAAAGCGCACAAAGAGGATGTGTTATGGACATCGTATAAAGACTATGCGGGCGCTCTTACCTCCGATAAGCTGACCTATCAAAGCCGTAAAAGCAACTGGCTGGCATGGAACACCAAAGCCACAAACCAATACTCTGACCGTACTGTTCTTGTGTATCTGCTTAACGTATTCCCTAATCCACTTTTCAAGAACTATCTGGAAAGTGATAATTTTCAATTTAATGAGGATGATTATGCTCTGTCTGCCCTCCTGCAATGGATTTGGCGCTCTGCTGTTCGTAACGGCAAGAAGGTCACAATCTACATTCCTGCACCCAGGATGCGCCAGCTCCTCACCGACTGGCTTAATGGATAATCCGCCGCAAAGTTTGCGGTAAACCATCCCAAAAAGTGGCTTGATTCCTAGCATTTTTGGCATTCATCGTTAAGAGGATATGATATTATAAACTTATAATCAGAATTGAAAATACGGAAAATAATTCTTACTAGTATTAAAAACAATACTTATATTAACATATTGTTAATATTTTAAATCGACACGATTTAAGGAGTGGTCAATATTAAGAAAAATCCGTGTAGTAACGAGTATAAACGATGGATTAGTTATAATGATTTTTCTTTAGATTCTGTTAAATCTTATGTATTAAATATATTGTCAGAATATCCATTTTCTTTTAAATTTAACAATAATAATTCTAAGTTATTTATTAAATTTAACAAGAATTGTTATTATATCAAAGTTGATTATGATAATATTGGATTAGTTTTAATTAACAGAATAACAGGATTAAGCAAATGTTATTATAATTTTTCTTCATGGAGAAATATATTTAATGACATTATGAATAATATCCTCTGTTAAATTTGATAATAATATCAAGTATATCTATATATTACTTGATTTATTATATATTTTACGAATGAAAACTTAATTTTATAAATTGGAGGATATATGTATATACTAGATAAAGCATAGCCCCAGCCGCAAGGCTGGAAAATGACGATATGTCAAATAAATATAGATGGTTTATACCATTAGGGATTGAAAGGGGTTTAATATGAAGATTTTTGAAATTTACAAGAGGTTTATACTTTATGATTATAAAGAATATGGATTTTTCCAAGGATGGCCTTGATGTAGACCTATCCTATTATTTTGATGTTCAATTTGGCAGATATATTATTTATCAGATAATCTACAACAGCCAGGCGCACTACAGGATTTGGGATAATTTAAAGCAAAAAGAAGTTGTTCCATACTCTGACGGTAAAGTTAGGCTCATAGATAAAGCTGGAAATGCAATCAGACCAACGATTAAAAACATTGTAAGAGCTGTATACAACAGCGAGTATTGCCGAGACTCGATTCCAGACCTTCCTAATGAAGAGTGGTATTTTGTCGAGGAAGTATTCTTGAAAGGTCTGCGGAGCTGCCGAGAGACACTTTTAGTTTCAAATTATTGCAGGCTGAAATCCTATACTGGATATGAAGCCAGGATTTTGCATCAGTACAAGAACCCTGCGGGGTACATGGAAATATTGCCACAATCAGACGGAAAACAAGTACATATCAAGGTGTATCGCCTTGAAGCGTTCTATTTTAACCGTCCAGTTGAAGGGAAAATGTGGATTACTCCTGAAATTTTCCAAGATTTGGCAGTACACCATAGAAAATCTAAAAAAGAAAATACTTGTCAAGACCTGTATATCCCATTGAGCGTAGAAGAACACGCCCAGATGGACGCTGAAAGGCGCAGGAGGTATGCAGACTTGGCATAAATATAAAAGAAAATTATGCAAAGTCAACTGAAAAAGGCTACTAGGTCGCGAGAAATCGTCCCTGGTGGCTTTTTTATTTCAGAATCAATTTTCCCAAGTTAATCGAAAAAGGCGGGGATAGACATATTATAGGCAGCCTGGCGGGCATCTGGCTTTGTTACTGAACTATACTAAAAGAAAATCATGCCAAGATAAAAACTTATGCGTGGTTAAATTGTAAAAAGTTGTCCCTAATAGGATTTATAAGAAGTAAAGTATTATTCTGTTAAATCGAAAATGTGCAAAGATTATCTGCTGACCATTTGTAGATGCTGAGCATAACTATAGCCTTTCTGTTAAATTTAAAAACTTGACTTCTTGACGATGTAACGTTATACTGTACATATTGAATCACAGGTACAAGGCGCTAAAAAATCAGATGCTCTAAAAATTATAAAACGTATTATCGTTCTAAAATAAGAGAACTCGTAGCTCAGCCGGTATTTTGCGACTTTTAATCAGAGGGCCAGGGATTCGAGTTCCCTCGAGCGCACCAAAATCACACGAAGAATCGTAAGATTCCTCGTGGGATTTTCTTTTTATTCTCAAGCTGCACGGTCTCTGCACGGTTTTTGCACACCGGCGGGAAAGCCGTGTTTTTCCTTGCATTGTCTGCATTCTGTGCATCGTGAGCAGAGCTTGTCGGGCCTCGCCCCGACAAGCTCAGTGGAATTTGTGACAGAGAGTGTCAAGGTTTACAAGGTGCGTCAAGATGGTTTTGCAAATTTTATTGTGATAAAGCGGTGATCGTAGGACTTATAGCATGGCGTTCAAGTGCCTTCCCGTTCAATCAATGTATTTCTGCATTTTGACAACCTGCCTATAAATCCCACATGAACGTTGTGGAATCTTCCAAAGCATCCATGGATGGTTTCTTGTGCCGCATCAAACGTTCAGCTTATTACAACGAAATTCCATATAGCTGCATTGCATCTTGCGGAGGTTCTTGCTATACTTTGTATCGAACGTCACTTTATCCGATAAAAATGTTGCGCAATTTGCGCAACCAAAGGAGGCCGCTATCATGCAGCAGCTCAGATTACTTCATGGCGGAGACTACAACCCGGAACAGTGGCTGGACCGGCCCGATATTCTGGCGCAGGACATCGAACTGATGAAAAAGGCACACGTTAATACTGTGACGCTGGGTGTGTTCTCATGGTCCACGTTGGAACCGCAGGAGGGGGTATTTGAGCTGGATTGGCTGGCTGACATCATCCATAACCTGTATGCCAATGGAATCTATACGATCCTTGCAACGCCCAGTGCGGCCCGCCCTGCTTGGATGGCACACAAATACCCCGAGGTGCGCCGAGTCCGGGCAGACCGGGTCCGGGAGCTGTACAACCGGCGGCAGAATTACTGCTATACATCGCCGGTTTACCGGGAAAAAGTCCGCATCATCGACCAGAAGCTGGCACAGCGGTTCGGCAATGACCCGGCTGTCCTGCTCTGGCATATCTCCAACGAGATGAGCGGCGACTGCCATTGCGAGCTGTGTCAGGCCGCGTTCCGCTGCTGGCTCAAGGAACGGTATGGCTCTTTGGATGCCTTGAACAAGGCGTGGAACGCCCGGTTCTGGAGTCACGACTATACCGCTTGGGAACAAATCGAAAGCCCTGCCCCGCAGGGGGAAAATGCCGTGCAGGGTCTTGCGCTGGACTGGAAGCGCTTTGTCAGTGACCGGCATATTGATTTTTTGAAATTTGAGCGTGATACCGTGAAAGAATTTGCGCCGGTTGCAAAGTTCACCGTGAATATGATGTACCGGTTTGATGGCATCGACTATTTCAAAATGTCCAAGGAGATCGACGTGGCCAGCTGGGACAACTACCCCACATGGCACAAGCCCAGCGAAACAGTGGAAGAAACGGCGTTGGATACGGCCCTGATGCACGACCTGTATTACTCCATGAAGGGCAGGCCCTTCCTGCTGATGGAATCCAGCCCCAGCTTTACCAACTGGCAGCCGATCTCCAAACAGAAGCGCCCCGGCATTGCGGAGCTTGCGGCTCTGCAGACGGTTGCACATGGTTCGGACAGTGTGCTTTACTTCCAGTGGCGGGCCAGCCGGGGTGCGGAAGAAAAGCTCCACGGTGCAGTCATTGGCCACGATGGGCGGGAGGATGCCCGCCCCTTCCGGGCCGATTACAACACCCACCGGGAATTTGGCAGCGGCGACCGCATCTGCTACCACGGTGTGATGGATATGTTCCGCAACCCGAAGCTTTCGGCGGCGGTATATGCAAGCCAGAAAACGCCGCGTTCCCCCTCGGACATCGTGCTGGAAGTCTCTTCCGGCATGGCACTGGGCGACCTGCCCGGCGGCGTTCCCACAGCCTGCTGGGTGTTCACCAACGCCGAAAGCGTGCGGCTGTACCGCGGCAACGACTACATTGCCGAGTTCACGCCTGACCGGCACGGCCGTTTTGCCGCCATGACGCATCCGCCCATTGAGATCAACGATTTTGTGGGTTCTTTGTTGGAAAAGTACGAGGGCATGGACCCGGCCTCCGCCCAGATGACAGCCGCTATCCTGAACGAGATGCGCCGGGATGCCATGGAGCTTTCGCCGCTTTCCAAGGCGCGGATGCTTTCGCTGCGGCTGAGCTGGAACGAGGTAGCCCGCATGTATTACAAATACATCGGCGTGCTGGGCACACCGTGCGCAGCCTACCGTTTTGAAGCCGTGTGGCATGGCCGCACCGTGCGCACCGTGGTGCGGGAACCGGTGCAGAGCGTCCGGCTGGAATGCACCGTGCACAACCCCATCCTCACCGACGGCCCCACCTGGGACTGCGCCGCTGTCAGCCTGCGCGCCATCGACCAGAACGGCAGCCTGCTGCCCTACTGCGGCGAAGCCGTTCAGCTGAGCGTGGACGGCCCGCTGAAGATCATTGGTCCCAGCGTGGTGCCGCTGCGCGGCGGCATGGCGGGCACCTACCTTGCCACTACCGGCGAAGCGGGCCGCGCCGTGCTGCACTGCCGCATGGAAGGTGCGCTGGATACCGATGCCGTGGTGACCATCCGCTGCCGGGAAGCTTAATTTCCGTCCCTTCATGATAGATTTGCACTCTGTTCAAAATTTCATCATGGTTGACTGGTATCCTAAGAACTGTAAAATAACGGCGGGCACGCCCGCTTTGATTCCAAAACAAAGGATGCAGGAGTTATGAGAGAAAAATTCCGTCAGTTTATGATCGGCCGCTACGGTACCGATGGCCTGAACCAGTTTTTGAGCATCACGTCCATCGTGCTGCTGCTGATCTCGCTGCTCACCCGCTTCAGCCTGTTCACATGGCTGGGTCTGGTGCTGCTGGTGCTGTGCTACTACCGCTCGCTCAGCCGCAACATTTCCAAGCGCACGGAGGAGAACTACCAGTACTATGCCCTGAAGGACCGCGTAGACCGTAAGTTCCGCGGTCTGAAGGATCAGTGGGCCAACCGCAAGCTCTACCACTACTACCGCTGCCCCAAGTGCCGCCAGAAGCTGCGTGTGCCCCGTGGCCGCGGCCGCATCCAGATCTCCTGCCCGCGCTGCGGCACCCAGTTCATCAAAAAGAGCTGAGCCATGTTTGGATATGTGATCCCGAACCACACCGCCCTCTCCCCGGAGGCGCAGGCGCGCTACCGCACCGCCTACTGCGGGCTATGCCGCCGCATCGACGCGCTGCACGGGCTGCGGGGGCGGTTTACGCTGAGCTACGATCTCACCTTTCTGGACCTGCTGCTGTGCAGCCTGTATGAGGGTGAGAGCGAACTTTCCACCGGATGCAGCCGCTGCCCGGTGCACCCGCTGCACGGCGTGAACTGGCGGTCCAGCGGCCCCACCGACTACTGTGCCGACCTGAGCGTGGCGCTGCATTACTACAATGCCGAGGACAAATGGAAGGATGACCACAACCTGCTGGGCCTCGGCTATGAAAAACTGCTGTCCGGCTGCCGCACCGACGCCGAAGCCCGCTGGCCCCGGCAGTGTGCCGCCATCCGCAGCTGTCTGGCCCGGCTTGCAGAATACGAAGCCGCCGGCAGCGAGGACCTGGACGCCGTGTCCGGCTGCTTTGGCGAGCTGATGGCCGAATTGTTCGACTACAAGCAGGACCACTGGTCGCCGGAGCTGCGCAGCCTGGGCTTCCATCTGGGCAAGTTCATCTATCTGATGGACGCCTACGACGATCTGGCCCGCGACAAGCGGAAGGGCGCCTACAATCCCCTCAAAACCATGAGCGAGCAGCCCGGCTACGAGGAAGAGATGCGGGAAATTTTTGAGTTGCTGCTGGCACGCTGTGCTAAACGTTTTGAGCGCCTGCCCTGCGTGGAGGACGCCGACCTGCTGCGCAACATCCTGTATTCCGGCGTATGGCTGAAGTACAACTGCAACAATGCAAAGCGCTCCGGCCGGGATGCCGAAGCATCCACTTGATTTTTCCACGACGATACGGTAGACTATAGAGTATTGTGCGGCATTGCGGCCGCGCGAAATGAGACGTGAGGAAGTATATCCATGAGAGATCCGTATGAGGTGCTGGGCATTCAGCGCGGCGCAAGCGACGAAGAGATCAAAAAAGCATACCGCGCCAAATGCAAGCGCTGGCACCCCGATTTGAACCCCAACGACCCCACCGCCGAGGAGCACTTCAAGGAGGTGCAGGCCGCCTACGATGCCATCACCAAGGGCGAGACCGGCCCCCAGATGGGCGGCAATCCCTATGGCGGCTACCGTCAGCAGAGCTATGGCGGCTCCCAGCAGGGCTACAGCCAGCAGAACTACGGGTTTGACGGATTCGATGGTTTTGACCCCTTCGGGTTCGGCTTTGGGTTCAACGGCTACAGCCAGCAGAGCGGTGCCAGCTACAGCGGCAGCGATTCGCCCGAGATGCAGGCAGCCCGCAACTTTGTGGTGAATGGCCGCTACGCCGAGGCACGCCGCGTGCTGGACGGCATGACCGCCCGCAATGCCCGGTGGTACTATCTTTCCTCGCTGGCCAATCAGGGCCTGGGCAACAGCATCGACGCGCTGCAGGATGCCCGCCGCGCCGTGCAGCTGGACCCCAACAACACCGAGTACCGGATGCACCTGCAGCGGCTGCAGAACCCCGGCCGCACCTACCGCACCCAGACCACCTAC
>OGYD01002276.1_pt1 | contig 12843 bp, 10 predicted proteins | sample 1576441 | NCBI WGS metagenome assembly OGYD01 (sample SAMEA3541537, study PRJEB24748) | human gut metagenome | biome: human gut; feature: human-associated habitat; material: faeces | place: China | collected 2012 | reverse complement strand
CACATGTTTAGCACGGACCGAAGCGGAGCGGAGAAGTGAGAGTGCGTAGCACGGAGCAATCCGTAGGCATCAAAGTTGGGGGCTTTTGACCCTGACATCATTTACATTAGGGTGCATACAGAGGCTGTGGGCATACAGAAGAAAGTGCCGGGAGGAGACATGAGTATTAATAAATATGACGAACAGAAATTCTGGGAGGAAGTGGATATCCTGTTCCCGGATATTGTAAAAGCCATTACTTCTCTGGCGAAAAAATCCTACATATCCATAACCAACCTGCGGAACGGCGTGACATGGTGGTCCGAGAAGGCGATGGAATATTTTGGTATGCAGGAGAACTATACCATCCGCGGACAAGAAAAATCAAAAAGATCGATTCATCCGGATGATCTGGAGGATTTCCGGAGGGGATTCCAGGAGAGAGTTGCGGGAAAAAATATGGACGAGCCCTGGGAATACCGGGTGCGTGACGGAAGCACCTACAACCGGATCAGCGCCAGGGCAAAAATGCTGAATGATAAGGATGGAAAGCCTTTTGTGATCGTAATACGATATAACAACTACGGTATTTCCGACGAGGTGGATGCGACTACCGGATTGCATACGGAACCGGCGCTGGATCGGGAAATCAGGGAATTCCTGGAGGAAAGCGGACAGGGGACTCTGCTGAAGATCGGACTGGATCAGTTTAGTCATATCAATGTTATGTACGGTGCCGCTTTTTCGGATAAGATTCTGAACTGTGCGGCACAGGAGCTGTTGCGCCTGTTAAAGGGAAAAGGATATGTATACCGGCTCTCCGGTGCGAAATTTGTGATCAGCTTTAAAAAGGTATCCAAAGAGGAACTGCAGCAGATATACGATGAGATTGTAGAAGTTTTCGAAAATACAGAGGTAGAGGGGAAAAAGATCCCTCTGAAGGTATCTGCCGGCGCAATATTTATGGAACCTTATATGAAGGAGACGAACGCGGTCCGCAGCCGTCTGACTTATGCGTTGAACCATTCCCGGCTTGAGCATCATGGAGAGCTGGTGATTTTTAATGATGAGGTCTGTGGCAGTGACGAGAACCAGTTTGAGCTGATCGGTGTGATCCATCAGTGTGCTACGCATAACTTTGAAGGCTTCCGGATGTTCTATCAGCCGATTGCCGATACGAAGACCGGCAAGATCCGGGGAATGGAAGCGCTGCTCCGATGGGAACTGGAGCCTTACGGAATGGTGTCCCCCGGTGTGTTCATGGAATGGCTGGAACAGGACCCCTGTATTTTTGATCTGGGGAACTGGATCCTGCGGACAGCACTTACGGATGTACAGAAGCTGCGCAAGGAGACGGAAGGCTTTTTCGTCAATGTCAATGTGGCGGCGGCACAGCTGGAGCGCAGAGAGTTCCGCAGTGCTGTCATGAATATTTTAAAAGAGACCGGGGCGAAGCCGGAGGAGCTTTGCCTCGAATTGACAGAACGATGCAGAGATCTGGATATTCATTTCCTGCGCGGAGAGGTAGAATTTTTCCATTCCCAGGGGATCAAGATCGCACTGGATGACTTCGGAACAGGCAACAGTTCCTTAAGTCTGGCGCTGGAGCTTCCTTTTGACGAACTGAAGGTAGATATGAGCTTCATCCGTGATATTAAGCAAAAACCTCAGAATCAGGCTATGGTGCAGTCTATCGTGGATTATGCCAGGAGGACAAACACCGAAACCTGTATTGAGGGTATTGAGGATAAGGAAGTCAGCGACTATATCGAGAAATTTGGATCTACCTGGCAGCAGGGATATTACTATTCCAAACCGGTACCCATCGAACAGTTCGAGGAAGTGCTGCGCAAGAAAGCAACTGAAAAAGAATAAATAGCTATTCTCGAATAGCATTGGGCGCTACACCGTATTTTTTCTTGAATGCGCGGCGGAAGCTGGTCAGATTATTATAGCCTACAGCTACATATAAGTCTGTTATTTTAATATTCGTTGTTTCCAACAGGTGTTTTGCCTGCGTCATGCGGACCTGTTCCAGATACGTAGAGAAGTTTACGCCAACTGTTTTTTTGAAAAGGAAGGAGAAGTAACTCTCGGAGATGTGGAACAGGTCCGATATTCTGCTTAAACATAGGGATGGATCCCCATAATGCTCATCAATATAAGTCTGAATGCGCACGATCAGCTGGTTGTCGTTTTCCGGTTGCTTGTTTTTTTCACATAATTCCAGAGCAATCTGCTCGTAATTTTTCAGGGTAGAATCTTCGGACAGACCGGCTAAGCTTGAGTCATCATAGGAAATGTCGTTATCCCTGATTACTTTCAATAACGTAATTTCTATATTTTCTAAAAGCCATTTCACTTGTCTGGAATTAAGTTTTCGTTTCTTAAAATTTTCGTCCTTTATAAAATTAAAAATTGTTTTTGTCTGTTTGAAGTTACCGGATTTTACAAAATTATATAGCTGATCCGCAACCTCATTAGGATAAAAGAAGGAATCCTGAAATTCCAAAATCTCACGATACAGACACAGGTACACTGGGCTGGAGATACGTTTTACAGCCTCTTTGGATTGGCGATACGATTTCCAGACGGAGGAGATGGTGTCGGTTGTACAGCCTAATCCACCATAAATCCAGATATTGTATTCTTGCAATAGTGTAGTATGAACATGTGAAAATAAATCTTCGACCTTGTCCAGTTCTTCCCTGTCATATAATAAAATAGTATAAACACTATTTCGGGAACCCTGCATGATATAGGAATGTATAAAATAACTGGAAAGGATATCGGAAATAACATCCGCATAATCAGGGGAGAGGATGTTGATCATTCCCTGAGGGTCATTATTTAGCTCCAAAGTATCCAGGTAGACATTACAGTATAAGATAGCAAAGGAATTGGCATTAGCGGAAATGGAAAGATAATTTTGGGCATACGCAGCTTCTTCCTCACTCAGAATCGTACCATGAATCAATTGATCAAAATAATAATTGCGGAGGGTGATCTTTTGGGACTCATTTAACCGCATGAGCTCTTCGTGGTTGAAATTCACTTCCCGCAGGCGATATTCCATTGCTTCATAGGGTTTATAATTGGCCTTGGACAACAGAACAATAATCAAAAAGCTTCCTACGACACCGAGAAAGATAACGAATAGAGACAGTTGGAAATCAGATAAATATTCGCATAGCAGTTGCTGTATTGCTCGGATACATTTTTAAGAGAAAGCATATTTTCATTCAATAGTTCCTGCTTTGCATTATGCGAAAGAATAAAATGGAAAACAATTCCCAGAATGAGCACAATGACCAAGAGCAGACTGTAGGATGTTATCAATTTTATGAAGTATTTATTTTTTCTGGAATTCATAACAAAAACCCTCCTGAGAGATATTATTATAGTATCATAATAGGTGAAAAAGGCAATGAAATGGAATGTAATAAAATAAAATGTGTATCATTGACATAAAAAATGAGCCTCTAATAACAAAAAATATATACACTAAATCTTGAAATATGTGACTTTAAATTGTGCAAAATGACAGATATAATGAAAGCACATTGATACTTCCGGCGCCGAAGTGACAATAATCAACAAATCAAGCAGCAAAGAAACAAAACAAAATAAGAAACAAGAAACAACAGAGAAGATAACAGAATATGGACGGAGGTTATTTATGGTAAAGAAAAAGTTATTATCAGTCGCACTGGTTGCGGTTACCGTATGTTCCATGATATTTACAGGGTGTGGGAGCTCTGCGGAAAATACGGGAAATGATACAGGAAAGACAGATAGCGATGCACAGGCAGGAAATACTGCCGGGGATGTTGCAGATGTTGCAGATGATGTAGAGAAACCGGAAAAGATTACGATTATGGTAGACGGAACTTTCCAGGCGACATTGGCAGACGGTCAGGAAGAATGGGTCAATAAATGGGAAGAACTGACAGGAATCGAACTGGAAGTCATCCAACCGGATCACAATGCCTACTATGATGTGTTGGGACAGACCTTTGCCAGCGGACCGGAGAACTGGCCAGATGTCGTTATCCTTGGATCTTCCTATTATTCCGGATATGCGGGAGAGGGAGCTCTCTGGGATATGACGGATGCCTGGAACAATTCAGAGCTGAAGAAGAATCCCAACACGGATGTGAGTGTCGTAGAAGGCAATATGTTGGATGGACATCTGTACGGACTGGCACTTGGCGGAGGTGGCGGATGTATGACTTTCCTCAGAAAACAGTGGCTGGATAACTGTGGACTGGACATTCCGACGACGTATGAAGAGTATCTGGAAATGTTGGATGCTTTCAGCAACGGTGATCCGGATGGAGACGGTATCAATGGAAATACCATTGGTGTATCCGCAGCCGGATTTGTAGGAAATGAAGCTCCTTATACCAATTATCTGCCGGAATTCTATCAGGATGCATATCCTTCTTTCTATCAGGGAGAGGATGGCGTATGGAGAGATGGATTTACCGAGGATTCCATGAAGGAAGCGATCAAGAGATTACAGGATGCTTACAACAAGGGTTATATCGATAAGGAATCTCTGACGAATGCGACCAGCAACTGCCGTACCAAATTCATGGAAGGGGAGTTCGGAGCATTTACTTACTGGGCAGGCGGATGGTCTGATCAGCTGTCGGATGGACTGGCTGCGAATGGACAGGACAGCGAACTGGTATTTATGCCGCCTATCGCAGAGGTTGGAAAATACTGGCAGAGATGTGCACCGGTATATGCAATTACTTCTTCCTGCAAGAATCCGGAAGGCGTATTTAAATATTTCCTGGAAAGCATTTTTGATGATGGAGATATGGAAACTCTGTGGATCTATGGAGTAGAAGGCGTTCATTGGTCCAGACAGGCAGAAACAGTATGTGGCAATACGTATCAGGATGGAGAATTCCATATGTTGGAGATGCGTTCTCAGCCCGGAATACAGTATACGACCCTTAATATGGGAGATACCAATATCTGCCCTATGACAGAGAAGCTGGTTCCTGTCAAGAAATATAATGAGGAATCGATGGAAATCTTTAATGCCAATAACAAGACAGCACCTCTGCCGGTAACAACAGATATGATGAGTCAGTATAACGGCGATCTGACCAGTCTGAAGAATTCTATCATTGCGGACTGTGTAGTGCAGGGTCTTTCTGTAGAAGAGGGTTACAAGCGTTTTGAACAGGAAGGCGGAGCTGAATGGTCTCAGGCAATCGTAGATTCCTTGAATAAATAATCTGGTAACAGTATAGGAGGTTGCATTATGATAGATAAAATGAGAGAGCTGACAGACAGGCAGATGCAGGATTTTGTAAGGGTGTTGGAAAAAAGAAGGGTTCCGCTGCATAGTGTTCTGATAGCGCAGCATGGGAAGCTTATATTTGAAAAATATTATGCACCCTATTGCCGTAATAAACTTCAGAGAATGTTTTCTGTGACTAAGAGCTTTACTTCTCTGGCAATCGGATTGTTGGAGCAGGAGGGGAAGATTTCCCTGCAGGATCATATCTGCGATTATTTCCCGGAATTTCTTCCCGGAGTGGTACATCCCTGGCTGGCAGAGATGACGATTGAAAATATGTTGAAAATGCAGACCTGCCACAATATGACGACTTATAACAAGACCAGCACAACGGAGAACTGGGTGAGGAGCTTTTTCCAGACAGAACCCACCCACAGACCCGGAACGCTCTTTATGTATGATACCTCATCCTCCCATGTACTCTGTGCACTGGTAGAAAAACTGACTGGTAAGAAGATGCTGGATTATATGAAGGATAAGCTGCTGCGCCAGATTGGCTTCAGCGAGGAGTCTTATATCTTAGAGGATCCCTTTGGAACCTCTATGGGAGGGAGTGGCCTGATGGCTACTCCCGAGGATCTGCTGCGTACCGGCTGTATGATGTTAAAGCAGGAAAAAGGTTCCTATGTAGCGAGAGCGACAGAGCCGAGAACAGCAACACAGCTGGATGGAGCTGATGGCTGGTATGGATATATGATTCCAATTCCGATGGAGGGAACTTTTGGAATGATGGGGATGGGCGGACAGATGATGCTGGCATTTCCGGAAATGGATCTCGTCGTTGTAACGACAGCAGATACGCAGGGGATGGTCGGAGTCGAGCAGCTGATGCAAAATGCTGTGACAGAAGTTCTACTGAAGGATTGTTTTCCGGAAAACGATGTGGAGAAAACAACGTTGCCTGTGCTGCGTACAGTGTTTGAAGGAAAACCTTGTGCAGATTATGGGAAAAAATATCCCCTGCTCCGAAACAAGTATGGATTTACATGGTGTGGCGTGACTTTTTCCGAGGAGGATCAAAAAGGAGTGCTCTCGTATGAAATGGAGGGAAGAGAATGTCAGATTCCTTTTGGAATCGGACATCTGGAAGAGGGAGAGTTCCCCATATACAAGGAGAAATGTGCTTCTTCCGGAGCCTGGATAGATCAACATACGCTGTTTATCCTTTGCTGGCTGATTGGAGAAAGTGTTGCGTCCATTCGCTTCCGTCTCTATTTCTCGGAAGATGGACTGACCGTACATATGAATAAAACAGAAGAGACAAAGTACAACGAATATATGGGATTTTTAAATAGCTGATATAGAGCAGCCGGAACGGAGGGTAAACGTTGAATGTGAAAGAAAAAGCAAAAACTTTGCCTAAGAGGACGCCTGGAAGAGCTGTGTTCAAGCACGCTCGTGCATATCGGGGAGTCTATCTGATGGCAACGCCGGTATTGGTGGCAGCATTGATATTTTATTATCTTCCCATGTTCGGTATCCGTTATGCCTTTTTTACCTATAAAGGAATCAATGATCCGATTTTTGTGGGATTGAAGCACTTTGCGAAAATGTTCAGTATGCCGGGATTTTGGAAAGCGTTCAGCAATACACTAGTACTAAGTATTACAAAGCTGATTTTGAATACCGGTGCTGCGGTGATCATTTCCGTACTGTTAAATGAATTAGTTTTTTTAAAACTGAAAAAAGTATTCCAGACAATAGTATACATTCCGCATTTTATGTCCTGGGTAGTGGCAGCATCCATCTTTTCGATGATTCTGTCTCCTACATCTGCAGGATTAGTCAATGATATTTTAATGAAGCTGCATTTGATTTCGGATAATATCTATTTCCTTGGTGATCAAAAGTGGTGGAGATTTTCATATTATTTGATCAATGTCTGGAAGGATACCGGCTGGGGAACAATCATTTTCATGGCGACGCTGGCGGGGATCAGTCCGGAATTGTATGAAGCAGCGTCGATGGATGGGGCAAACCGTTTCCAGAAGATGATCTATATTACCCTGCCTGCGTTGAACAATACAATCGTGACGGTACTTGTATTGAATCTGGCGAAGGTTATGAATTTGTTTGAGTCAGTTTTTGTATTACAGAATGATGCAGTGATCAAAGTGTCAGATGTATTGCAGACTTATATTTATACGCAGACATTTAACTCCGGTGCAATACCGGACTATGGATATACCACAGCGGTCGGTATGTTTTCCTCTATTATAAGCTGTATTCTGGTGCTGGTATGTAACAGGGTAAGCCATAAGACGAGAGGAAGAGGTATTGTATGATGAAAAAGAAAGTGAAGATTTTTGATATCGTATTGATCGTGATATTCACGGTATTTTCACTGGCGATGATCATTCCGGTATATAAAGTACTGGTGGACTCTTTTGATCTGAAGACGGCTTATGGCATGAAGCTGTTTCCAGAGCGTTTCGGACTAGCAGGATATAAGTCGATTTTTACCAATCCGACAATGCTCAGACCGTTTCTGATCTCCTGTTATACTACGGTTATGGGTACGGTCATGGGACTGTTAATCTCTGTGTTGGGAGCGTATGTATTGATCCAGTGGAAGATGCCGGGACGGGCATTTGTTGCCAATGTACTGCTGTTTACCATGATATTTAATGGTGGTATGATCCCGACTTATCTGGTTATGAAGGAGTTCCATCTGACAAATAATCTGTGGGGTGTGATCCTGCTGCCTGCCATAAATGTCTACAATCTGGTGTTGATGAAGAATTTCTTTGAAGGAATTCCTGTGAGCCTGATGGAATCGGCAGAGATTGATGGCTGTTCACATTTCAGAATCTTGTACAAGATTGTATTACCGCTGTCGAAAGCAGCACTTGCATCTATCGGACTTATGTATGCGGTAGGATATTGGAACGATTACACCAATTATAAGCTGTATATCACGAATTCAAATTTGTATAATTTCCAGATGAAGCTACGTGATTTGATCATGGGAAGTGATCTGCCGTCTGCGGTAGAAGGAGCTACGGAAAATACAGTAAAAAATGCAGCAGTTATCGTAGCAATTCTGCCGTTTATGATCATTTATCCATTCTGCCAGAAATATTTTGTACAGGGAGTAAATATCGGGGCTGTAAAAGAATAATAAGTAATAATTATAGAAAGCAAAAATGACATCAGCATACAACTGCCAGATGTCATTTTTTGCGAAATAAAATCTCAAGAAAATCTTAAGAATTTTCGGTGGACAAACATAGGACTTTAGGGATACAATATATTTTAGAGTGCCGGTCGAGAGACCGGATAGAACAAACAGATGAAAGGAAGCATTCATGAAAAAGAAAGTACTTGCAGCAATTTTACTTGCAGTAGGCGTTCTGACCGGCTGTGGAAACAGTGAGCCGATTTCTTCTCCGATCCAGACCGTAGAAGCAGAGCCTATTGCTACCGATACCAAGGAGGTAGAGCAGCCTGCCGCAACTGAGTCTTCCGCGGATGAAGTTGCACCGGAGCACTCCTATCGCAGCGAACTTACCAACGAGTGGATCGATGAGGATCTGAAGGATCAGCGCCCCATCGCAGTAATGGTAGATAACGAGAGAACCGCACTTCCTCATTTCGGTGTGGCAGATGCCGATGTAGTATATGAGATCATGAACAGTACCCTGAACGACAGAATTACCCGTTTCATGGTAGTGGTAAAGGACTGGGATAAGATCGAGCAGCTGGGCAGTATTCGTAGTGCCCGCCCTACCAATTTTATGCTGGCAGCAGAGTGGAATGCAGTTCTGTGTCATGATGGTGGTCCCTTCTTCATCAATGACTGGGTGGCAAAGGATTATTCCGCGAACTTCAGCGGCGGCTTTGCCCGTTACAGCAACGGTAAGGCAGCAGAGTTCACCGAGTATATCACTTATGATAAGTACACCAACACCCAGAAGGGCAAGACCTATGATGGTCTGAAGCAGCGTTTTGCAAATTCCAAGTATACCACTACTTACAATGATTACTATCAGGGACCTCACTTCAAATTTGCAGACGGAGAAGTTACCTTTGATGATAGAAGTGATGCTATCAGCGCTACTACCATTGAGCTTCCTTTCAAGCACAACGGTTCTACTCTGAAGTACAACGAAGAGACCGGAACCTATGATTACTATGAGTATGGTTCTGCACACAAGGATGCTGACAGCAATGCACAGCTCACTTTCGAGAACGTTATTCTGCAGGATACCACTTTTGCAGAACTGGGTGAAGGCTACCTGATCTACAATGCCATCGACTCCGGACGCTCCGGTTACTACATTACTCAGGGTAAGGCTATCGAAGTTACCTGGACCAAGTCTTCCGAGAATGCTATCACACATTACTATGATGCGAAGACCGGTGAGGAGATCCAGATCAATACCGGTAAGACCTATATCTCTCTGATCCCCAGCGATGGTTGGAGCAGCCTTGTAATCAAATAAGTCTGATCATGACCGCAGAATTAAGAATAAGATCCCTTCCGCAGGCAGATGCCGTGGGAGGGATTTTTTGCGTATACGATGAGCCAAGTACAGATTTGTGCCTGCACAAGAATCTGCATTGCCGTCTGGCGATGCGCCTTTCCATGATGTAAATAAAAAAGATAATAAAAAAGTGTTTTAATACATATAACCCTAAAATCTCCGTGGAAACCACTGAAAAATTGACGTATAATACGACTTAGATTTGGAAAGACATAGATAAGAACAACTTAGGAGTGATGGCGATGAAAACGGCTAAAAAATATAATCCGGATCTGATATTGCACGGAAATCTGATCAGAGCGATCCTGTCTCTGGCAATTCCCGTAGTGATCAACAGCTTTTTGCAGACGATGTATAACCTGACGGATACTTACTGGCTGGGAAAAATTGGAACAGAGCAGCTGGCGGCAATCAATCTTGTGACACCGATGCAGAATATTATTACGAATTTCGGCAGCGGCATCACTGTGGCCGGTGCAGTCCTCATTGCGCAGTATATCGGCGCTGGGGAAAAAGAGGATGCCAGATCCATGGCAAACCAGATTTTCGCCTGTGCCATGGGATTTGCGGTGGTCTGTGCTACGCTCTGTTTTCTGGGGACACCGGCGATTGTGAACTGGCTGGGAGCAGACGGAGGAACTGCGTATTATGCAAGAGTCTACCTGCGTGTAGTCATCTGGGATATGCCATTCTTATATATGGTCAACATTTTTTCCGCAGTACATCAGGCACAGGGAGATACGGTACGCCCTATGTTTCTGAATCTGGGTGGCATCACGCTGAATCTGTTCCTAGATCCGTTTTTCATGATCATTCTGAATCTGGGGACTGCAGGAGCGGCACTGGCAACATTGTTGGCAAAAGCGATTCCGGCCATAGTGGCTTTTGGACTTCTGTGCAGACAGGAAAATGATATCTGCCTGAACCGTGCGTACATGCGATTACAGAAGGAAAAACTGGGAATGATCCTTAAGATCGGTCTGCCTACCGCTATCGGCGGAAGTACCATGCAGCTGGGATTTCTGCTGATGAGTAAAAACGTGTTTGTCTACGGGACGGAAGCCATGGCGGCTTATGGCATCGGCAACAAAGTGAATGGACTGATCACGCTGCCCTCCAATGCCATCGGCTCGGCAACGGCCACCATCGTGGGGCAGAACATGGGAGCGAAGCAGCCGGACCGTGCAGAGAAGGGGTATCGTTTTTCCATGTGGATATCGGTTGTATTTTTGTTCATAGGTGGTATGATTTTATCAAGAGATATGATCTCCACGGCTATTGTCAGGATCTTCTCTAAGGATGCGGAAGTCGTGGGCATGGCGGCAGACTTTTTAAGTGTTATGGCATTCTGGTGCTTTACCAATGGTGTGTACAATACGACATCCGGATTGTTCCAGGGAACCGGACACACGGAGGTGACCATGGCTATTGATGTGACCAGATTGTGGGTATTCCGTTTCCTGACGCTATGGTTCTGTGAAAGTGTGCTGCATATGGGTGTACGCAGCGTCTGGTATTCCGTGGTGATCAGTAACAGCATCTCATCCCTGATCCTGTATGTTCTGTACCGCTGTGGTATCTGGAAGAAGACCAGGATCAAGGTGGGAAAAGAGGAAGCCGCTTAAGGAGTACTATGGAGAAAAAGAAATCCCATAAGAAAAGTTTTCGAGTTTATTTAAGCATCGTTGCAGTTCTTTTACTGCTTCAGGTCGTTGCCTGGAGCAGCAGAAGCCTCAGCGATGCTTATATTGATTATATTTTCCCAATCTGGGTCAATACCTACGGAAGGATTACAGGGTTGTTTCCCTTTTCCGTGGGCGAATGGTTGATCGTGGCAGGGATTCTGGTGGTGCTTGCTGCGGTTGTGCTGGGATGCAGTTTGCTGATTCCGGCGTGCAGACATTCGGAAAAGTACTGCCGGGGAGTGAAGGAATATTTTGGTTTTTTTGCTTGGACGTTGCTTGTCGTATTTGCCATTATGACGCTGAATTGTACCATGATCTATCACGGGTCTACATTTTCAGAAAAATATTTCGGTGAGGAGGAAGCGCAGGAGCAGACAACGCAGGAACGGACAGAGGAACTGCTTAGGATTTATAACGATATCGTGTCCCATTGCAATGCACTGAGTATGGAGATGGAGCGGGACAACAGCGGCGCAGTGGTATATTCCGGAGGTGTGGACAGCCGGGGTAATGCGGTGGATATGGAGGATAAAGCCATCGATGTGATGCAAAGCCTGGGGAAAACTTACGACCAGCTGGATGGTTATTACCCCAGACCGAAGCCTATGTTTTTCTCGGATTTCATGTGTCAGATGTATATGTGTGGCTATTATTTCCCGTTTTCCATGGAGGCAAATTACAATGATGTCATGTACATCATGGAAAAACCGGCAACCATGTGTCATGAGCTGGCTCACATCCGGGGGTATATCTATGAGGATGAGGCGAATTTTATTGCATTTCTGGCCTGCGTAGAGTCGGATGACAGTACTTTTCAATATGCGGGTTACTTAAGTGTGCTGAATTATGTGGCAAACGATCTGTATAAGACGAGACTGGCGGATCCGGACAGCTATGCGGCGGCCAGAGAGACGGTACATCCGTTACAGGTATTACAGCAGGTGCAGGAGGACAATATCTTTGTCACAGAAGAGCAATGGGAGAGAATCAACGGAAAAGCTGTGGTGAATACGGAGACGGTGGACAGTGTTTCAGATACCCTGACCAATGCTTCACTGAAATTGAATGGTGTTTCGGATGGCATGATCAGCTACAACCGGGTGGTGGAGCTTTTACTGCAATGGTACGGGGAAAAAGAGGAGTTTTAACCGTATCATTTGTAGGAGATAGAGGAATAATTGCAAAAATTTAAAATTTTTTTGATAAGGTACTTGACATTTGGACGAAATTTGTGTAGACTACGATTGTTGTGACGCAGAGCAGTCATGAGACAAGATTGCAAGTAGGATTAAGTCGCGGGCCCAGATAGCTCAGTTGGTAGAGCAGAGGACTGAAAATCCTCGTGTCACTGGTTCGATTCCGGTTCTGGGCA
>OGYD01002269.1_pt1 | contig 12876 bp, 7 predicted proteins | sample 1576441 | NCBI WGS metagenome assembly OGYD01 (sample SAMEA3541537, study PRJEB24748) | human gut metagenome | biome: human gut; feature: human-associated habitat; material: faeces | place: China | collected 2012 | reverse complement strand
AATTTCTTTCTGGAATTGCAGGATCACGGCATCTCGGAGCAGCGGATGGTCAATCAGCAGCTGATGCGCCTCTCGGCAGAAACCGGCATCGAGCTGGTGGCGACGAATGATATTCACTACACGTACGCAGAAGATGCGGATTCCCACGATATTCTTCTGTGCCTGCAGACCGGAAAGAAGATCACGGATGAGGACCGCATGCGCTACGAGGGCGGCCAGTATTTCGTGAAATCCGAGGCGGAGATGGCATCGCTCTTCCCGTATGCACCGCAGGCAATCGAAAATACACAGAAAATTGCAGACCGGTGTAATGTGGAGATCGAATTTGGTGTCACAAAACTTCCGAAATTCGATGTGCCGGAAGGATACACTTCCTGGGAATACTTAAATAAGCTCTGCTACGACGGCCTCGAGGAACGGTATCACCCGGCGACGGATGAACTGAAAGCGCGGCTGAAATACGAGCTTGATACGATCAAAACGATGGGTTACGTCGATTACTTCCTGATCGTGTGGGATTTCATCAAATTTGCGCGCGATCACGACATCATGGTCGGACCGGGACGAGGATCGGCGGCCGGAAGTATTGTTTCCTACACCCTTGGCATCACACAGCTGGACCCGATGCGGTACCAGCTCCTGTTCGAGCGTTTCCTGAACCCGGAACGAGTTACCATGCCTGATATCGACGTGGATTTCTGCTTCGAACGCCGCCCGGAGGTCATCGACTATGTAACGAGAAAATACGGCAAGGACCGCGTTGTACAGATCGTCACATTCGGTACACTGGCGGCGCGCGGTGTCATCCGCGATGTCGGCCGTGTGCTGGATATGCCGTATGCACAGGTCGATTCGATCGCGAAGATGATTCCGAATGAGCTGAATATCACGATCGACAAGGCACTGCAGATGAACCACGAGCTGCGGGAGCTGTACCAGGGCAATGAAGAGGTTGCACATCTGATCGACATGTCACGGAGACTTGAAGGTCTGCCGCGCCACACGTCGATGCACGCCGCCGGTGTTGTCATCGGCTCGCGTCCGCTGGTGGAATTTGTGCCGCTCTCGCGAGGAAGCGACGGAACGATCGTCACACAGTTCACGATGACGACGCTCGAGGAACTGGGACTTCTGAAAATGGACTTCTTAGGGCTTCGGACCCTGACCGTCATTCAGAATGCGACAAAGCTCGCAGAGCGTTACAGCAATAAGAAAATTGATCTGCTTCACATCGATTACAACGATCCGAAAGTGCTCGGCATGATCGGCGCATCGAAAACGGTCGGTGTGTTCCAGCTCGAGAGTGCGGGAATGAAAAACTTCATGAAGGAGTTAAAACCGCAGAGCCTCGAGGATATCATCGCCGGAATTTCCCTGTACCGGCCGGGCCCGATGGATTTTATTCCACAGTACATCAAAGGAAAAAACAACCCGGAATCCGTTACGTACGATACACCGCTCTTAAAACCGATTCTGGAGCCGACGTACGGCTGTATCGTCTACCAGGAACAGGTTATGCAGATCGTACAGGCACTGGCGGGCTATTCGCTTGGACGGGCTGATCTGGTGCGCCGTGCGATGTCGAAGAAAAAGGCATCCGTCATGGAAAAAGAGCGCCAGAATTTCGTTTATGGAAACGAGGCCGAGGGCGTGCCGGGCTGTATCAAAAACGGCATTGATGAGAAGACAGCGAACAAGATCTACGACGAGATGATCGACTTCGCGAAATACGCCTTCAACAAATCCCATGCGGCGGCGTACGCGTTCGTATCGTACCAGACGGCATGGCTGAAATACTATTACCCGGTTGAGTTCATGGCGGCTCTGATGACCTCCTGCATCGATAACCCGGGAAAAGTCGCAGAGTATATCTTGAGTTCCCGCCAGATGGGCATTTCCATTCTGCCGCCGGACATCAACCGAAGCGAAGGAAAATTCACGGTGGACGGCCAGGCGATCCGCTATGGCATGGCGGCGGTCAAAGGCATCGGAAAGCCGGTCATGGAGGCGATCGTGGAGGAGCGGAGTGCAAACGGACCGTTCCGCTCGTTAAAGGATTTTGCGGAGCGCCTGAGCGGAAAAGAAGTCAACAAGCGGACCGTCGAGAACTTTATCAAGGCGGGTGCATTCGACTGCTTCGGCGTGACGAGAAAGCAGCTCATGTTCGTCTACGCCAATGTGCTCGATGATGTGGCGCGTGAGAAAAAAGATTCGTTAAGCGGCCAGATGAGTCTGTTTGATTTTGTAGATGAGACGACCAAACGGTCGTATGAAACGGTGTACCCGGATGTCGGAGAATACGAAAAGAGTGATCTTTTGGCGCTCGAAAAAGAGGTGCTCGGCATCTACGTCAGCGGTCATCCGCTCGAGGAGCAGGAGGAGTGCTGGCGGAAGAACATTTCCGCGGTAACGACAGACTTCCAGCCGGATGAGGAGACGGGTTTCCCATCCGTCACCGACGGCGCGAAAGAGATTGTCGGCGGCATTATCACGGATAAAAAAATCAAATATACAAAGAATAACAAGACAATGGCATTTCTCACACTCGAGGACCTCGTCGGCAGTATGGAAATCGTCGTATTCCCGCGCGATTACGAGAAAAACGCAGCGATGATGCAGACCGATGCGCGTGTCTTCATCCAGGGCCGTGTTTCCGCGGAGGATGATAAGCCGAGCAAGCTGATCTGCGAGAAAATTTTCCCGTTTGCAGGCATCCCGAAAGAGCTCTGGATCCAGTTCCCGGACAAGGAAACGTACGAGAGAGAAGTGGCGGATCTGTACCAGATGCTGCATGAATCCGACGGCAAGGACAGCGTGATTCTCTACATCAAATCGATCAAAGCAATGAAAAAACTGCCGCCGAGCCGCAATGTGCAGGCAGATGCCCGTCTGGTGGCGTCACTTCAGGCAAAATTCGGTACCGGAAACGTGAAAGTTGTAGAAAAGAGTATTGAAAAAAGGGCCTGAATGCTTTAAAATAAAACTGTGTGTGATTAATAAATAAAACTACTCGTTTATTAATGTGTGTGATGAGATGGAGGAATTCATATGGCAACGACTAACAAGGTAAAGACAATCGGAGTGCTTACCAGCGGTGGTGATGCACCAGGTATGAACGCAGCAATCCGTGCAGCCGTAAGAAGAGGTCTGCAGAAGGGCGTTCAGATGAAAGGTATCCTGAAAGGCTACGACGGACTGATGAACGAAGAAATCATCGACATGACAGCCCGCGATGTATCCGACACCATCGAGCGCGGAGGTACTATCCTTTATACCGCCCGCTGCGCAGAGATGCGTACACCGGAAGGCCAGAAACGTGCTGCAGATGTCTGCAGAAAACACGGCATCGACGGACTGGTAGTTATCGGCGGAGACGGATCTTTTGCAGGAGCGCAGAAACTGGCAGCTCTTGGAATTAACACCGTAGGTGTACCGGGAACCATCGACCTGGATATCGCCTGCACAGAATATACCATCGGTTTTGATACCGCGGTAAACACTGCAATGGAAGCCATTGATAAAGTAAGAGATACTTCCACTTCCCATGAGAGATGCTCGATCATCGAGGTTATGGGACGTAATGCCGGATATATCGCTCTGTGGTGCGGTATCGCAAACGGCGCAGAGGATATTCTTCTTCCGGAGAAATACGATTACGATGAGCAGAAGATCATCAACAACATCATCGAGAACCGTAGAAAAGGCAAAAAACATCATATCATCGTAAATGCTGAGGGCATCGGCCATTCCACCAGCATGGCGCGCAGAATCGAAGCTGCAACCGGCATCGAGACCCGTGCAACGATCCTTGGACATATGCAGCGTGGAGGAAGCCCGACATGTAAAGACCGTGTATATGCGTCCATCATGGGTGCCTACGCAGTTGACCTTCTTCTGGAAGGCAAAACAGACCGCGTTGTTGCATACAAGAACAGTGAGTATGTAGATTACGATATTGATGAGGCACTGTCCATGACAAAGACTCTGCCGGAATATCAGTGGGAGATCGCAAGAGCTCTTTCTTATAACTATACAAAATAAAAAAATATCACGAAACAGACTGTTTTTAGCAAGCAGTCTGTTTCATTGGTATAATAGCGGGAATAAAAATGTTTCCGCAGACGGAATAGAGAGACAAAATAAAAAACAGGAGGAACTTAACAATGGTTACCTGGAACAATCTTGATAAACTGGCTTCTTTTGAGGAGCTGAAAAAAGTGGAGCGTGTCAATCTTGCCGAGGTTATGTCCGGTGAAAACGGAGCAGAGCGCGTAAAATCTTACAGCGTTCCGATGGCAGAAGGACTTGCGTATAACTACGCAGCAAAACAGGTGAATGAGGATGTCCTTGCCGCACTCGTAAAACTGGCAGAAGAGGCACAGCTTTCTGAAAAATTTGAGGAGCTTTACAACGGTGCTGTCATCAACACCGGAGAGAACCGTCTCGTGCTTCATCAGCTGACCCGCGGCCAGCTCGGAAACACCGTTACGGCAGACGGCGTAGACAAACGTGCTTTCTACGTAGAGCAGCAGAACCGCATCGCAGAGTTCGCGAACAAAGTACATGCAGGTGAGATCACCAACGCAGCAGGTGAAAAATTCACCACCGTTGTGCAGATCGGTATCGGCGGAAGCGACCTTGGCCCGCGTGCGATGTATCTGGCTCTGGAAAACTGGGCAAAGAAAAACGGCTGCTTCAAAATGGAAGCAAAATTCATCAGCAACGTTGACCCGGATGACGCAGCAGCTGTTCTGAATTCGATCGACGTAGCACATTCCATCTTCGTTCTGGTATCCAAATCCGGAACCACACTGGAGACTCTGACCAACGAGTCCTTCGTAAAAGACGCTCTGAAAAATGCAGGCCTGGATGCATCCAAGCACATGATCGCCGTTACCAGTGAGACTTCTCCGCTGGCAAAGAGCGACGACTATCTGGCAGCATTCTTCATGGATGACTACATCGGAGGCCGTTATTCTTCCACATCCGCAGTCGGCGGCGCTGTTCTGTCCCTGGCTTTCGGACCGGAAGTATTCGCAGCATTCCTCGAGGGCGCTGCAGCAGAAGATAAACTTTCTGCAAACAAAGACGTATTACAGAACCCGGAGATGCTCGATGCGCTGATCGGTGTTTACGAGAGAAACGTTCTTGGCTATCCAAGCACTGCAGTTCTTCCGTACTCCCAGGCACTGAACCGTTTCCCGGCTCACTTACAGCAGGTAGATATGGAGTCCAACGGTAAATCGGTCAACCGCTTCGGCGAGCCGGTCAATTACCCGACCGGTCCGGTTCTCTTCGGCGAGCCAGGTACCAACGGACAGCATTCCTTCTATCAGCTGCTGCATCAGGGAACTGATATCGTTCCGCTGCAGTTTGTAGGATTCCGCAATAACCAGATGGAGACCGATGTCGACATCCAGGGCAGCACCAGCCAGCAGAAACTCTGCGCAAACGTAGCAGCTCAGATCGTTGCATTTGCCTGCGGTAAAGCAGATGAGAATAAAAACAAAAACTTCGAAGGCGGCCGTCCGTCCAGCATCATCATCGGAGATCAGGTAAATCCGAAGACGCTGGGAGCACTGCTTGCACACTTCGAGAATAAGATCATGTTCCAGGGATTCCTGTGGAACGTAAACAGCTTCGACCAGGAAGGCGTACAGCTTGGTAAAGTCCTTGCAAAACGCGTTCTGGCTCACGAGACAGACGGAGCACTGAAGGTATTCAGTGATCTGCTCAATATCTAAAAGCGTTATTTTCTGATCAGAAAAGGCGTCCTGTGAAAAAAATCTCCCGGAAAAACTCCGGGAGATTTCAGACTATAGACAAAGCCCTGCTTTTGCAGGGTTTTTTCATTTTCAGATTATCCCAGCTTCGCCGGGAGAGACGAGGAAACCGTGGTCTGGTGCTTTTGACGGAATTGCCGCGGGGTGATCTGGTACCGCTTTTTAAAGGTGCGGATCAGATGACTGCAGTCCGCAAAGCCGGTCTCGGCTGCAATATAGTTCAGGTCATAGTCGGTAAAAAGAAGCAGGTTTTCAACCTTGTTCAGGCGGATAAACTCGATATACTGCTTACAGCTCTGCCCGTAATGCTTCAGAAAAAGTTTGGCAAAATAGGAGTAGCTCATGTTGTATTTATGTGCCAGTGCCTCGATATTGATGTTTTCCTGGGAATGGCGGTCGAGATAGACGAGGATATCCTGCATACTCTGTTCCTCACTCTCGGAAATCGATTCGGGATTGAAACAGATTCCCTGGCAGTGCCAGATACGCAGAAGCCGGAGAAACAGTGTGGAAAAGAGAGAATAGATATAGGCATCATAACCGTATTTCTTTTCAAGAGCCTCCCTCTCAAGGGTTACAAAAAAATCATGGAGATTCAGCTCTGAGAGATCTTCCTGCGTAAACAAAAGCGAAGGATAGGTCATCGTGGCGATTTTATGGAAAGCAAAGCTCAGGTTCGGAAGGTAGCTTCCGGTGAGCTGGATGCGGTTCAGGTTGAATTTGATACAGAAATAGCGGAATGGCCGATCCTGGTCTGCGGCAAGTGCGTGGACCGTCTGTGGAGGAAACAGGATGAAAGAGCCCGGTTTTATGTGGTAGACGGAATCGTTGCAGCTCACGAGAAGAGAACCTTCCTGCAGATAAAGAACCTCCGTAAAATAGTGCCAGTGGGATTTGACCGGCATGGAAAAACTGTCGGAGCAGCAGGAAAAGGCTTCAATCGGCGAGTGCAGGATGTCACTGTATTCAAAAAGATTCTTCAACGGAAAAGTCCCCCTTCAGGTAAAAAATATTCAGTATTTTTCTGGGAATATCAGTTTCGGAAAAATAGAAACATTCTATTTTTGTACAGTCGCATTATATCATATCCAAATGAAAATTGATACAATGGCGAAAGCATTTGAAAGAAAATTAATGCTGAATTTGGTAACTCAATTTCCTAAGATAAGGGGGGATATGAAAACATGAAAAGCAACACGAAACAATTCCCGAAAAACAAAATTGCGTGGCTGTGGGAAAACATGGAGGGAAAACGGGCGCTGTACTTTGTCGGTATTCTCGGAACCGTTTTGTACAATATTCTGCAGCTTACGATTCCCTATTTTTCGGGAAAAATTGTGGATCTGTTTTTAACGGGGGAGAACGCGGCGACAAATCTTCAGGTACACCGTGACCTGCTTTACCGCTTGCTGTTTGCGATGGTCGGCTTTACGTTCCTGCGTGTTATCGTTGTTTATGGCAGCTGTATGATCTATGAGACGGTGTCGCAGAGTGTTCTGTACCGGGTGCGGAATTATCTGTACGACAAGCTTCAGCGTCAGGATATGACGTTTTACAGTACCTATCGGACAGGAGATCTGATGACACGGCAGACAGGAGACCTGGATGCGGTGCGTCACATGGTTGCATGGGTTGTACGAATGGTGGTTGAGTCATTTTCTCTGTTTGCTGCAGCGGCCGTTTTCTTCCTGTATACGAACTGGAAGCTGGCACTGTGCGTTCTTGTGATTTCACCGTTTGTATTCTGGATTATCTATCTGTTCCGGAACCGCGTTGCCCCGATGCATGCGGCGCTGCGTGAAAAACTGGCACAGATGAATACATGCGCACAGGAGAATATTTCCGGAAACCGCGTTGTCAAAGCGTTTGCAAGAGAAGATTACGAAATCGAGAAATTCGACCGTGCCAATACCGACTATGCGGAGACGAATAAGGCAACCGGAATGGTATGGCTGAAATTTTTCCCGATTGTCGAGAGTATTGCGAACCTGATGCCGGTTGTCCTGCTCGCAGTCGGCGGTGTTTTTATGATCAGAGGACAGCTTACTATGGGAGACTATGTGGCATTTTCAGGCCTCATCTGGGCAATCGCCAATCCGATGCGTCAGATGGGAAATATCATGAACGAATTTCAGCGGTTCTCAGCAGCGTCGAAAAAGGTCATGGAGCTGTATTACTCCGAACCGAAAATCAGGGACGAAGAAAATGCCGTTTCCCATCCGGAGCGGTTTGAAGGCAAAATCGAGTTTGATAACGTTTCCTTCCAATACGAGGATGGTGATTTGCCGGTTCTGCACAATATTTCCTTCACGGCCCATCCGAACGAGACGGTTGCGATCATGGGCGAGACCGGCTGCGGCAAGACATCGCTGATCAATCTGATCCCGCGGTTTTATGAGCCGACAGAAGGACAGATCCGGATTGACGGAATTCCTGTAGAACAGCTGAAGCTGTATGATCTCCGAAAACAGATCGGACTTGCCACGCAGGATGTTCTGCTGTATTCTGACACGATCGAGGGAAACATTGCCTACGGCGATGATTCGATCAAGATGAACGAGGTTGTCAAGTTTGCAAGGTATTCCGCTGCGGCAGATTTCATTTCAAAGATGCCGGAGGGCTACGATACCCTGGTCGGAGAGCGCGGTGTTGGTCTTTCCGGAGGCCAGAAGCAGAGAATTTCTCTGGCAAGAGCACTGGCTATCCGTCCATCGGTTCTGATTCTTGACGATACAACATCGGCGGTTGATATGGAAACAGAGAAACAGATTCAGCAGTCCTTACGGGAGCTTGATTTTCCATGTACCAAGATTGTGATTGCACAGCGAATTTCGACAACGAAAACAGCGGACAAGATTATTGTTCTGCAAAATGGCTATATTGAAGAAATGGGAACACATGAGGAACTGATGGAGAAGAAGGGTTACTATTATGAACTGGTGAAGCTGCAGACCGGTGTGGATGAACTGTAGGAGGGGAAGCAATGGCAAAAAATACATACAAGCAGGATGAAGTGCTCGAAGAGCCGTTTGACATCAAGCATCTGCTCAGAGCTTCATCCTATATCAAAAAATATGCAAAACGGATGGTTTTTGCGATCCTTTTGAGTGGCATCGGCGGTGCGTCCGGCTATGTGGCGCCGATGATTATCCAGCGGGCGCTGGACCTTGCAATTCCGGAGAAAAACGAGAGGCTTTTATTTTCTCTTGTGGGAATGCTGGTCGGCATCTATCTGGTGAGCGTGATCTTCACAACAATCCGAAGCCGCATTATGGTGGATGTCAGTCAGAGTATCATCTATGATATCCGAAAAGATTTGTTTGCACATCTGCAGGAGCTGCCGTTCCAGTATTACGATGACCGCCCGCACGGCAAGATCCTGATTCGGGTTGTCAACTACGTCAACTCGGTATCGGATATGCTGTCAAATGGTCTGATCAACATCGTTCTGGAGAGCTTCAACCTTCTGTTTATCGTGATTTTCATGTTTCTGGTTGATGTGCAGATGGCATTTGTCGTGCTCTGCGGCGTGCCGGTGCTGTGCGTTTTCATGGTCTGGATCAAGAATAAACAGAGACGTGCATGGCAGGCAGTTTCGAACAAGAACTCAAACCTGAATGCCTATCTGCAGGAGAATATTGTCGGAGCCCGCATTACGCAGATCTTTGCACGAGAGGATGAGAATGCGGAGATTTTCAAAGATCTTTCCAAGGATTGCCGCAGAACATGGAATACAGCAGTTCGCTATTCCAACCTGGTATGGCCGGGTATCGATTCAATTTCCGTCTGCGTGCGTGCTGCCATTTTTCTGTCCGGTCTGATCCTTTTCGGGCAGGGAAATAAGTCGGTTGGTACGATTGTAGCGATTTCGAGCTATGCATCGTATTTCTGGCAGCCGATCATGAACCTTGGAAACATCTTCAATAACTTTATCAACAACATTGCGTATCTGGAACGTATCTTTGAGACGATGGATGAGCCGGTGACGGTAAAGGATGCAAAAGATGCCGTTGAAATGCCAAAAATCCGCGGTGAGGTGACCTTCGATCACGTAAATTTCTCGTACGATGCGTCAAAACAGATCTTAAACGATGTTTCGTTTACGGTAAAACCGGGTGAGAGTGTGGCGCTTGTCGGACCGACCGGAGCCGGAAAGAGTACGATTGTCAATCTGATTTCACGGTTTTACAATGTCAATGGCGGTCGCGTCCTGATCGATGGACAGGATATCTCGCAGGTGACCATTCATTCCCTGCGTGAGCAGATGGGTATTATGATGCAGGACAGCTTTATTTTCTCGGGAGATATTGAGGATAATATCCGTTACGGAAAGCTTGACGCAACACATGAGGAGATTGTGAAGGCGAGCAGAACTGTCTGTGCGGACGAGTTTATCAGCAAAATGCCGGATCGCTATCAGACGGAGGTAAGGGAGCGTGGTTCCATGCTGAGCCAGGGACAAAAGCAGCTCATTTCGTTTGCGCGTACCCTGCTTTCCGATCCGGCCATTCTGATTCTCGATGAGGCGACCTCAAGCATTGACGTACAGACCGAAAAAGCACTGCAGACGGGACTCAATGCCATGCTGAAGGGCAGAACCTCATTTATCATTGCGCATCGTCTGTCTACGATCCGCAACTGCGATAAGATTATGTATATCGATAACGGCGGTATTATGGAGAGCGGAACACATGATGAGCTGATGGCAAAGAAAGGCCATTATTATAAACTGTATACAGCACAGCTTGATGAAGTACAGAAAGCGGGCTGATCAAAAAAAGATCATAAAAAAGATTATAAAAAAGGCTTCTGCCAGCGGATAAAAATCCGGGGCAGAAGCCTTTTGCCGTTTCTTGTTCGTGTCGCTTTTTGCGCGTGTCGCCGAAGCGACCCGCCGCAGGCGGAAAATTCGGCAAAGCAGGAGTTCTTCTTATTTTCCGGAGAAATATTTCTCTTTGATGATTTCAACCGGCATATCTTCACCGGTCCACAGCTTAAAGGAAGCAGCTCCCTGGTATAACAGCATGTACATGCCGTTTCCGGTCTTGCATCCAGCCTCTTTTGCCTCACGCAGCAGGCGGGTTTCCTGCGGATTGTAGATCACATCGAAAACGAAGAGGTCTTTGTGGAACATCGTTGTGTCGGTGATGATGGTGTTCTCGGTTTTTGGAGCCATTCCGACGGAAGTTCCATTGACAAGAATGGCGCTGTCTGCGATGGATGCGCGAAGGACTTCCGGATCGGAGAAGTCGTGCAGGGTAACCTTGCAGGAAGTACGCTCATTGAGTTTTGCAACGATTTCTTCTGCTCTTCCGAAGAAGTTGTCTCTGACGTTGAATACGTTGATCTCGGCTACGCCGTCGAGGGCTGCCTGTACCAGGATTGCGGTAGCAGCGCCGCCGGCACCGAGCAGAGTCATCTTTTTGCTGATGATGTCTACGCCGTTTTCTGCAACTGCTCTCATGAAGCCGACACCGTCGGTGGTGTAAGCGGTGAGAACGCCGTTGTCGTTGACGATGGTATTACATGCGCCGGAGATCTCCGAAGCAGGAGAAACCTTGTCTGCCAATTTGCACATGATATTTTTGCCAGGCATGGTGATGTTCCAGCCTCTTGCACCCATGGTGCGGAGTCCTTCGACTGCCTGCGGCATTTTGTCTTCCGGTACATCAAAGGCAAGGTAGCTATAATCAAGGCCGAGCTGGTCGCATGCTTCGTTGTGCATTTCCGGAGAAACACTGTGTGCAACCGGGCTTCCGAGTAAACATAATAATCCGGTGTGTCCTGTGATGTGTTTTGACATAGTTTGAAATCCTCTCTCTCCTCGTATTTCCGCATGATGATAAATCGTGCTGTAGCACTTTAAACTGCTACTATATGAAGTGAATTATACTCCAGATGCCGAAAGAAAGCAAGAAAAAAAGAGGAAATGACGCAAAGTTCATTTCCTCTTTTCGTGTTGGTTTTTGATTAAGGTTTAAGATGGAAAAGATTCGCCCGGAAATCAGATTCCAAGTTTCTCTTTCATGTAGTCAACCGGAGTATCTTTTCCGGTGTACAGCTTGATTGCGATGAGTGCCTGGAACAGCATCATGCCCATGCCGTTGAATACTTTCTCACATCCTGCTTCTTTTGCCTGTTTCATCATAACGGTTTCGCGCGGAGCGTAAACGGTATCCGTTACGATGAGATCTTTTTTAAAGAAGGAAGGATCAGGAATGTTGGAAAGGTCTTCGAGTGGATGCATTCCTACGCCGGTAGCATCGCAGAACAGGTCAGCTGCGTGCATTTTTTCTTTCAGGAGGTCTTTGTCTGCCAGATCGTTCATGGTAGCCTTGCAGTTGGTGTTCTTATTGATCAGATCAACAATTTCCTCTCCACGGCTGTAGAATTTGTCTTTGATGTTGAAGATTTCAATTTCTGCAACTCCATCCAGAGCACCGCGCACTGCAATTGCAGTAGCAGCACCGCCGGTTCCGATCAGGACCATCTTCATTCCCTTGAAATCGATGCCCTCTTCGGTCAGTGCCTGCCAGTATCCCATACCATCGGTATTGTAGCCTTTCAGTTTTCCGGTTACCTGACCGTTTTCGTCGCGGAGGTTGACTACGGTATTGATAGCGCCGCATAACTTAGCTGCTTCATCTACTTCGTCCAGATATTTGTGGACAACAGTTTTGTTTGGCATGGAAATATTGGAACCGAGCATTTTCAGCGCGCGGATACTCTGCACAGCATCTTTTAAAGAATCGTTATCAACTTCGAAAGCAAGCTGAATGACATCATCTCCGTTTTTGTCGTATGCAAGGTTGTGGGTTGTCGGAGACTGGGTGTGACGGATCGGGTAAGCCATTAATCCTACTAATTCGGTATGTCCTGTAATGTTTGGCATGATAATTTCCTCTTTTCTTCTCTATTTTTATAATCAAATAAAACGATATCATTCGTTCAGCGAACAGTCAGAATCTTTCAAATGCAATATTCAATTTCTTACTCCAACGGTGCCAGCTCTAAAAATCCTCTCGCTTCCAGCACGTTCAGAATCGCACGTCCTTCCATCGTTCCCTCCATGATACGGCGGGCGCGGACAGAG